>Ga0209719_1002637_pt1 | contig 18060 bp, 15 predicted proteins | sample AD_JPNAS2_MetaG_FD_184421 | JGI IMG/M metagenome (GOLD analysis project Ga0209719, IMG submission 184421) | Active sludge microbial communities of municipal wastewater-treating anaerobic digesters from Japan - AD_JPNAS2_MetaG (SPAdes) (version 2) | ecosystem: Engineered > Bioreactor > Anaerobic...
AAATGGCATATAACGTTTTATTTACGCAACAAATATACAACATTTGTAAATGCAAATCTTATAACATTCGTATATGAATTTACGTATAATTTATAAATATTTGATAATGATATATTTATATGATAAAATGTTGAAAACTTTTTTCGTTTACGAATATTATATATCTTTGCAAGTATATTAAAGTAGGATGTTATGGATATAAATAATTTACTTTCGGTGTTTGTACAACGGTTACGTATGCAACGTTATAGTGATGCCTCTATACGTAATTACAAAAGTGCGGTGGATAATTTTCTTCGTGTGGCATCTAAAAAATATCAAAAACCAGAAGAGTTGGATGGGGATAGAATCGAGAAATATGTTTTTTGGCTCATAGAAACAAAAAACATAAGTGCTTCTTATCAACGCATGGTGGTAGCAAGCATCGATAAATTTTATCGTTTGGTACTCAATATTCAACTCCCTATCAAACACCTTTATCCCACTCGAAAAGAACATCATCTGCCCGAATATCTGAATAAAGAAGAGGTGAAACGTCTTATAAACAGCACCGACAATTTAAAACATAAATGTATTTTGGAAATGCTCTATTCTGGCGGCTTGCGTTTGAGCGAATTATTGAATATACAACTTTCCGATGTGGATTCTAACGATATGATAATACACATCCGTATGGCAAAAGGCAAAAAAGACAGGAAGGTGATGCTTTCTGAGGTTCTTTTGATTGATTTAAGGCTATATTTTACACAATATAGACCAGAAAGATTTCTTTTTGAAGGTCAGAATAAAGAGCAATATTCTGGTAAAAGTGTACAAAACGTAGTTCGTCAGGCAGCACAAAAAGCTGGGATAAAAAAACAGGTTACGCCGCATACACTGCGTCATAGTTTTGCCACCCATTTACTAGAAAGTGGTGTCGATATTCGATATATTCAGGAATTATTGGGACATAAATCTGTAAAAACAACCGAAATCTACACGCATATTGTGGACATTTCAAAATCAAGCATCAAAAGTCCATTAGATTTGATGTAACAAAAAAGGTGTAACCTTTTGGATTACACCTTTTTATCTAATTGAGACTTATTTTAAAGTCTTACTTTACCTCTTCATATTTGAATATTATTATAAATCAATTATTTATATTGTTATGTTGCAAATATGACACAAATATAAAATAAGCAATCATAATATATAATTGCTTGTGTAACAAAGATATAAGATTATTTTGATAAACAACAATAGAAACGTGTTGTAAAATAAAAATAAAGGGCATTTTCGGGACTTCTGCGAGTGTTTTGAGAGCATCGCGAACAAACACGAAGCAAAAAGAAAACCGCCCTTTTGAGACGGTTTTCCTGCAAGCAACAGATAATCCACAACGGATTAGATGACGGCGTGATTTCCCAAATAGATTGAGTTGGCAACGTTGATGCCATCGGCAGAGGCAAAGCCGATGTAAAGTTCAACAGTGTCGCCATTCCAATCGGCAGGGAAATTCAGTTCGGCGGACTGGTCGGCACGGGTGGCGGCTGTGGTGCTGAACACTGCTTCGCCCTTGTCGGTGTTGAATGCCAACGGCATTGCGACATCGGTGGGTTGGGCATCGCCCTGACCGCTGTTGTCGTTCCATGTGATGGTGGCTCTGCCAGCACTCATGCTAACGTTGGATGTGGATGGTTGCGTGAGGCTTCCACGAGACACAAGCACATGCGAGAAGTCGAGTGCATAGTTCGGGAATGCACCGCTGACAGCGTTCTTCACGATGTACGACATTGCGGCGTTGAAAGCCGTCTGTTTGCTGGCATAGGTCTTGTAACCTGTGCGGACATAGGCAGTGATGGGTTTCAGAAAATCGAGCGTAAGCGCGAATTTGCTGCGTTGTTCCATCTGCCCCTCGGTGCGAGGGTTCTTGACACTCTGGGCACGGCCACGCATGTAACTGATGCCCTTCCAACTTGACCCGATGACGGTTCCGACCTTACCGGAAAATCCGCCCAAAATACCTTGTTTGATAGTTCCCATAAGACTTGAATTTTAGTTTAACAATAAGTTGATTCTTCGGACTTGGTACGGGCTTGATACGGCTCTGACCTTATCCGTTTTTGCAAAAATACGTGCATTGTAAGTCGCTGACTGTGTTTTGGTTTCGTGTGCTTTGGATTGCCGTATTTTGCCGTTTGACAGCACTAAAACACAACATTTATTCCGACAGAAGAAAAAACAGAAAAAAAAGAAGAAAGAAAAAGGAATGCCTTTCAGACAACGAAGTGTAGGGCGTTTGTCAAGGTTTGCTCAAAAAAAATACTCTTTGAAGCGTAGCGGAAAAGGAAGATTTTTTTTGAAAGCAACCCGTAGGGCTTGACCTTTACTAACGCCCGGAACGTAGTTATTTTTGCATTCTCTTTTTCTTTCTTTTGACGGAATAAATATTTGATAATCTATATATTAACCTAATCAACTGCGGAATAGGAAGTCCAGCCCGACAGGGCTGTTATACAACTGCGATTCCACTTTCTTTAGGGGTGGGTGGTCGGGGGCTGTGCGTGGGCGAAGCGGAAAACAGAGCAGGTAAAGCAGCCTTGAGCCGAACGAAGGCAAGTGGGAAAGCAGCGGAACGTAGTGAAGTGCTTTCCCTGCTTGCCGTAGTGAGAGGCGCGAGCCGATAGCGAGTGGAGCGAGGGTGGCTGGCAGAGATAGCACGAACGAAAAAAACGAAATGAGGAACGAATGAGTTTTTGAAGAGAGGGCGCTGACAGCCTACGTTGAAAACGCAGGGCTGGCGTATGTTTTTGCCGCGTAGTGTAGTTTTTTTGTGGGCTGGGCAAGTGCAGGAATGAGTGAGCGAATGAAGCGAGGGACGAACGTAATGAGCGAGGGAATGACTGCTCTTGCTTGGTTTTTTATAAAACTCGTGGTGGTGTGAGCGTATTGAGGTACGAAAGAAGCGAACACGACCACAACCGAAGAAAAGGGTTGGGTAAAAAAACGGAACGGAGCAATGCAAAAACTATGACAGCCCGATTAGCCCGAGCGACCCGCAGGCGAGCACAACAATAAGCGGCGGTTTGCCCCCTTTATAAATATTTTGTGAGTATTGCGAACACCTTATTGGGGTTCAAGGGGGCAAAAAGTAGCCGCGGATGACGACTGAGCGAACGCTTGGCATAAGAAAACAAGACGGCACGCCCGCTGTGAGCACCTAATGAAGCGTAGCGGAATGAGTTGGAGCGCAACAGCGGAGTGTGCAGGCGGTGCTTGCAAGGGTGGCGAGAAAAATACTACCCGAGCCGTAGGCATATATTGGCGAAGCCTTGCCGAAGGCGAAGGTGTGGAGATTTTTGAAGCCACTTGCCTTGCCCTTGCAAGTATGTTTTTTATGCCTAAGTGAGCGATGGAGGAATACCTTTTTACCTGCTCGGTTTGTAGCGTGGGCAGGTGTTATTGCAATCTTAATGAGCCAATACAAATAAGAGTATGAAATACTCTATCTGCTGTCATCTGATTAAAAAATGCCATAGGGGCTATACCATGACATAACAAGTTTCTTAGATTCCAACCTCTTTGATTTGTGAATACTATTCTTAGATAGTAAGCAAAATCTTTTCCAATACTTAACACTGCATCATCTCCCAAAAGTTCTTCAAAAGTCTTTAATTGAAAACCATTGTTGTTTTTTTGCCGTTTTAGACTACTATGTCCAGACAACTCTACTATATTTCTGACTGCATTTTCAATTTGGGGAATAAGTAAATGCAACATTGTCAGATAGTCGTTATTGAAATATGCGTCAATCCCTCGGCTAATAATTTCCTGCCTATCGTTCTCAAACAAAGGACAATCCTGCAGAAAATGCATTATATTTTCTTTTGAAAAATTTTTCTTGTTTATGTTCTCTTGAATTGTTGCATGAAGAAAAACAGCACTGAAGTTTAGTGTTTTTGAAATATGAAGTGCCAAGTTTCCATCAAGATCATATTCTATGTTCCCTATTTTTGAAATGGGTCTTCCTTTATAATCATATAATTGGGTTGGACATAATGCAAAAAGAGGGGCGTTTTTTGATATATTTAGTAATTGTTTTTCTAAATCTTCCTTATTAGGAATATATTGGATTATAAATTTTCCAAGCACTTCCTCTTTTGTGCCTGAAGTCATCTCATCTATGTATTCCTTAAATTTGTCTTGCGGAATTTCAAATGGCACTTCAATTTTTGACATTTCACCAAGGATATTATTACTTGAATTTTGAAGTTCCGCTAAAATTTCTTTTGCTTTGTCTTTAAACTGATAATTATCAAATATTCTATATAATTTCTCCCAATGCATTTGTTTTTGCATCGCTGAAAATTGTGAAGTTGCTTTTTTATACGAATCATACAAAATGATTAATACCCTTTGTAGATTGTCCCTATCACTATTTTTGTTATAGTATTGTGCTAATAGTTCAACGGCCTCTTCTATAACAAATGGATCAAATCTCTCGTTTCCTTTCCCATCAATATTTTTATTAGTTAAGTTATTCAAACGTTGCTCTAAACGACTGACATATTCATCCTTTTCTTCCTGCGTGAATTCTTCAATATTATCAAGCATCAATAAGAATATTCGTCCCCAAATGCCAGCATCATAATCTTTTGCCACTTTATATTCATATTCGGGAATGATTTTTTTTACATTGGCAATAATCTCTGTTTTTTTAGAAAGAATCGCCAACTTCATTGCACGTTGTAACTTATTTATACCATTGATTGAATATTTAGGGAAATTTCCTTCTATTATGTCTATTATTGACTGAATATGAATCGTTCTGATATTTCCATTGCAATTGCGTTTGAAATCAATTATAAGTCCAGAATAACGTGCTTTTAAAATAGGGTTTGAGACTTCATTAATTCTTTTTTCCCAATACTTAAGGACTTCATCTGTTATCATTTCTTTAGGTGGAATACATGTATTGTCTGTTTTTATGAGAAATGGTCCATAGTAAGTTCCCCATTCATTATTTCCACCTTCAACTAATTGAAATGCTAACCATTCTGCAGTATTTTCAAAAATACTTCTTTCTGTTTCTGGAATTGAGCATAATTCTGTCGTAATATCAGACTCGTCAAAACCTTTATATTCAATATTATCGAATTTGTTTTTGATTATTTCTTGAGCATTCATACTAATTAGTGTTTTACAAAAACCAAAGATTGTTTTTCCCGAACTGTGGCAATTCCGCTTCAGAAAAGTGCGGAACTATTTCAGCAACCATTTCGGGGTATTTGATTGTTATTGGCAAATTCTGCTGTTTGACTGATTTCCAATACATTCGGCTGAACTGATATACTTGATTCAGTAACTCAAATGCATCGGACATAGAAATATCGCTGTCCATCTGATTGTCGATTTTTGACAAGCGAATACGGACAGGAAACAGCATATCACATTTTTCATTCTCTTTGTAACGAGAATTGTTGTAGAGCAAGAAATCATCGTTACGGATTTTCAGCACAGTTCCGCTCAATGGCATATACCCTTGTTGCTTCTCGTCAAACATTACTATGTCGCTGGTTTCCGTCTTGTTGATAGTAACAATGAGAACGGGGATATTCAACCCCAACGTGTTAAGCATTTGCGTTATCGGCCTTGCCTCACGTTTGCTCATCGTTTTGTAATAGTGAATGATAAGGCGTTGGGGATTAGTCTCGCTGTCAACAACAAAGTGTCCGATTGCCTTGCGGATACCGGCAACAATACTTTCGAGGTCGTTGGCTTTGCAACAATCGAAGTTTTTGAACAATCCATTAGGGTTGAAGCTGAAAGCACTGCCGACGTAACGTTCACCGACTTTTTCGGACAGGAACGCACCAACGCCAATAACCAAATCTTTGTTTGCCGTATGGCTGTTCAGCTGCCACGGAATACCACCGATTTTTGCAAGAATGGCAGTAGCAATGTTGGGCAAATGATAATTGAAATTCTGATTGTTTGGGCGGTCTTTATAAATGACTTGCGAAGTAATCTTCTTTTCGAGCAACAACTCTTTGATTTGAAAGTACAAGCCATAATAAGGACTATTCACAGCATCACGGGAAATAGGGCTGATGTAAATAGCTACATATTGTGTTTGCGGGTCTAATGGTTTGTTGTTGAGTAGTGATTTTATTTCGGATAAGGCATTTTGCGGTTCTGAAAAATAAATGCTTCCTTTTGGGTCGGTGCTGAAAGGCTGCTTTATGCAGGTTGCAAGAGGTGGAAAAACATATCGTTGTTCTCCTGTTGAAGTGTCAACGTATGGTTTGTAGCCCTTTGTAAAAATATCATACAACGACTTGCAAACATTGATGTCAGATTGTTGTGCTATAAAGAAGAATTTGACTTGCGGTTTCAGTGATGGCTGGTAGATGCCTAATGAATCCATAGATTTTGAACCGAACACGCAGCTATAAGGGTCGATACCTGTTTTGCCGTCTTTGAATTGCAAGAGGTTAGCGCCTTTAGCCACTTGTCCGATACGTTCTTCTGGCACATTGAACATTTCACCCGATACGCAGAAAAGAGTCTGAAACTCACTTGTAAGCAGGTGCTGGCGGACAAAGTTGTTGATATGATTGTATGTGGTGGTGTATTTGTCTTTGTTGAGAAAACGCTTTTCATTGATGTGCAGTTCAGCGGCTAATTCTCGATTGATTTTCGGGAAAGCATTGTCAATCTGCTGTTTTTGGTTTGGTGTCAGATTCTTGTATTTGACCACCTCGCCACCAACAACAACTTTGAAACGGTCGGTTTGTAAATCGAGTGCAGACAGCGGCTTGTTATAGACCGTTGAAATGCCGTTGGAAGAGACAACCAATTCCCAACTATCAGAGAATACCGCATATTGTGGTATGAGCGAGAAACGAAGATATTCGGTGCAACCTGTTGTTGATTGTTGTTCCTTTTTTACCCAAACCTCAACATTGTCAATCTTATCGAAAGTGGCAATCTGCGATTGGCGAAAATGGTTGTATAGTTGCTGGCTGATGATGTGTTTGGCTATTCGGCGTTGCTTCTGATTGTTCAAATCAATTTGAACAGTGTATTGCGTTCCTTTACATTCGGCGGGGTTGGCGAGCGAGTAGAACAAACTTTTGACCCCCGTAAGTTCGGAATGTTGTTGCCAGAGTTCGGGGCATTCATCGGCATACACCAATTCGGGGTGGGTGTCGGGATGCTTTTCGGTGTAGAGCGAAAGCTCTACTGTTTGTTGCACAGGGCGGAATGTAAAGAAGTTGATTTGCATAGGCAATGGGATTGGTTAAACAATCAAAACAGTGATAAAGAGTCAGATTTGTTACATTTGAAAACTTGTGGGAAACGTGTTTGACCTTCTGTTTTCTTTATGATTTTAGACATTTTGCTGTTATACAAAATAGACCATTGTTTTCTGTTCTGCACAACAAAAACGAAATCAACATTGCCAGGATTCCACGATATTTCTCTATTCAATCCAAAAGATACACCAACAACAATATTCCGAAGTTGTTTTTTACAGTCAATCACTTGTGCAACAAATAAAGTCTCTCTGAGAGCGGTTTTATAAACAGGGTCGTTTTTGTAACGAAGTATTTTTTCAACGTCTTTGTTTACTGCGGATTCTGTAAACATTCCTTTACTTTCGTTCAGAACGACATCAATGTTTGTTCCTGCTGGTGGCATGGCAATAACATCGGGATATTCACGAGGTTGGGCTTTACCGAGTTCGGGGTTGGGCAATACTGCTCCGCCTCCCTGTGAACCCGGATAGGAAACAGAAACAATTTTGAAACCGTTAGGAATAAGCACTCTGTGAACAATGGCGTATGTAACTTCGTCTTCATCAACTTCTCCGCATACTTCTATAATGGGCGTTGGTTTGACATATTTTGCAAAACCGAAGTGTTTTGCAAATGCAGGAATGAAATCGCGACGATTGGTATTTACAAGTTTGCGTTTATCCCAAACAAGAGTAACGCCATTGTGGTTAAATTTAATTCCATCAAGGAAATAAGCAAGTGTCATTACTACTTTGCTTTCAGTAATTTCTTTTTTGTGTTTTTCCCAAACAGGTTGGAAGTCGAATACATCATCAAGTTTCTTCGCTTGTTTTGCTGCATTCTTGAACTCTGCTACCAACCATTCAGGCAGTCCTCCTTTATCCATTTCAAGAGCAGTTGCAAGTTTGTCTTGCATCTGTTTGATAGTATTCATATCTTGTTTCATTAGGGTATTACCGCGAGGACGAACGAGAGCATAAATACCAAACACATTCCTTTCTTCTGAAAACAGAAAAGATATGAATGTTAATATACCTCTATCTGGGTCCATTGCATGACTGAAACGATTGATTTTAGCACCAATCATCTTGGGCTGAACAAAATAACGAAGTTTGTTCAAATTGGAATCTTTACGAGTCTTCCATGAATCTAACAATTCTTTTGCACCAGATGCTACATCAACCATTTTACGGTATTTTTTATATGATGTCTGTTTCTTTAGCCCAATTAAACTATTCTCAAACCATTTTGTAGGTGTTTTAATAAATGCAGAAACAGCTTGTTGAATGGTATCAGTAAAAATAGCTATATCCGGTGGACATGACGGATAATTTTTATTTCGTTGTAAGGTATATGAGTTCCCTTTCTCGGTTTCCCATTTTGCTATGATATATCCTTCGTATCCTACCTTATCAATAAAAATCTTTGGCGTTGAATATGGGTTATATGCTGCTCCTCCAAACTCTTTTTCTGATTCTTTTTCTCCAGCTAATTTCAGATAGTAAGCACCAGCCAAGTGTGCAGCAATCGCTCCATATGTTCGCTGTAATTCATGATCTTCTGTAGTTACAGCTTCTGTGAACTCTATAAGAACAAGAGGAAACTCTTTGTCGTCGCAGATACCTGTGATTAAAGCATCTGGGGTTGTCATTGTTAGCAATGCCGCTATTGAGCCATCATTAAGTTCAGACGCTTTCTTAGGCCTGCGAACCATTACTATTTCAGTGTTCTTATCTATAACTCTTTCAACTATGGGTTTGATGAAATTAGCCCCCTGCTCTATACTTTCGTAATATATTCTTATCTGTTTCATACTCAATATTTTTTCAAGATTATCAAATGTTCTTTTTTGTCCTTTTGGGTAAATGTAGGGTTAAACATTCTTGAATGTTCAGATAGACTTGAAGATATAACATTGCAAACTTCAAAACCAATTTCAGGAATGAAGTCACAAATCACCTCGTTAATTTTGATAAGTTGCTTTTTGATTACACTATCGCCAATAACAATAAATGCTAATCCGTCTTTCTTTATAAGCCTAAACATTTCATGGAAGCATAGTTTTAGGTCTGTTGTCCATTGCTCTGCTGGTTTTTTTAGGCTTGAATATTCACGTCGTGAACCTATTTCATTGTTTTGAGCGAACTTGACATCAATATCAAGCCATCGTTTGCGAAATTTATGATATAAATAGTAGTCGTATGTATTTGCATACGGCGGTGAAGTAATAATCATATCTATACTGCCATCCTCAAGCATATTCAAATTACGGCTATCAGCATTTATCAATTTCAAAAAGCATTCTTTGTGTGCTTTTTGAGAAAAAACAGATATACGCTCTAAATATTCTTTTGCTCTAACTAAAAACTGTCGAAAAGTAAAATTGTCTTGAATTTCTTTGTTTTTAGCAACAAATCTGGTATCGCTTTCTTGATTGGAAACTCGGACTATAATAGAAGAAACTACAATCTTCAGAAAATCACGCACATTTTCACTATTTATTTTGCTTATCAAATTTAATAAGTGTGTTAATTCTTCTGCAACATTATGTTGAAACCAATGTTCCAACCCTTCTATTTGTTTTACCTCTATTTGAGGCCGATTCATTGACCACTGAAAATTTTCGTTTTCAACCAGTGAAATAAAATCTTTTATCGTTGCGATTTCTTCATTAGAGAGGGGTGTTGCTTTTACTTTAGAAAGCAATGTTGACAATCCATTCACATCAACGCCTATTGCGTTAAAACCGAGCAAACGAGACTCAACAAGTGTTGTCCCTGAACCACAGAATGGGTCTAATACTGTTTGTCCCTTTATCCCATATTTTGATAAAATCACATTCGGTAATTGAGGTGGAAACTTTGCTGGATATGGATGTAGTGAATGTGTCAGATACATTGTGTCTGCACCACCAAAATTGAAATCTATACTATAGTCGGTCATTTGGTCGGTTTTCTAAATACAACAATAAAAGAACAATTTTGGTTTGTATATAATACGCTGGGATAACCAAGTAATACCAAACGGCGTTGACCTGTTTGATCCCAAATAATCAAATCGTGATACTTCCAACCAACTTCTTCCCCTGCACGAGCCAAATCTGAATGAAATGGTACATATGGAATTTTGTTTTTTGTATCTCGATAATCCTTAACAACCCATGCGGAATATCCTCCGGGTTTAGTTATTTTCAGGTTGTCTCCCAGTATAGTCTTAATTTGTTCCAAAAATTTCGGGTAAGGTAAATTACCGAAATCGTTTTCTTTCTCGCTATATTGTTTTACAGTACTATTGTTTTCATGTTGAATAACCGAAGATTTATGTGTTGTTGCACGGTCTTTCAATGAACGTTGGATAAAATCAGCATAAGGTGGTGATGTTACAGTAACTTGTATTTTATCTTCTCTAACGTGTTGCAACATATTACGACAATCATCATTGACAATTTTGTAATACATATCAGAAGAAAACAACCCATTTACATCATTCAACCAGTTATTAGCAATAGTTGCAAATTTTGGATTTAGTTCAATACCCACTGCGTGACGGCCAAGGTTATGGGCTGCTATGGCGGTAGAACCTATCCCCATGAATGGATCGAAAACAGTATCTCCCTCTTTAGAATACATTTTTATAAGACGCTCGGCTAATTTTACTGGAAACACAGCACCATGTTCTTTCTGATATTCGTTACGAGGCGAAGATAAGTCATTCCATACAGGATTGAACAAATCATCTTCTGTGATTACATTTTTTGAAAGCAACGCCCATTCAGTTGGTGTAAGGTCGTTGAAACCAAGTTTCTTTTTCTTTTCCTCCTTTTCAACTTCCCTTGCAGGAATGTAATCCAAAACGGGTTCTGCGGCAGTGGTAGTAGTCTCTTCAATTTGTTTATATGTTGTTTTCTTTACCATATTATGACAGTTTATTTATTAGAAACAATGTTGATTGCATCTTGTGCGATGTCTTTCTCTGATTCTGTGATTTCTTTGATTTGGTCGGCAAGCCAAAGAGTAAGTAATTCTTTTTCGTCAGTATGTAAAATACTCGCGAGGGCAATCACTTGTTCACGCTTGGCAGGACGTTCACCACGTTCAATCTTGCTGTAAAGTCCAGCATCTATATCGAGGGCGGCGGCTACCTTGCGTTGTAAAAGCCCATTTTGCTCTCGTAATTGTCTAATTTTGTCTGCAAATAACATTGTATAATTTTTTGAATGTTACTAATATACTTGTAAGATTGCTACTTGACAAATTTTGTACAAAAATACAACTTTTTTGGCTAACAGTAGCAAATTTATGGCGTATATTTTTGAACAATTATTTCTATAAGATAGCAAAGCTCTATATTTCAAGGGCTTTGCAAGGTGATGTTTTCAATAGTTACGGCTTGCCGTAACTGTCGTGGGCAAGGTGCTTGAGTTGTCCGCCAACGCAAAAACGGCTGATGTATTTCTCGGCGGTTTTGTGTGGAATCTTCAACTTTTCGGCTACGGCAAGATAGGTCTTGCGGTCGAACTCTGGCGGAAGGTTATCTAGGAATGTCTGTTTGATAATTGTGGGGGTATTGCCGTTTGCTGTCCTTTCTGTGGGTGGCAATGAGCCGAAAACTTTGGCGGTGTGTTGCAAAAGGACACGAGCCATAATGATGGCGGACTGAAAATCTGAATCGTCGCAGACGATGAGGTTTGAAATCTGACCGCCGTCAATGATACGAAGCGAAGTGAGTATCATAGCAATGCGAAATGTTATCAATCCCAATCTTCTGACAGATGCCACAATGTCAAGCCCAAAAAGGTTTGAATATTCCTTTTGTACTTGGCTGAAAAAGGAATTGAACTGTTCTTGTTGCTGGGCAGACAAAGCGAAGCGGATGGGTTGCGAGACTTGCAGGATACGATAAAGTTCAAAGAACTGTTTTCCTAACTGCTCAAAATACTGGTCGAGCGTTTCTTCAGTGTCAGCGAAGACATTGAGCCACTCCAAACGCACATTCATATAGTAGAAGATGAAACGGCTGAACAAACCGTTTTCAGCATCGGGAATGAGCGAAAGGATTTGGCGAGGTGTACCGGAAAGCAACGCAGACAAGCGAGGCTTGGCAAGTTCGACAAATTCACGGTCTTTGCGGCGAGTGTAGGAAATCATTTCGTGATGGAACGCTTTGCGGAAACCATCAGAAAAATTGCCATAGTCGGATTTGAAAGTGTTGGCAAGCGTGTCGCCCTCGGTCTCGAACATCAACCCAATGCCACTATTATCGTTGAGCATCTGATAAACCGAAGTTGCACTGCTGTTGGCAGGAATGAGCAATGTTTTGATGGGCGGTTCTTGTGGCGGTTCGTTATTCTTCTTGTCAAGTGCATACTCATTTTGCAAGCGTTTGTATTCTTCCAGCTCTTGGCTGAATGCGTTCTTTATCTTTTAAAATTAATTCTCCTAGTCCTAAAATTGATGGATCATCAGCGATTTTTTGCTGAATCAACTTCTCAGTTATCTCTTTGTGATTCTGAAGTGAAACTCTTTCAGGCTTAAATAATTTTGTCATAACTTATCATTTTGTGTTGTGTCTTTTAGCATGCGGCATAACGGGCGGCGGCTTGCTGTAGTGCGGGGTTCACAAATGTTCGCGCGGGCGCGAAACGTCCAAATTCCGACAAAACTTTCTGCGGAAATGCGTCCCGCCTGACGCCAAACCGCTTGTTGTATGTAGGCCTTGCACTCCGCTTTTTTTCTTCCATTTACCTTGTCAGTACGATTACACCAACTATTATTAATGCTATTCCTGCTATTTTCGTTACGGTTATCGCCTCATTCAAAAATAAATATCCCAAAATCAACGTAAAAACATAACCCAAACTTACTAATGGATATGCTTTGCTCAATTCCATCTTCGACAACACATAAAACCACAAAAGCAAACTCAAACCATAACAAAATAATCCGCTCCAAAGATGCAAATTTGTTATGCCCGATTTAATTATTTCGGAAATGCTTTTTGAGTTTTCCGAAACCACATTTACTCCCATTTTTAGAAAATATTGAGCGATTGCGCCAAGAATTATACTTACTAATGCTGCGACATATTGCATTTTACTTAAATTTATTATAAAAACCTTCGTCCGCAAAGTTAATCAATTCTTTATCCCCACGACTATCTCCGTAGGCGATAAATTTGTAATCTTTTCTGTCGGGGAACATTTCTAATAATCGATTAACTTTCTCTTGTCCGTAACAGTTTTTTGTCAAAAACCGCCCTGTCAACAAACCATTTTTGTCAGTTTCTATTTTGGTTGCAAAAACTATTTCAACATCCGTTTTTTCTGCCCAAGGTTTTATCCAATTTTCGATGGACGCGCTGATGATTACGATTTTATCGCTATTTTCTTTGTGTAATTTTATTGTTTCCATTGCTTTGGGGCGTACTATTTTGTCGATTTCAAAACTAAATCTGTTTCCCCATTCATCAAACAGCTTGATAGATATACTTTTATAGAAATAGGAAAACAATTTTTGTTTCGCTTTCCAATTCGGGTACAATTTCAATTTCATTGCCACAAGCAAAGGCGAAAAAAGGAAAAAGCCGAAATAAAATTGCCTTTTCCCTTTGCTGAATTTTATAAATTCGAGTAAAGTGTCTTTTCGGGTTATGGTGCCGTCAAAATCAAAAACGGCAATTGTTTCTCTCGTCATAAGTAAATGATTATAAGGAATGAGACAATCCAACCCGCAATGCAAAACTGTATAAATCTGTCTTTCAGCAAAATGGTTGTCGGGCTTCCGCTTTTCAAATCAACAATCGTAATCTGCAAATAACGAATAATGCCCACCAACACAAAAATTGCCGTAATGTAAATATTTCTGCTATGAAATCGTTCAATCACATCGGGCGAAAGCGTGTACATAATATACGCAATAACGGTAACAGTGGAAACAACCGTCATTACTTGGTTCATAAAATCAAGATTGTAGCGGTTCGTGTTTTTGCGAGGCGAAACGCCTGTATTTTGATACAAAACCACATCATCGCGCCGTTTGGCAAAAGCGAGGAACAACGCCAACAAAAATGTCATTATTATAATCCACTCCGAAAGCCAAATGCCTGTGGCTGTTCCGCCCACCAAAATCCGCAACACAAACCCGATAGAAATAACTATCACATCTACAATCGCATAGCGTTTCAATTTTACACAATAAGCAACGTTCAGCACAAAATAAAACACAATCAACCCCATTAATGAAAATTTTTCCGCACCGCCAAAGAGAAAAAGAATAGACAGTGACAAAGCGAAACAAACCGTCATAACGGCGTAAGCCGTTATGACAGAAATTTTACCTGATGCAATTGGTCGTTTGCATTTTTTGGGGTGCTGTCGGTCGGCTTCAACATCGTAAATATCGTTGAAACAATAAATCGAACTTGCCATAAATGAAAATGCAAAAAATGCAACGAAACATTGCAACAACAGATTGACATTCAATAATTGTCCGCTAAAAAACAGCGGCAAAAAAATGAAGAGATTTTTTGCCCATTGTTCGGGACGGAGGAGTTGTATGAGGGATTTGAACGGCATTAGAATATATTGAGAATGAATTTAAAAACAGTCATTAAAATCCCATTTATTTTCAACTTGAACAATATTGTTGATGGAAATGATAAGATATTATATATCATAGTATTGTAAATAGCACTATCAAGAATAAATGTACAATTCGATATTCCAATGAACAGCATAAGCAACACGAGTGTCGTTTTTCTTGGAAACAATATATTTGACAAACAATTATTTAAGCGGTTTATAAATTTAGCGAAGAAAGAAGGGATTAATTTTTCTATCTTATCCACAGGAACGATTAAAAATATAGCGAAAGAACTTGCTATCCAATAAAAAAACAGTCTAATCCAATCCCACGAAAGCAAGGCAAATACCGGCGACAAGCACAATAATTGAAAAATAAGAATGGAAGACAATACGGTTTTATGTTTATTCGTAAAAATGTTTTCATTCTTTCTAAAAACCAACAAAGCATTAGTAGAAATGTAATATACAATAGGAAAAGTAATTCCCCAAACTATCCAAGATAAAATACCATCATTGTAAACTGCAAAATTTCCTCTAAAATGAAATTCAAAAGCCCATTTGCTTGTCCACCCAAGACTGCTTATTGCCGCAGCGTTCCAATGATCAACTTCTGATGACGTTTGATTTGCAATGATGTGCCAAGAGTTCCAAATAGCCTGTGCCGTTTCTTGATTACCGTGATAAAATAAAGTTAAAAGAAACGCAAAGATACTTGGGAATAAAAAAAGAAAAGAAACAGAAACTGATTTGAGAATTCCTTTGTTTTTATATTGATTAAAAAGCAACAAGAACAATACGGGCAAAGCAAAGAATGCAAAAACCTCGTGGCTTAATATGATAAATATAGCCAAGATATTGATAAATAGAAATTTTATTATCATGGATAAATTTTCTTTTCCGTATATCCAAAGAATAGGGATAAAAAAACAAAGAAACAGATAATCTTTTCTAACCCAACAATTACTTAAAATTCCCATTCCCAAAAAGAAACACAACGGCAAAATATACAAAGAGTAGCCTTTTTTCAAAAAAGCTCTAACAAAGAAAATGCAAACAGCAACAAAGCAAATCAGACAAAAGATTTTTATTGTCCATTCTATATTAATATTGAAGTTTTTGGCAAAGAAAAACAATATTTCACCTGTCAAACCACGGCGAACAAAACCACCTTGATAGTTGATTAGATACTCGGAAATTTGCCAACTTTCATAGCTGTAAGTTGAGAATATTTCTTTTGTAAATCTATACAACAATGATAGCAAAAACAAAATAAAAGCCGCATTTAAAAGAGTTTGCTTGATGTTGTTCTTGTCGAAAAATGTTTGTGTTTTTTTTAAAATGGGATTTGTCATATTTCTACGGTATTTTCAAATAATCAGCGTGGGCTAATTCCTCCTTACTTCTACCGAATAGCCCGACCAAAGGCTGAAAAAGAAAGTAAAGAGAAACACTATATGTTTTTATGTTATGTTCTTAAATTTCTGTTTTCTATTTCTATCTGTTAAAATTATTTTTTTATAAAAATATGCAAAATTTTCAAAAAGTTCATTTTCCGCTTCTGTGCTTTTGATTTGCTGTCCAACTGTACCAAACCTTTCGAAACGCGTTTTTTTCGCTTGATGTTCGCACTGTCGTTCACGGCTTACATACAACGTTTGGCGGTATGTTTTTGTTGCCGATTACGGAGCACTTCACTGTCAAACCGCGACAAAGTTTGAAGCGAGCCCCTGCCGTTGATTTCAGCACTATCTCGGCAATAAAATATACCGCATGTTAGCATTTCGGTGGTTATTGTCATACTGTTTTTGTTTTCATTTCAAATTTACATATTCCGCCCGATAAATATAAATGATTCCACAATCCTTTGTAAACTGGAATATAGCCAAAAGTAAATCAAATAGTCAAATGAATTAAATAAATTCTAATCCCTCACGCAACGCACGGAAAAACCAACCTCCTTATCGTAGTTGCTTCTGCCTACATTGCTGTCAAAGTAGAGCATGTTCCGGTACCAGGCGGTATAGGTACCGCGCTCAGAAGCACTCCACCAGCTACCGTAGTAACCAATGCCGTAGAATGCCCCATGGTAGTCACGGTTGCCACCCGGAAGGGCTGTAAAGCCGGTTTCGTTAGTTGCACCTGTATTTGGACTTGCCCAATGCGTAGTTCCGGTTTCTTTAAGTTTACCACCGGCAACGCTTCCGCCACCCAAATAAGTGGTTAAGGTTGCCCACTCGGCATCGGTAGGTACGTGCCAGCCTGTGGGGGCTAATTTGCCTGTGTTTACGGCATACCAATTATACAATCGTCCATAAGTAGCCACATTGCTTCGGTCGTTATTGTAATTACAATAGGCTCCGGTGGTTAAAGAAGACCATGCTGTAGCATCGGTTACATTTGGTATATTTGTTCCATTGTTATATTTGGTAACTTTTAGGTTTTCAGCCATCCATGTTTGAGTGCCAATGGTTACCGTTTTATAGGTATTACCATCAATATCGGTCATAGAACCAGAAGTAATATTGGGGTTAAAAACATTTGCTTCAAGTGTTGTAAAAGACATTTCACTACCATACTCAGTTCCTGCACTGTTTGTGGCGTAAGCTCTTACATAATAAGTCGTATTGGGTGTTAATCCGCTAATGGCAGTTGTAAAACCACCAACTCCAGTACCATCTGAAGTTTTATTATCGGCAATAGTTGGGGCATGTTTTGTACTCCAACAAACACCACGATTCGATACAATGGCACCTCCTTCTGACGATATTTTACCACCACTTGTTGCTGAGGTTTGTGTTACTGCTGTTACTTCGGTAGTTGTTACATCATCGTCTTTAATAGAATCCCTCACGCAACGCACGGAAAAACCAACCTCCTTATAGTAGTTGAGTCTGTAAACATTGCTGATATCGTAGGTCATGTTCCGGGACCAGGCGTTATAGGCATAGTTCTCAGTAGCACTCCACCAGTAACCGAAGCTACCAATGTTGAAGAATGTACCATCGACGTCACGGTAGCCACCCGGAAGGGCTGAGAAACCGCTTTCGTTGGTACCATTGACTGATTTGCCTTCAAAATCAGCCCAAAAGTCAGTAGATTTCATTTTTGTGCCAGCTACACTTTTGCCACCTAAAAAGTCTGCTAAACGACTCCATTCCTCATCAGATGGAATTTTCCATCCCTCAGGCGCTAATC
>Ga0209719_1002638_pt1 | contig 18050 bp, 15 predicted proteins | sample AD_JPNAS2_MetaG_FD_184421 | JGI IMG/M metagenome (GOLD analysis project Ga0209719, IMG submission 184421) | Active sludge microbial communities of municipal wastewater-treating anaerobic digesters from Japan - AD_JPNAS2_MetaG (SPAdes) (version 2) | ecosystem: Engineered > Bioreactor > Anaerobic...
GCATCGCTGGCATTGTTTTATTGGAACTCCCTCATAATGGGAATCTGCAAGATTGTGACCGCAAACGGGGCATTGTCCTTTTGCGGGATTTTTCTTTTGGGAGGCGCGGAAGGTTTCCAGTATGGGGGGAAAACTCCGCGCTAAAGCGGGTTCATCGCTGCCAGCAGGGCGCACCGTTGCCATGCCTGTGAACCATGGGATGGTAAAAAGGGTTGCGATGGTGAAAGGACCTTCCCATTTGCCTTGGCTATTGCGAATTTCCCAAAGAGAACCAACGTCAGGATTGGCATAATCTGAAGCAGGCGCATCGTCAGAAAATTCGCGCGATGGTTTTTCATCCACAGAAGGTATTTGGATTCGGGCGTTTTCCCTTTGTTGATTTTGCTCCATGATATCGCTCAGAGCCTTGAGGACGGTTTTATTTGCCATACCCATCAAGCGGTTTATGCGTTCCATGACAGGGGGATGAGTGGAAAAAATTTTTGATAAAAACCCCTGCTCGGCAATTTCCCCCGCGCTCTCCGGCGGCACAATGAAGAGAGGGCTGTAAATCTCGCCGGCATCGCCGAGATAGGAAAAACTTTTATGCGCTTTATAAATAACGCGTGCGAGCGCCTCAGGATTGCGTGTGATTTGCACCGCATTGGCATCGGCAAGATACTCTCTTTGTCGGCTAATGGTGAATGTAAAGAGCCGCGAGAGCAACGCGAGAGCTCCCGAAATTGTTTGACCCAGCAATTCCATCTGGCGTCCTTCCGGGCGTTGCATCCATGTATTGAAAAAGACGGGGCGCTCCTCTTCAATTTCGAGCATATCCGAAAGGCGCTGAAAAATATTTCCAAGGGCGCATGCAAATGTTATGTAGAGAGCGTCGCCGCTCATGATGTGCGCCAGTTCATGGGCGATGGCAGATTGCAATTCCTCCCTCGTGAACCGCGCCAGCGCCCCTTCGGTGGCGGCGATGATGGGGACGCCGTCAGCGCCGATTATGGCGCATGTATTGACAGAATTGGCGGGGATCACGCAGATGCGAATCGACTTTTTGCAACCGGCGCCAATCCGCACCTCTTCCACAATATCGCCCAATTTTTTGTGATAAAGGTCTGAGGTATCAAGGGGCGCCGCCCGAAGTTTTTCCAGAATGAACTCAGCGCCGCTGGTTTTGGCGTTCTCCCATTGAAAAATTGCAAGGAGGGCGGATATAACAAAAATTATAACAAAATGCCATGGGGAAAAAATGGGGATTCCTAACAGCGCGCTAAAAATTACGCCGGCTATGAGCGCATAAAGTATTCCCACGCCGATAAAATAAAAAAGAATTAAGCCAATAAACAGCCAGATTGTGCGATGCGTTTGCTGTTCTTGAATTTGATAAAACGTCCGCCGCTCTTCCATGATAACCGCCTTGTGAAAAATATGATGTTATTGAGGGCAAAGCGGAGTCAAGGATTGATTCATGAAACGAAAACAACGAGCGGATATTGTGTTATTTTTTTGATTGAATGGGGGCGAGGCGGACGGATAGGAGATTATGAGATTTTTGACATTGTGTATAAACATCTTTTTGGATTTATTGATGGAAGGGGATTGCGATGTTTCGCAAACGAAACGGCTCATTTTGTTCGTGCTCTTGGGAGAGGTTTGCCACAATTGGCGTGATAGGGCTGGGGGTTCTACTTTGTGTGATAAGCGCCTTTGCAAAGAAAAAAACGGAACTTTGGAAAACCCTTCCACGTCCAGTGGCGGAAGATATCTGGGTGAGACCGGCTTCGAGCGTTTTGGCTCAGCCTATCTGGGGTCATGCTAATGGAATAAGGGTCGGGCTGCACCCGATGTCGGGTCCCCGCGGGCTGCTTCGAGTTTTTACCCCCTATATGGGTCAGCCGGATTCGGTGCTTATCAATTTCATAGCAGTTGAGCCGATTGCGCAGGGAGAGGATTGGCGCAGTTTTTCCGAAATGGAACAAAGCAAATTAGACAAGGTTCAGGGGAAAAGATTCTGGAGCGCAAACTCGCCCGAAGATGAGACCCCGCGGATATCCCACCATTCCCCCGCAAGCGGCGTTATTGAAAAGGAAGGCACAACGCAAACTCTCACTGTTTATATTCTGGTGGAACCTTTTGACAACGGGGCAAAGGTTTATTTGCGTCTGCGGTTTCACTCGGAGCGTCCTTACGAATTCAGCGTAGCGGCTTTTGCGCGGAAGGATTCCAAGCCGTTAAAACATTGCATTCTCACGGCGACTATGGGGAATTTTGCGCGTCTGCGGGAACTCCATCTCAAAAGCTCTGTTACGACATCTTTGGAATTATGGCGTGATTTCAAAGGGGATGATTTTACGCCTCATGCCGAATTTTCTCTATCGGATTTGATTCGCAACAAAAAGGGACATGCCTTGTTTATCGCCGCTCCAAATGAAAAGAATCCCGAAGAGGCAAAGTATTCGCCTGATACCGTTTACTGGTGGAAATATCAAGGAAAGCCATCCACCCAATATTGGCGATGCGAAAACCCTCAACCGCAGCTTAAGGGGCTGGTCAATGGACGCGCCTGCTTCTGGGGCGGGCAGTCGCCGATTCCCGGCGGCGTGTCGTTTGAGAATTTTGAATTGATGGAGCCTTTCAAGGATGGCGCGGAATATTGGTTTGGCATCACGCCCCAGCCGCCGATGGAGTTCATAAAAAGCGAAATGGAGTAACGAATTGACGTTGACAGGCATATTGAGGGGCGCATAAAACCCTTTTTGTTTGTGTTTGATATTACATACTGAGTTGGCCGTGCTAAGTGGGGAGCTAGCGGTGCCCTATACCTGCAATCCGCTACAGCAGGACGAATGTCCGCCCCCGGGTTCGGCTGGTCAGGCAGAATCGGGCAAGTGGCGTTGAAGGTTGGGTCCTGCGCAACAGGGTTCTCCGAACCGGGTCAGGCCTTGACGGGAGCAGCCATAAGGAGAATCCCCTGTGTGCCGCAGGAGCGCCTAACTGGAGTTAACTATCCGACGCTCACCTGGTTGGTCGCTCTCAAAGGTGGACTGCACGGCCTTTTTAATTGGGCGCGAGGTTTTAGTTTGAGGGTCTTTAATAAATTTACTATGGTTATTGCCACAGGGTTGGGAACTGGTTATTTTCCAATATCCGGCACGGTTGCTTCGGCGCTGGCAGTTGCGCTCTATTTGCCCGTTTCATATCTGAATACCCGTAACATTATTCTTGTTTTTTACGTGGGGATATTATTTTTCCTGACCGGCGTCTCCATATTAACTGCTGAAATTGCGGAGAAGCAACTGGGCGAAAAAGACCCGCACAAGGTTGTTATTGATGAGATAACCGGGTATTTTTTTGCCATGTTTCTATTGCCCACCGCGCCTTTTTATCTTGCGGCATCATTTTTCATTTTTCGATTATTTGATATTTGGAAGCCATTCCCCATCCGCCAGTCGCAACGGCTTCGGGGCGGCTTGGGCATCACAATTGACGATGTTCTGGCGGGCATTTATACTTGTCTTTTATTGCATATTTTCCACTGGTTATTTCCCGCTGTTTAGCTGATACAGCGTTCCCATCTTGACACATGAATCCGCGGACTGGTATTATTATTTTCGTTTTTTAGGATTGCTGTTAATAGCGAATTGGTTTTGTTCATCGCTTGAATTTGCACGACTGCGGGTTTGCTTGTTAAGGTTCATGTTATGAGATTTATGAAAACGCTTGCCTTATTGCTTTTGACGCAAACAGCAAATCTTTTTGCTGCGGCTCTAACGAGCGATGTTACGACAACAGCGCCGTTTTCTTTCATGCGCGGGATAAATTTTTGCGGTTATTGGAATAATGATTATGAGCATGATTACTCCTCCCGCTCGATTGCAAAAATCGCAGAGACGGGAAACAACTGGGTTTCTATCCTTGTCACATGGTATCAGGAGGATGAGAAAAGCACGGCAATTTATATGGATTCCGACAAAACTCCATCGGATAAATCTGTTCGGAAAGCCATCAGCGATGCGAAAAATCTTGGGCTCCGTGTAAGCCTGAAACCGCATATTGATCTTGGGAACGGCAAATGGCGGGCGGATATCGGCGCGCCCCAGTATGTGTCCGATGCCAATTTCGACGCCTTCTTTGCCGCATGGTTCGCCTCCTACAAGTCGTTCATGAATCATTATGCGGAAATGGCGGAGGAATCTGGCACGGAGATGCTGGTCATCGGAACGGAACTTATTAATACCACCGAGCGGCAAAATGGAAAAACCTTGCCCGCGTGGGTTGCCTACATCGGAGAACTGCGGCAGAAATACAGCGGTAAACTCACCTATGCCGCTGATTGGTCGGAATGGAGAGATGTCTCCGCGCCGCAAACAAAAATATTCTGGAAGGATTTTTGGCAGGCGCTTGATTATATTGGCATTGATGCCTATTACCCCCTCTCGAAAAAGGAAAATGCGACCATTTCGGAACTTGTTTTGGGGTGGCAGCAACCGCTTTCTGTTTTAGAACAGATGAGCGCGGCATTTCAAAAGCCGGTGGTTTTTACGGAATTCGGTTTTCGGAGCGTTGAAAAGTGTTATATTAGTCCGGGAGATTATAAATTGAACTTCCCCGCCAGCGAGGAGTGCCAGCGCAATTCCTACATAGCGACATATCAGGCGCTTACCGGACGCAAATGGTTGTCGGGTATTTTTTGGTGGAGCTGGATGCCTTATTTAAAAAGCGATATAACCAACCCCGAAAATCCCTGGTGGGTGACGCAAAAATATCAGGGCTATCTCAGGGATTACACTCCTGAGGGCAAGAGCGCCGAATCTATTTTGAAAAACGAGAACCTGACGGCGGGGAAAAAATGGGCGTCGTATTGAACCGGCGGATAAGCATCTAAACCCGTTGGCGCTCAAGGGCGTCGCGCATTTTTTTTTTTGAGGTTCTGAAAGGATTAGCTATTCCAGTTGGCGTCCCGCCTATTTGATAATATCTTTAACCTCGAAATTTATAAAGATGGCAGCATCATCGCTTATTGACGCCTTTCAATTTTTTGTTTTATGGAATAATAAATCCATTGATGAATGTTGAAGGAAAAGATATTTTTTTTAATTATGGAGAAGCGAAATTTCGACAAGGACGCGGCGGCGTGGGATGAGCCGCCGCGGCGAATCAAGATGGCGGAGGATATTGTCAATGCCATCAGGCAGGCAATCCCGCTGAATGCAAAAATGTCGGCGCTTGATTTTGGATGCGGGACGGGGCTTGTCTCGCTGAGGCTGCTGCCATTTGTAGGGTCTGTGACCGGGGTGGATAGTTCGCAGGGTATGATTGATGTTTTCAAGTCAAAGATTGAAAATCAAAATCTCAAAAATGCGCGAGCCATCCGTCTTGATATTGACGATGGCGATGTCCTCGAGGGTTGTTTTGATCTAATCATGTCCAGCATGACCATCCATCACATTCAGGATATTGCGTCATTGTTCGCTCAATTTTACGACGCAACCGCGCCCGAGGGATACATTGCGATTGCCGATTTAGATAGCGACGGCGGTTTATTCCACACGAATAAGATTGGCGTTTTTCATAATGGATTTAATCGCGCCGAGCTGAGTCGAATGATGGAGAATGCGGGTTTTGCCAATATCCGTGATTTCACAGCTGTTAAAACAAATAAAATCGGCGCTGACGGAAAAGAGGGCGTATTCAGCATATTTCTTTTGACGGGGCAAAAATGCGCTCATTTGGGGAAGCAATGACACAGCGTTTACGAATATGCGTGGAAGGGCGCGTTCAGGGGGTTGGTTTTCGTCCTGCGGTATTCCGCCATGCCAGAGACTGCGGGCTTGCGGGATGGGTGACCAACACCTCCGAAGGCGTTTTGATTGAAGTGGAAGGCGCGCATGAAAAGGCGGAAACGTTCCTTGCCCTGCTCCAAAGCGCTCCCCCGCCGATGGCAAAGATTGTCAAGATTATCCATGAGTGGATTGAGCCGAAAGGCGAAAACGTTTTTCAAATTGTGCCGAGCATCGGAGTTGAAAAACCCAAAACGCAAGTCTCTCCCGATATCGCCCTTTGCGCCGATTGCCGCCGCGAGTTGCTCGACCCGAACAATCGGCGATTTTATTATCCGTTCATCAATTGCACAAATTGCGGGCCGCGTTTCACGATTGTGCGCGGCATTCCTTACGATCGCGAAAAAACCACGATGCGTATTTTTGAGATGTGCGCCGACTGCCGCCGAGAATATGAAGAGCCGCTCAACCGCAGATTCCACGCGCAACCGAATGCGTGCCCCGTTTGCGGTCCTCGAATTTCAATTACAACAGAGCCATCGAATTTTAGCCATCAGCCGTCCGCAGAAAACAGAAAAACGGATATTCAGGAAATAGCAAAAATGTTGAAGGCGGGAAAGATTGTTGCCATCAAGGGGCTGGGGGGATTTCATCTGGCGTGCGATGCGGCAAGCGATTCGGCTGTGCAAACCCTGCGCCAACGAAAGGGGCGTTATGACAAACCTTTTGCGCTTATGGCGCGGGACGCGGAGACCGTCAAACAATATTGCGAGGTTTCGCCGGAAGAGGAGCGATTGCTTCAAAGCGCGGCTTCGCCGATAGTCATCCTCAAGCGCCGTATCTCCGATTCTCCTTTTTTCCCTGTCTCAGATTTTGTTGCGCCGCATAATCAATACCTTGGATTCATGCTCCCATACACGCCATTGCATGCCCTGATTATGCAGGAGGCGCCGCCTGTTCTGGTGATGACATCGGGGAATGTATCCAAAGAGCCGATTGCTTATGAGAACGAGGAAGCGGGGGCGCGGTTGGGAGCAATTGCGGATTTTTTCGTAACGCATAATCGCGGCATCGAAACATCCTGCGATGATTCCGTGACTCGGATTTTTCCCAAGACGGGGGAAGAGATGATTCTGCGGCGGTCTCGCGGTTATGCCCCATCGCCGTTGAAATTACCGTTTGCGGCAAAGGCGCCCATTCTTGCCTGCGGCGCTCATTTCAGCAACACATTCGCGTTGGCTTCGGGCGATGAGATTCAAATCAGCCACCATATTGGGGATTTAGAAAATCTGGAGGCTTTAACGGCGTTTGAAAAAGGTATTGCCCATTTCAGGAATATTTTTGAGATAAATCCGGAGATTGCCTTTTGCGACTTGCACCCGGACTATCTCTCCACAAAATATGCGCGGGACACCGCGGCGGCGGAGCCAACTTTCCGTGTTATCGGCGTTCAACATCACCATGCGCACATCGCCTCCTGCATGGCGGATAACCAAATTCCGCCCGAAACAAAAGTCATCGGCGTCGCATTTGACGGCACAGGTCTGGGGGCGGACGGGGCTATGTGGGGCGGGGAATTTTTAATTGCGGACTATCGAGATTTTAAGCGCGCGGCTCATCTGAAATATCTCCCGCTACCCGGCGGCGAGGCGGCGATTCGCGAGCCTTGGCGCATGGCGGCGGTCTATCTTCGCGACGCCTTTGGCGAAAATTTTGCGAAGATTGATATTGATTTCAACCGGCGGATGAACCGCGCCAAATGGGCAACGCTCCAAAACATGATTGCCGGCGAGGTCAACTCGCCGCCGACTTCAAGCATGGGGCGTCTTTTTGATGCTGTGGCTTCGCTTTGCGGCGCAAGGGACAGTATTAATTACGAGGGGCAGGCGGCGATTGAACTTGAGATGGCGGGCGGCGACGGGCAATGGGTAATGGATAATGGACAAAGCAGATACCTTTATGAGATTGTGACAGATGCGGGTCTGCGGGTTATTGATTGCCGCGCGATAATTAGAGGGGTTGTGGAGGACTTGCAAAAGGGGATGGATATCAAATCCATATCCATAAAATTTCATGAAACGGTGTCGGCAATTATTGCAGATATTTGCAAAGAATTGCGCGAGACTTCCGCGATAAATAATGTTGCCTTGAGCGGCGGGGTGTTTCAAAATATGATGCTTCTGCGCCGCGCATTCGAGCTATTGACAGAGGCGGGGTTCAAGGTTCATGTCCATTCGCATGTGCCGCCGAATGACGGCGGTATTTCACTGGGACAGGCTATTATTGCCGCCGCCCAATTGCAGGAGGTTTGAGTATGTGCCTTGCCGTTCCGATGAAAATTGTTGAGTTAAAAGATATGGAAGCGATAGTGGAACTGGGCGGTGTTCGGCGCTCCGTCAGTCTAACGCTCTTGACCGAAGACACGCTACAAGTCGGCGATTATGTGATTGTCCATGCCGGCTTTGCCATTCAGAAATTGGACGACGACGATGCGCGCGAGCGGCTCATCCTTTTGAAAGAGATGCTGGAGCTGGCATGAAATATCTGGATGAATATCGAGATCCGGCGCTGGCGCATAGAATTCTTGATAAAATCGCCGAGGCGTGCGGGGAGCGTTCCGAACTCGCCGCCATCATGGAGGTATGCGGGACGCACACGATGAGCATTGCGCGGGCGGGATTGCGCAGTTTGCTGGGCGAAAACTTGCGGCTGCTTTCAGGTCCGGGGTGTCCGGTTTGTGTGACGCCCAATGATTATCTGGATCGCGCAATAGCCATAGCGCGGCAACGGGATGCCATCATTGCCACATTTGGCGATATGATGAAAGTGCCGGGGTCATCCTCTTCGCTTTATCAGGAACGGGGCAACGGGGCGCGCATCGAGATGGTCTATTCCCCTCTGGATGCCTTGAAAATAGCTGAACAGAATCCGCTGAATAAAGTTATATTTTTGGGCGTTGGATTCGAGACAACTGCGCCAACTGTCGCGGCTACGCTTGCCAAAGCGCGGGCGGACGGTGTGAAGAATTTTTTTGTCCTTTGCGGTCATAAAATCGTGCCGCCTGCTCTTTTTGCTTTGGTGAACGATCCCGAACTAAAACTGGATGGATTTTTGTGTCCGGGGCATGTCAGCGCCATCATCGGCTCGCGTCCTTATGAATTTATTGCGCGCGATTATGGGCTTCCGTGCGTTATTGCGGGATTCGAGCCTTTAGATATATTGCAAGGGATCTGGATGATTCTGCGTCAGATTATTGAAAAGCGCGGCGCGTCTGTCGAGATTCAATATTCGCGCGCCGTGGCAGCGGAGGGCAATCCCAAAGCGGCGGCGTTCATGGAAAAGGTGTTTGAGCCGGTGGATTCCATTTGGCGCGGGCTTGGGAAAATCCCCGCCAGCGGTCTTGCAATCAAAGAAGAGTTCGGGGATTGGGATGCGGCGCGCGTGATACAGGCGGATGTGGGGGAAACGCGGGAGCCTGCGGGATGCATCTGCGGCATGATATTGCGGGGCGTCAGATTGCCGATGGATTGTCCGCTTTTCCGCAAAACCTGCACGCCGGAAAACCCGGTCGGCGCGTGCATGGTATCCTCCGAGGGGACATGCGCCGCATATTACAAATATGGGAACGGATGAAAGAAATATGGGGATAACGGAAAAAATCGCGGGCGAAAAAATTACACTGGCTCATGGCAGCGGCGGAATTCAGATGCACAACCTTATTCGCTCCCTGTTTCAAAAACGTTTTCGCAATGAATGGCTGGACCAGATGTCCGATTCCGCTGTAATTGGCAATCCGGCTGGCGACGGCGATGCCTTATGCTTTACCACAGATTCGTATGTTGTGGCTCCGCTTTTTTTCCCCGGCGGGGATATTGGCAAGCTTGCCGTCTGCGGGACGGTCAACGACCTTGCCGTTGAGGGCGCAACGCCGCTTTTTCTTTCGTGCGGGTTTATTGTGGAAGAAGGTTGCGAAATTTTGGTTCTTGAAAAAGTGGCGGACAGCATGGCGGATGCTGCTCGAACCGCCGGCGTAAAAATTGTCACCGGCGATTTTAAGGTAGTGGAAAAGGGCAAAGCGGACGCGATTTTTATTAATACTTCCGGAATCGGTCGCCGAAGCCGCAGCCGAGGTTTTGGGCGGGAACACATCCGCGCGGGCGATAAGGTTCTCATCAATGGTTTTATTGGCGAGCATGGCGCGGCGGTGATGGCGGCGCGCGGGAATTTTGACCTTCAATCCGATATCAAATCCGATTGCGCCCCTCTGAACGGCATCATTTCGGATATGTTGGCGGTCTCGGAGGGCATTCGTTTTATGCGCGACCCCACGCGCGGCGGAATCGCCACAACGTTGAATGAAATAGCAGAGGGCGCAAATTTCGGGATTACGCTTGACGAAGCGGCGCTCCCCCTTCGCGATGATGTCAAAGCCGCATGTGAAATCTTGGGGTTCGACCCTTTATATCTTGCCAATGAGGGCAAGGTCATCACAATTGTCTCTGCGGAGGATTCCGCTTGTGTTCTTGAAGCCATGCGCAGTCATACGTTGGGACGCGAGAGCCGCATCATCGGCGAAGTGACAGCATCCCATGCAGGAAGAGTTGTGCTGAAAACGCTGCTTGGGGCGCATCGCATTATTGACATGCTATCCGGCGAGCAGCTGCCGCGCATCTGTTGAAACAATCACACATTCGCTTTATTTCTCAAAATCGGCGGCGTCTTGCCCCTTTTCCAACTGAGATTCCACATCAAGAGGATAGACGATATTTTCCGTTTTGCTTTTGAAAATAAGCCGAAAACAATAAAAGCAAAGTCCGGTTATAATCGCCCATGAAGCAATCATGAAAATCCATCCCTGAGCTGTCATAACGACAACCTCCCTTCGCGGACATGGCGCTTCCATGCGAGAATTTGCCGCCATAGCGTCCCATTCCCCATTCAACCCAACACATAGGAATGCCAAGGAGCAAAAAGGCGATAAAATAGGGAATCAAAAAAAACTCCGCCGCCATTTTGTGTGGCAACGGACGGAAAGCGAAGGAAATTGCCCAGTCCGACGGCGCTTCCCGCTACGGAAAGAATCACGCCGAGTCTGGATGCCCATTGCTGACGCTTCATGTCATAATCCTTTCTTTTTGATTTTGGTTTCCCTAAAAAAGAAAAATGCCCGCTTTCGCGGGCATTATTTTAAGACATGCTGGCGTTTAAGACAGTAATCCAGAGTTAAAGCGAGAATTGATTAGCTTCCGCAATTATTGCAGAGACCGCAATTATTGCAGGGATTGCACTCGTTATTGCACTGGTTACAACAATCCGTTTCAGTCGGGATCAACAACTCAAGAATATCGCATTCAGTAAGCATTTCGCACCAATCTGCAGGATCTTTGATGAGGTTGGTTGTTCCATAACCGACTTTGGCGTTGCCTTTGAGCGTCCCACAACCGCATTCGCCGCAGCCGCTGGCGGCAGTGGCGTTGTAGTTAATTGTGAGGTTCTTGCTCTTGAGGTTGAATTTGCCTTTTCTTCCGTTCCAGGCAGATGTGACTTTGGCATCTTCGGTCCAGGTTTCGGCAATAAGAACGGTTCCGCTGGCTTTTGCGCCTTTACCGCAGATATCGCCACTCCAGCAACCGACGTTATAGGTGACGCCGTGAGGAATATCGGCAATGATAAGGTCGCAAACTGTGAACTTGTTCTTGTAACCGCAAGGATTGGCGCAGCTGCTCTTGATGTTCATGTTGAATTCCTCAACCACTGAGATGGCATACTGGCTGCAGAAATCCTGCCCTGCCCAAAGATAGGTGATAACCATGGATGTTTTGACTTCGCCGACTTTTTTCCGGCTGCAGGGATCCGTCAGTTTGGTTTTGAAAGAAAGATAGATTGCCTCGTTATTAACGGTCTGGCAATTCACGCAGCTTTTGGTGCCCTTGATTTTGAGTTTGGCTTTGGCGGAAGTGCCTGGGAAAACGTAATCAATGTCGCCGTCGTTATCGGCGTCAATCTCGGCAGAATTCAGTGTTACGGAAACATTTCCTTTAACATCCTGGACCAGGCAATAATTTGTGATCGTGTTGACATCGGTCTTACATGTGCCGCAGCCGCTCTGGCAGGTTTGCCCGCAGGGATCGCAGCTTGGACAGTTTTCTGTGCTGCCGGTAACCGTGAAATCACAATCGGAGATATTCACGATATTGACATAACCGACATTAACTTGAGCAAAAACAGTCAGCGCAGCCACGGAGAAGATAGCGATCAAAACTCCGAGTTTGCATTTAGATAACATAATTTCCATCCTCCATTTTTTTTGGTTAGTTTTTAATCAACTTATCAGCCAGCGAGCGGATCCGAAGATTACTGTCATTCGTTAACGTTTGCAGAAATTCTGTGCCTTGATCACCCCCTATCGTACGTATTAAATTTATAGCTCTAATCCTTATTTCTTCTTCATAACGAATTGAGGAATATTCCTTTGCCATATCGAGCAGATAGTCATTGTTTTCGGGCGACATTTCCATATCGGATGAGGAGTAATTTTCCACAAGGGCGCTGGCAAGGGCAAGACGTTGGGAGGCGTCTGTGCGGCGGTCAATTTCCTCGCGCAGCACTGAGCGCGCGCTATCAAGGTTGATACTGGAAAGGGCATCGGAGATATGCTCCACACCCGCGCCATCCGCATTAATAAGATTCTGCGATAATTCGCCTTCGATTCTTGCCAGACTTTCAGAATTCAGTTTTTCATCGTCCGTCAGGTTTGTGATCATTTCAGAGATGGCGCTGTAAATTTCTCTGCGCGTATCTTCAGAAACATTAGCGGTGGTAAGACGCAAAAGGGTGTCAAGCGCTTCCGGGGTTTCCATAGATGTGATGGATTTAAGCATGTCATCGTAATATTCCTCTTGTGAGGATTCGCCCATTTTTTCTTCAAGGAAGCGCAGCCCGTCTTGACCAAGGAATCTTGCAGCGGAGGCGCGCGCCTCCATCGAGGCGGATTCATTAGCCATGAGCAGATTCAGGTTTGTCAATATTTCTGGGTCTTTAACTTCTTGAACCGCTTTAAGGAGCGAGGCTATGACGGTATAGTTATCTTTTTTGAGCATTTCTTTTTTCAGGAATGGGTCTATATCGCCGCCTGTTGCATGATATATGGATTTGCTTGCCATGAATTGAATTGTGGGATGGGGATTTTTTGCCATTTCTTCCAAAAGGGCATAGATGGCTTTTTCTCCACCGATTTCCCCAAGAATTTTAACCAGCTCCAATTTCATTTTGAGCCCGACTTCTTTATCCGAAAGCATTTTCTGGATTTGAGGGATGGCGCCCTCGCCAAGTTTGGCGATTTGTTTTGCTATTTCACGAATGACTTTCGGATTTTTTCCATCCAATTGCGATTTCAGTTCCTCAATCAATGAATTAAACTCGTCCGGCTTTGCCGCTGATGCTGCGGGGGCTTTGGGCGCCGCAGGCGAAATGACGGCTGTCTGCTGTTGAGCAGATTGAGAATCGGCGCCAGCCGCTTCCTGAGTTTGAGTTTGCTCCTCAGCGGGTTTAATTGTTTCAGTCTTGTTTGCCGGTTCTACCGCCGTGTTATCTGTTGTATTGCGAACCATGTTGAGCGCAAACAGTCCAATTGCCACGACGACTACAATCAACGGCAGAACAAGACTTATTTTTTTGGAAATAAAATCCATTAATAAAATAGACCTCTCGAGCCCATTAATCAACACATTAATGGCTTACGTTTATAAACAGCGCCATTGTCTTGTCAATATTAAAATAAAAAATATAAAATATTTTTGGATATTTTTTTTGACGCGATAATAAAGCCCAAAAAGAAATAATCTTCATAAATTGCTTTAATTTCTGGGCAGCAGAACATCGCCGATGTCAACGTTTGCGTTCTGCCCCGGATGCGCCGATTTGATATGGACTAACTGGTGCTGAACATCTTCCACAGTTATGTCATAAACACCCTGCGGGACGTTGAGCAGGACAAATCGCCCATCGGGGAAACTTGTCGTTTGGATGTTCTTGCCGTTGCCGGTGAGTATGACTGTTGCACCGCCGATGGGAAGGCGTGTTTGCGCATCGAGGGCGCGTCCGTTGAATGTGTTCGGGTCGGGCGTCATGGCTATATCTCCCAGATTCAAATTGCCGCCCGCCGGCGCTGTGATATTTTGTTGCTGGAATCGGTAGGCGTAGCCCCATGTCTGGAAAAGGTGATTGCCGCCTGTGACATTATAAAGAATGAAGTCGCCGTTGAGGAGACTTGCGGTTTTCCACGGGGCGAAAACGCCGTAGTCCATCTGCGCAACGGCGTTGTAAACAGGAAGTCCGTTGACCGCATCAAGGAGGCGTCCGTTGACCGTGCCGCCAATCGGCTCAATCTGAATAACGCCCATATCTGTCGCGGCGCCGGATGTTTGGGTAAAACCTTTTTGAGCAAAACTATATGCCCAGCCCCATGTTTGCAGGTTGCGGCTGCCAGCCGGAATGTTTACAAGGATGAAGCGTCCGTTGACATTCGTGATGGTTTGTTTGCCGTCGCCGCCGCCATCGTATTGCACCTGCGCGCCCATGATGGGACGTCCTGTGTTTTTATCAACAACTTGACCGCGCACCGTGTCCGGAATGATGGTGAAGGCAAGACTGCCGACATCCGTCGGACCCGATGCGTTAACGTCAATATTCTTTTCTTGAAATGTGTAGGCGTAACCCCATGATTGCAATTTGTGCGCGCCCGGCGTTACGAAGATGAGCATGAAGTTGCCTTGCTCATCCGTAAGCGTGCGCCACTGATTGCCGCCATCAAGTTGCACCGTTGCCGCCGCGAGCGGTTCGTGGGTTTTGCTGTCCACGAGTTTGCCGACGACAGTACCAACCATCTTGGCAAGATTGATTGTTCCGACGTTGGTGTTTTGCCCATTGAGAACATTTACATTCTGCTGTTTGAATTCATAGGCAAAACCCCAGACTTGCAAAGTGCGGGAGCCGCTTGGCGCGCCGAAGATTTCAAACTTGCCCAGCGCATTTGTGAAGCCTTGAAACGCGCCGCCGTCTATCTGCACAGTTGCACCGTTTATCGGCTTTTGCGTTTGAATATCTTTGAGAATGCCGATTATATGAGTATTGGACGTCGGCGTTGGGGTGGGCGCGGCTGAAAACCACGCGGAAGAGGCAAGCGCTTCTTTTGTGGATGGATTATATATGATGACAACAGGGCGCAGGTTAGCTGCGTTGGAGCTTGGGACGGTTCCGGTAAATGAGCCTGTCAGGTCAACACTTCCCGCCGATGGCAGCGAAAAATCCGCCGTTCCGAGATGGGCGCGCACAACGCCGTTCAGGACCTTTAATCCATTTTGCGCGTTATAGGGGATGTTATCTTCGATAATCAGGAATAAAGCCTTGGCTGTGCCCTGATAGCCGCTGGCTGTGGCGATTTTTGCCGTGAGTTGCGGATTGTCAGGACCAATAACGCCGGTGATGTTGACTGTGAATGGAGCGACGCCGGATGTCCGATTTTGTTCGTTTGTTATTTGGGCGACATATTTATTATATAAATTCGTAATGGCAGATTCGCCTTCGGAAACGGTGGGACCGCCGGTGACTTTACCAAGACCGTTGAATAATACGGTCGGCGTTCCGCTTGCGCCATAGAATTTTTGGCGTTCCGAACAGATGTTATTTTTGAATGAATCATTCACATGATAGGCTAAGATGATAACATCATAAAAGGAATAGCTTGCTTTAACGCGGTCGAGAGCCATTCCTGCGCCATAGCAGTGGCTGCAATTTGTGCTGACGAATTCTTCAATCACAACGGGGCGGTTAGCGGCGATACAGGGTGAAATAAACAGCGAAAATAGCAGGGACGCGACAACTGACAACAACAACTTTTTCATAGCCGGCTCCTTTTCTTTTTTTTAGATTTTCAAACAAATATGAGCGGGTTTATGTTTATTGTGAAATGACGGTGTCAAGGGCAACCATTTATAAAATTTTTGTCGGGTTCATTATTCCCCTTGATTCAGAGTTATCAATTGCGCTGTGTATTCTTTCATGAGAATCAATAAATACCTTCTTTCGGCTTTGATGATTTCGATAGCTGCCATTTGTTGCAACTGTTCCCGTCCTGAAAATCAGGCAAAGGGTAAAACAGAAATCGTTTTTTGGACGGGGTGGACAGGGCAAGAGATGGATGCGCTTCAAAAGATTATTGACCGCTTTAATGCGTCGCAACCGAGCATCCACTGCCGTCTTGTCACAGTCGCGGGCGTTTATCAAAAAGTGCGCATCGCCTTTGCCGGAGGCGACACGCCCGACCTGATGTCGTGCATCTGGGCGGAGGAACTCGCCAGTTACGCCATCCGCGACGTCCTTGAGCCGCTCGATTCCTATATCGCCCAATCGGGACGCAACCTCGCCAAAGAATATATGCCCGGCTTATGGCGCATGTTCCACTTTGACGGCAAGGTTTATGCGTTGGCGATGACCACCAACGGCACAGTCTTTTTTTATAACAAGGACATCTTTCAAGAAGTTGGCTGGGGCGCCGGCCGCGTCCCTAAAACGCTAGATGAATTTGAGGAGATTAACGACCGCTGCGTGAAATACAGCAAGGACGGCAACCTTGAGCGTTATGGGACTCTTCCCTACAATGTCATTTTCTGGGGATATGTTTTCGGCGGGAGCTGGTATGATGAGGCGGCGCGCAAGGTGACGATGAACCGTCCGGAAAATGTGCGGGCGTTGGAATGGATGCAAAAGATTTCGCACAAATATGACGTGCGGAAATTGCGCCGGTTTGAAAAATCTTTCGGCGGCTGGATAACCTCCGCCAACTGCCCGTTTTACGTTGGCAAGGCGGCGATATATCATTCAGGCGAATACATGACGCATCATCTAAAGAAATATGCACCCCAAATAAATTACGGATGGTTTGCCTATCCGAGCCCGCCGGGGGGACGCGCCAACTGCTGCCTTGTGGGCGGGTCGGTGTTTGCGATTCCTGCGGCGTCGAAGCACAAGGCGGAGGCGTGGGAATTATTGAATTATCTGACGCAGCCGGAGCAGATAAAGGAATTTTGTCTGGCGCTGCACAACCTGCCGCCGCTGATTGAAGTGGCGAAAGACCCCGCCTTCGCGAGCGACCCTGTGTATCGGGATTTGGCGGAGATTATGAGCGGGGAGAATGTTTTCGGACCGCCGCCGCTGCCCATTTGGGCGCGCTGCATGACGGAGCTCAACCGCGCGGAGGAATATGCGGTCTATGGCGACGGCTCGCCCCAGCAGCTCCTCGACGATGTTCAGACGCGTATGCAAAAAGAATTAGACCGGCTTTGGGAGCAGAAGAGGGGGAAGTAGAAGCAGTTAAATTTTAGATTCGTTTTGTGCCAATCAAACTTTAATTTTGTCGAGACGCGGTTTGATTGCTTTGTGAAAACGAATCAGCCCTTCTATCATCTCATCTTGTATTTGGGGCCATATTTCTTTATTTAACAATCCGCCTTGTGTACATTTTTTATATATTCTAGACGATCTCTTGTCATCAAGACGCTCCCAATAAAGTTGCTCGCCAAGTTCGTTCTCAATTGAATTTTTCTGTTTATATAACTCATCAAATATCTCTTTATTTTTTTCGCCAGTGTCATGGTCATAATAAATATATAATTCAATCCTAGCCCGATCCATGAGAATATAATAATTAAATGAAACACCTGTTTTTCCCGCCCCCATTGAGATCCAACTAGATGTGCCAGGTGAAATATTTGAAAACAATTTTGTTTTTCCCTTACTTCTCTCTAAAAGAGATTGCCAAAATTCGAGACGTAAATAATGACGAGCCGCCAACTCTTTTTTTGTCTTGCCAGTTTCCTTTGACTGAGTATCCGGCGCCGCTACAATAGTAAACAAAGGCGCGTAAGGCGAGTCGCCTATCTTTGTCGCCTCCACTTTAACAAGATAGAAAGAAATGTTTTCGCCGGTAGATTCATTCAACCAATCAATGACTTTCTGATGTTCAGGGCGCGGGGCTGAGGTTATCCAAATTGCCATGCTTGCCTCGAGGTTAACTAAATAGGTCAATAGTTTCCCCAGATGATCATGATCTGTTCGTTCAAGTTGGTTCTCAATAATAACATAATGACCATCATTATCCTCACAAAGGAGTGATCTGCTCCCCATTGGTTAGACCAAACCGAGTGCAAAATAAGGTGGAACAACATGTGGATGTTGGGGGGAACTGGGGGGCAAAGCCCCACTGTCAGTCATAGGTGGAAAAGC
>Ga0209719_1002643_pt1 | contig 18035 bp, 21 predicted proteins | sample AD_JPNAS2_MetaG_FD_184421 | JGI IMG/M metagenome (GOLD analysis project Ga0209719, IMG submission 184421) | Active sludge microbial communities of municipal wastewater-treating anaerobic digesters from Japan - AD_JPNAS2_MetaG (SPAdes) (version 2) | ecosystem: Engineered > Bioreactor > Anaerobic...
TTCCGGTTTCTTCTTCAAGTTTTTTTATTTTATCAGCATAACCGGGATACTCAAGCGGATTGACGCTTGTAAGTTTTTTATCCCATTCATCAAATGTTCCCTCATCGGCAATAAGACGAAGTCTGTCAGTAGATGACATACGGAAATGGTTGCCGCAGCTCGGACATACCATCATTGCAGCTTCTATGTCTTTTTTATAAAAACTATGATTGCACTCAGAACATTTTATCCATAAACCGCTAGGAACTTCCGGTTTCTTTTTTCTTCCGTCATATTCCTGAACAATTCCGGCATCAACAACTGGGCTGTTCTTTTTAAACATTCCTTTAAGCATTCGCTTTACCTTATATTAAGCAGTTTGTTTATATACTGTGTATCGAAGTTGCCTTCAACGAAATTTTTATCGTCCATCAATTCCATCTGAAATTCGATGTTCGAATCTATTCCTTCAATTACAAATTCGCCAAGCGCTCTTTTCATACGTGCAATCGCTTCGGTACGGGTTTTCCCGTGAACAATCAGCTTCGCAATCATTGAATCATAAGTAGGCGGAATTGTATATCCCTGATACACTGCTGTATCAAGACGCACTCCGTATCCTCCGGGAAGATGAAGCGATGTAATTTTACCCGGAGACGGTCTGAAATTTTCAGAAGGTTTTTCCGCATTTATTCTGCACTCGATCGCATGCCCTGTCACATGAATCTCGTTCTGCTTAAATTCAATCTTCTGCCCGGCAGCAACTTTTATCTGCTCGGCAATAAGATCAATTCCTGTAACAAGTTCAGTAACCGGATGCTCCACCTGAATACGTGTATTCATTTCCATGAAGAAAAAGTTGTTATGCTTATCAAGCAGAAACTCAATTGTACCTGCACTCTTGTACTTAATGGCTTTTGCGGCTTTTACAGCTGCTTCACCCATTTTTTTTCTAAGATCTTCAGTCATAATCGGAGAAGGTGCTTCTTCAAGAACCTTCTGATTTCTTCTCTGAAGTGAACAGTCTCTCTCTCCGAGATGAACAACATTTCCGAATTCATCACCGATTATCTGAAACTCGATATGGCGCGGATTCTCAAGAAATTTTTCCATGTACATTGTATCATCGCCGAAAGCCGCTTTTGCCTCAGATTTTGCCGAGTCAAAAAGTTTCGGAAGTTCTTCTTTATTCCATACAAGGCGCATACCGCGACCGCCGCCGCCGGCAGATGCTTTTATCATCACGGGATATCCCATTCCGTCCGCAAGTTTGAGAGCTTCCTGAACAGTCTCAACCGCGCCGTCCGAACCAGGAATCGTCGGAACTCCGGCCTTATTCATGGTCTGTTTGGCTACACTTTTATTTCCCATCAGATTGATCATTTCAGGATCAGGACCGATGAAAGTGATTCCGCATTCTTTGCACATTTCCGCAAAACGTGCGTTTTCGGAAAGAAATCCGAAACCGGGATGAATAGCTTCAGCATGAGTCAGAATGGTCGCGCTGATAATATTATTCATATTAAGATAACTTGATTTTGACGGAGCCGGTCCGATACAAACAGCCTCATCAGCAAGCTGAGTATGAAGCGCTTCTTTATCCATTTCTGAATAAACCGCAACAGTCTGAATCCCCATCTCTCTGCAGGCTCTTATTATTCTTACGGCGATTTCGCCTCTGTTAGCAATCAGAATTTTCTTAAACATCATTTATGCTCCTACAGCAAAAACGAGATCAGCAGATGCTGCAAGAACACCGTTTACGGTAGCCTTCGCTTTCCCCATCCCGATAGGCCCTTTAAGAGCAGTCATTTCAAGTTCGAGTTTCAATGTATCACCCGGAACAACTTTCTTTTTGAATTTCGCGTTATTGATCCCGCCGAAATAAGCTATTTTACCTTTGAATTCTTCCTGTGAAAGAATAAGTACTGCGCCGACCTGAGCAAGAGCCTCAATAATAAGAACACCCGGCATAACAGGCTCAGCAGGAAAATGCCCCTGAAAGAAATACTCATTCATTGTAACGTTTTTAGTTCCTACGATTCGTTTTCCTTTTTCCATTTCTTCGATAGTATCTATCAGAATAAAAGGGTAACGGTGAGGAATGATTTCCATAATCTGTTTGATATCAAGAAGTGCCATATTAATTCTCCTTTATTATTATCTAACTTTAAACAGAACCTGACCGAACTCGATCATAGCTTCATTTGATGCGCAAATTTCAACGATTTCACAGTCAAATTCAGCATCGATTTCATTCATAAGCTTCATCGCTTCGATAATGCAAAGCGGGTCGCCTTTCTTAACTTTGCTTCCGACACTTACAAATGCCGGAGATTCAGGCTTAGGAGACGCATAAAACGTTCCGACGATCGGGCTCACTATTGTTTTCAATGACGGATCATCAGATGCGGGAGCCTGAACTTTCATTTCTTTTGCTTCAGGAGCTGAAACATGAAGAAGAGGCTTATCCGCAGAATGAATAACCGGCGTCTGAGAAAGAACAACATTCTGCGAACCTGCAGATTTTGTCAGTTTAATCTTAACGTCGCCTGCTTCGATTTCAACTTCCGTTAAAGTTGACTTGCTTACGCTGTCAATAATACTTACTATTTTTTCAGCTTCCATTTATTCCTATCCCTCGTATTTTTTCAAAAGTACTGTTGCGTTATGCCCGCCGAATCCAAGTGAATTGGAAAGAGCATATTTAACATCTGCTTTGCGGCCTGTATTCGGAACATAATCAAGATCACATTCAGCATCAGCGACCTTATAATTTATAGTCGGAGTGATGTATCCTTCCTGAAGTGTTTTCGCACAAATAATAGCTTCAACCGCACCGGCAGCTCCGAGCATATGACCTGTCATTGATTTCGACGAACTAATCGGAACTTTTCTTGCGAGTTCCTCACCGAAAGCTTTCTTAATTGCGCGGGTTTCAAATTTATCATTATAAGGAGTGCTTGTTCCATGCGCGTTGATATATCCGACTCTATCAGGATTAATTCCGCCCATATCCATCGCAATTTTCATCGCACGTGCAGCTCCGTTACCTTCCGGATCCGGGCTTGTCATGTGATACGCATCGCATGTTGCGCCGTAACCTGTAATCTCTGCATATATTTTTGCACCGCGTTTTACAGCGTGCTCATATTCTTCAAGAATCAAAATACCTGCACCCTCTCCCATTACAAAGCCGCTGCGCTCTGCATCAAACGGAATAGATGCGCGGTCTTTATCAGTTGAAAAACTTACAGCAGTCATGTTTATGAAACCGGCAATTCCAAGAGGAGTAATACAAGCTTCAGCACCGCCTGCAATCATCATGTCGGCTCTGCCGTCTCTTACAACAAGAAAAGCCTCGCCCACGCAATGAGATCCCGTTGCGCACGCAGTTACAACATTTGAGCAGACACCTTTTGCACCGAAACGGATCGCAATATTACCTGCTGTCATATTGGATATTGCCATAGGGACAAAAAGAGGGGAAATTCTTTTAGGTCCTTTTTCAACGAGTTTACGAACCTCGTCTTCATAAGTCTTCATACCGCCCATACCCGATCCTACAAGAACACCGAGCATTTCGCGGTCAATTTTCTCAAGATCAACTCCGGAATCTGCAACAGCTTCAACAGCCGCGGCTATTCCGAAATGACAGAACCTGTCCATTCTGTTGACTTCTTTTCTATCAATATAATTAGCCGGATCAAAACCTTTAGCTTCTCCAGCCAGAGTGCATTTAAAATCGGTAAGGTCGAAATGAGTAATTCTGTCGATACCGTTCTTTCCTTCTTTTGCTCCGTTCCACAAATCATCAGCAGTATTCCCGAGCGGAGAAACCGCACCAATTCCAGTAATTACAACTCTTCTCATTTTACCTCTCCCAACATTTTATAAAGCTCTAAGTTTGAACAGAATCTGCCCGTATTCAACCATCTGCCCGCTTTGAGCGCAAATATCAAGCACTTCACAATCAAACTCCGCATTGATTTCATTGGATATATTCATAGCTTCGAGTATGCAGAGAATAGATCCTTTTTTTGCCTTGTAGCCTTTTTCAACAAAAAGCGGAGCATCCGGTTTCGGTGAAAGAAGAAAGGACGCAACTATCGGACTTTTTACAGTTTTGATTGAAGGATCTTCTTTCACTTCAGAAACTTCCGGCTTAATTATCTGCTTTTCGCTAACAGCAGGAAGTGCTTTAACAGCTGCCGGAGAAGAAATCTTCTTCATAGAAATCCTGAAATCTCCGGATTTTATTTCGGCATCAGTAAGATCCGATCTGTCAACGCTTTGAATAATACTTACAATTTTATCAGCTTCCATTTTAACCCTCATACTTCTTAAATAGAAGTGTGGCATTATGCCCGCCGAACCCGAAAGAATTCGAGATCGCATATCTTACATCGGCTTTGCGGCCCGTATTCGGAACGCAATCCAGATCACATTCAGGATCAGCTACTTTATAGTTTATGGTCGGAGTGATGAATCCTTCCTGAACTGTTTTCGCGCATATAATAGCTTCAACCGCACCTGCCGCGCCCAAAAGATGACCGGTCATTGATTTAGTAGAACTCATAGGAATCTTTCTTGCAAGATCTTCTCCGAAAGCTTTTTTTACGGCTTTGGTTTCCATTCTGTCATTCGGTCCTGTGCTTGTTCCGTGAGCATTAATATATGATATTTCCGACGGCTGAACTCCAGCCTGTTCCATTGCAAACTTCATGGAATACATTGCGCCTTCAGCCTCTGGATTCGGGCTGGTTATATGATATGCATCGCACGTAGTTCCATAACCGGAAATTTCAGCATAAATTTTCGCGCCGCGTTTTTTGGCATGTTCATATTCTTCAAGAAGAAGAACACCTGCTCCCTCACCCATCACAAAACCGCTTCTTTCTGCGTCAAAAGGAATAGACGCTCTGTTAACGTCCTCAGATAAACACATGGCAGTTGCATTTGAAAAACCTGCAATGGCAAGATCCGCAACACACGCCTCTGCTCCGCCGGTTAATATTGCATCCGCCCTTCCGTCAAGAATCATCTGAAATGATTCACCGACAGCCTGAGTTCCTGTAGCACATGCAGTTACGATAGTCGTGCAGACTCCCTTTGCGCCGTATTTAATGGCAACATTCCCGGAAGCTATATTCGCAATAATCATCGGAATAAGGAGCGGTGATGTACGCTTCGGTCCTTTTTCAATAAACTTTGTGTGTTCATCTTCGATAGTCATCAGTCCGCCGATTCCGGAACCGATCAAGACACCGAATTTATACGGATTAACAGAAGAAACATCAAATCCCGAATCCTCCATGGCTTCTTTTGCAGCAGCCATAGCGAACTGACAATATCTGTCCATTCTGTTGATTTCTTTTTTTTCTATATAAAGAGACGGGTCGAAGTTTTTAACTTCGCCCGCGAGTTTTGCCTTATGTTCAGTAATGTCTCTAAGAGTTATCCGGTCTATACCGTTTTTCCCGTTTTTGGCACCGTTCCAGAATTCGGAAACACTATTTCCGATTGGAGTAACAGCGCCCATTCCCGTTATGACAACACGTCTCATTGAATCCTCACATTATCATTCCGCCGTCAACACAGATGACCTGACCAGTCAAATATGAAGACAGTTCGCTCGCTAGAAAAAGTGCAGTGTTTGCAACATCTTCAGGCTGACCGAATTTTTTAAGAGGTATCATTGAAAGCATAGCATTTTTCTGAGCATCATTGAGCTTGTCTGTCATGGCACTCTGAATAAATCCTGGAGCTATTGCATTGCAGGTAATTCCGCGGCTTGAAAGTTCTTTTGCAACTGATTTTGTCATTCCGATTACAGCTGCTTTACTCGCAGAATAATTAACCTGACCGGCATTTCCCATAACACCAACGACAGAAGCCATATTGATGATTCTTCCGCTTTTCTGTTTAAGCATTATCACGCTCGCATGCTTCAGCATGTTGAAAACGCCTTTCTGATTAACGTTGATTACATCCATATAATCTTTTTCTTTCATCGCGATTATAGGCATATCTTTTGTAATACCGGCATTGTTCACAACTATGTCAAGAGATCCGAATTCAGCAACAACATCATCAAGAAGTTTTTTTACAGCATCATAATCAGTAACATCAGACTGAAAAGCCTTTGCCTTCACACCGAAAGCTTCGAGCTCCTTAACAACTTCCTGCATCTGCTCCGGAGACGCCATATCGCTTATTACGATATTTGCACCGTTTTGAGCATATTTAACAGCAATCGATTTTCCTATTCCTCTTGCTCCGCCTGTGATTACAGCAGTTTTTCCTTTAAGCATGATTATTCCCCCAGTTTGATTATAGTTTCTTCAAGAGACTTAACGTCTTCTATATTATACGATTTTATTTCACGGCTTATCATTCTGTTAAAACCGGAAAGAACTTTTCCGGGACCAACTTCAATTATAGTAGTGATTCCGTCAGAAATCATTTTTTCAATTATGTTCTGCCATAGAACAGGTTTCATTACCTGATCCGCAAGCAGAGTTGAGATTTCATCTGCAGTTTCAGAAAAATCGCCTTTGACATTGCTTAAAAATTTTATACCGGGATTTTTCAATTCTACACTGCTGAGTTCAACAGCAAGTTTAGCACTAACATCGCGCAGAACCGATGTATGAGACGGTACGCTTACAGCAAGAGGAACAACTTTTTTTGCACCTGCTTCTTTTGCCTTTTCACAAGCTAAATCAACGGCTTCAGTTTCACCGCCGATAACAATCTGTCCCGGACAGTTAAAATTAGCGCATTCAACAATTCCTTTAGAAGAAGCTTCAGCACAAACTGCTCTCAGCTTTTCAGCATCAAGTCCGAGTACTGCAGCCATTTTACCTTTTCCGGCAGGAACAGCATTCTGCATCATAAATCCGCGTTTTTTTACAAAACGAACCGCGTCTTCAAAAGAAATAACACCCGATGCTACAAGCGCAGAGTATTCACCGAGACTTAAACCCGCAACCGCATACGGACGAACACCTTTAGATTTAAGGGCTTCAAATGCCGCAATACTGACTGTCAAAATTGCAGGCTGGGTATTTTCAGTTTTATCAAGTTCTTCCTTCGGACCGTCAAAACAAATTGACGATATCGAATAACCCAGCGCCGAATCGGCTTTTTCAAATATATTCTTACAGACTTCAAAATTTTCCGCCAGGTCTTTTCCCATTCCGACACTCTGGCTCCCCTGTCCGGAAAACACAAATCCGATCTTTTCCATTATTCCTCCGTGTTGCTGACTGCGAAGGAGTTCCGCAATGCAGAACTCCTTCTTAAATAGAGATTACTTCTTTTTGCTCTCTACATAACTTACAGCATCACCGACAGTTTTAATTTTTTCCGCATCTTCCGAAGGGATTTCAATTCCGAACTGCTCTTCAAGATTCATGATAACCTGATAAAGGTCAAGAGAATCCGCACCGAGATCTTCGATGAATTTAGTTTCGAGAGCTATTTTGCCCTCTTCAACACCAAGCTGATTAGCAACGACGCCTTTGATCTTTTCAAAAACCATTTAGCATCCTCCTGTTTATTTGCCTTGTAAGGCTATATGTCCAATATCTATTTATTGGCTTATTTTGTCCAGCGGATAAGTGACCCGCCCCAAGTGAGACCTCCGCCGAAACCGGCGATAATTATATACTCACCCTTCTTTAGCAATCCTTTATCACTCATTTCAGCAAGAGCAATAGGAATACTTGCAGCAGATGTATTTCCGCATTTATCAAGATTCATATAGAATCTGTCAGTGCTTATATTAAATCTTTCTGCAGCAGATTCAATAATCCTGTAATTGGCCTGATGAGGCACAATATGAGCTATATCATTAATAGTCAAATTATTTGTGGCAAGAATATTATCAATAATTTCAGGGATAACACGGGTTGCAAATTTAAATACTTCACGTCCGTCCATTTGTATAAAACGGCTTTTCTCCTCTCTTTCTCCGAACGGATTCGAAATAGGAAGTGCCCAGCTTAGAAGCAATTCAGGACGTGATCCGTCAGTTCCCGTAACGGAATATATGACACCATCTTCGTCAGCGGATTCCAAAACTACGGCACCTGCACCGTCTCCGAACAAAACACATGTCGAACGGTCTTTCCAATCGAGAAGCTTGGAAACCATTTCGCTTCCGATAACAAGAGCTTTCTTATGCTGTCCTGTACGAATCATCTGAGTTGCAGTATTAAGAGCAAAAACAAAACCGCTGCATGCCGCAGAGATATCAAATGCGGTCGCGTTTTTCGCTCCAAGTTGACCTTGAACCAGTGCAGCCGTTGACGGAAAGTAAGCATCGGGAGTCATGGTAGCAACGATTATAAGATCAATTTCTTCAGCTGAAACCGAAGCATTTTGAAGAGCAGCTTTCGCCGCATTCAAAGCAAGCACAGAATTATTTTCAGATACTGAAATCCGTCTTTCCTTTATGCCAGTACGTGAAGTGATCCACTCGTCGCTGGTATCAATAATTTTTGCAAACATATCATTGGTAACAACATTTTCGGGAAGATATCTTCCTATTCCGGTTATTGCAGCTTTCTTCATCAATTACGCTTCCTTATACTTTTTACTTAATTTTTTAAAAAATCCATTAATATTTTCAAGAACCTTTACCAGAACAATTTCTTCATCAGTTGAAAGACCCTTCACCATCTGGTTAATCAGATTAAGATGAAACTTCTCATGCAGTCTGTAAACAAGCCTGCCTTTTCTTGTCAGCTCAATCTGAACAATACGCCGATCGCCTTCGGGCCTGAACCTTTTCACGTATCCTTTTCTTACAACTCTGCCGACTGCAGTAGTTAACGAGCCCATTGTTATTCCGAGCGCAGCTGCAACTTCAGACATGCTCTTCGGATCACCGTCACCGACCTGTTCAATCACATGCATTTCGGCGATAGAAAGATCTTTGATCTTACAGTAACGAAGTGCTTTCTCTTCGATGTTTAAAATATCAACAAAGATATCACCAACAAGTTCGTTTAACAGCTCATGAGCCCTTGACATACTATCGACACAGCCCGTTTAATAAAAGTTTCAAAATATTTGAGAGTCAAATATTTTGACTGTCAAACTATTTTTGCGCAAAAATATTGTCAAGAGGATAATCGTAAAAGTTTTTCACGTCAACTTGATGAGATAAATGAGATTTAATTTTCTTAATCTGGAGGATACACAATCGGCAAAACAATCACCGACTGTGTACAAAATTTTATTTGAATTATTATTCTAAATTACATTATTGTTCTTTGACAAACGTTTTACCGTCATACTTAAACTTCTCAGTCTTTTCTTCTATAGTCTTAACAACAGCATCTCCGCTTTCGGGAAATTCATTTTCATATACCGTTCTTTTTAATACCAATTTTGCTTTTTCAAAACTTACATTTAATTTAACGCCGCCGCCTTCACCGGAAGAAAACGTATCGTTGGCTACCTTGTGCAATGATTTGCCGTCAGTTGCAAAAAGATAAAAAAATCCGGGATAATCGCATGCTTCATAAAATGATTCGAGTTTCAGAAAACTGAAAGAATTTATTTTCTGGGAAAATAATTCAGCACTTATGGAATAAACAAATTCACTCTTGTCCGCTTCTTCCGATTCATTAAAATCTTCGATACGGAATTTTAATAATGAAACAATTTTACCGTTTTTTACAAGACGCGCTTCCGCCCATTTAAACATTTCTTCGTCGCAGTTGGTTATCCCGAAAAGCAGCATATCAAGCTTTTTGTCACCGTCAAAATCTTTTACAATATAAGCCTTAGAAATTGCCCCGCCCCAGACATATCCGCTGACATCCTTTCCCGATATACTTGATTTTACCTGATACCAGTAATCACTGTAATTATTCTGCGTAAACTTTACTTCACTTTTAGAGACAATCTGAATTTTTGTACCGGCAGTCAATTTTCCGATCGAATCATTTTTTACGGACGGACCGGTTCTCAAATTAACAACATCACCGAACACGGGATAATATTCGCCGTCTTTCAGCGAACCCATGCTTGTATAAATTTCAGCATTGGCTGTTGAAAAAAACAAAACCGCAAAAATAAAAAAAACAATTCTCTGAACATTTCTTATCATATAATACCTCACAATGATGTACTATTGTGGTATGTTAAATTGAAATTTCAAGTTTATTTCATTCAAAAAATAAGTAATAATAGTATCCGAAAAATTCTCTTATTAACGAATATGCATCCCTCAGTTCAAAGAAATCGGGATGAGCAGAACGAGGATTATCAATTCCTGCATTTCTAAAAGCAAGCTTGCATCTAGATAAATGATAATATTGACTCACGATTATAACAGACTTAAAACCTTTCTCTTCCATTATTCTTTTTGAATTCACGGCTGTCATATGAGAATTCATTCCTTCAGGATCATCTATTACAGCATTTTCAGGAACGTTATTCGCCAGCAGATATTTGTGCATTACACGGGCTTCATCATATCCCTCTTCTCCTTTCCCGCCGCTTACGATTATATATTTTACAAATCCATTTCTATATAATTCAAGTCCTTTATCCAAACGTGATTTCAATCGATCTGAAGGTAAACCAGACGGCTCAACCTTATTACCGAGAATTACCGCGGCGTCAGAAACTGAAATTTCGTCATTCAAACCGTCTAACACAATTGCAGAAATGTGAACAGCAAACCAAATCGAAAACATAGCACAAGGCCAAACTAATATTTTTTTCACAATAACTCCAACTGCATGATTTTCAGTTTTCATATTATGGGGATTTTACTGCAAACAAAAGAAAATCCAGCGGCATTGCAACACACTGGATTTTCTTTTACTTTTCCGAAAATACAATCAAATATAATATCCGCAGTTTATTTGCAAATTATTTGTGCTTTGTATTGTTCGCAATAGATACCAATGCCTGAAAAAGTTCAACCTGAAGCTTTGTTACAATAATAACAAAAAAGCCCGCGATCGGAAGAGTTATCATGCTTGGGATTCCCCCTAATAAACAACTTCCCATTCCAAGCTGTGATGCCATCATCATAATTTCATCTCCCAAAAATATTTTTGTAATAAGCGGAATAAAAAATCCCATAATAGCAAGATTTGTTCCGAAACTTTCTCCGGCAGTCTGAATGAATTTTGAAAAAACAGGAACAACTATAAAATCATCACCTTCTTTCACAACTGCTGTTACTTTTTTTCTTCTGTCCCACCAAATCTGAAATGAAATCCATCCTCCGAAAATCATTACAATAAAAACAAGAATGCTCATTACAACAATTTTGGCGGGTGACCTGAAAAGCCCGTTTGCAGCAGCATAAATAAAAAGTAAAAACGGAAAAGCAATACTTACGACAGCAAAAAATACATGAAGCCATTCAAACGGCTTTTTATAAAATTTACCCGAATCAATGTAGGACAAATAAGGTTTGATGAAATTAAAAAACATTCCGTCCATATAACAAACTCCTGATTATTATTTTGATCAATATTAACATGAGACTGAATATGAATCAAGATAAATTAAAACTTAAAATCATAATGCTATCACCAATAATATATTGACATATCAAACAATTTGATGAACAAAATTATCGAGGAAACTTATGGAAACTAAATCGAGAAAAAAATCAGAAACGGCTCTTAAGAATGAGAATGACTTAAAACCAAGCATTCCTACGGAAGTTCATGCCCCGAACAATACAGGATCACAAACCAACGGAATGGCTATTGCATCAATGGTTTTAGGAATAGCCGGCTGGGCTTTATGCGCTGGCGGAGGAATCGGCTCAATTGTCGGACTTATTCTTGGAATAATTGCGTTAAATCAAATCAAAAAAAATCCGAATCAGCAAGGCAAAGGAATGGCTATTGCGGGAATAATCCTCAATTCTCTCTGTTTGTTAGGAATGATAGTTTTTATTCTGGCTTACGGGGCTATAATAATTGCAGCAATTATAGGTGCAGGAATGCAATAAGGCTCCAAAAGGAGCCTTATTTAATAACATAATCTGTCTTTTAGATTACTTATTTGTTTCTTCAACTTTTTTAACTTCTTCAGTTAATTTCTGAAGTGCATCTTTTCCGTCTTTATCAGCAGCTGATAACGTCAAAATATTTTCGCAAATTAGAAATAAGTCCCCGATCATCAGACAAATAATTTAAGCTACAGTATCACTATCAATTTCATTAAGTAAAGACATATTTAAATATTTCCGCGAACTCCAAGTCGATAAAGCAATATGCCTTAGCCTTGCAGCCGTAAGCATGAGTGCGGATTCTCCATCAGGAAAAGAACCGACGACTCTTGTTCGTCTGCGTATTTCTTTCATAATACGTTCAAGTCCATTATTTGTTCTAATTCTTTTCCAGTGTTCTACCGGAAATGAGTAAAACGAAAATGTTTCTTCACATCCTTCATTCACAAGATCGGAAGCTTTTTTCAATTTCATTTCTATGAGTTTTTTGACTACAATGTCTTTTTTTCTGCGAGCTTCTTCTATATTTTCTTGAGCGTGAATTGCTTTGAGCATTGATGCGGTCTGTTTTATTTTATCAAATGGTACTTTCGAAAATACATTCCTGTAAAAATGAACCATACATCTTTGCCATTTTGCTTTAGGATAAAAATCTGGAATCGTTTCTACTAGACCTAAGGATTTGTCAGAGATAATCATGTCTATCTCTTCAAGCCCTCGTCCTTTTAGATAGGCAAGAAAGCCTTTCCAGCTCTCTTTATCTTCTTTCGCCCCTTCTGATACACCCAATATCTCTCTGAAACCCTCATTATTGACTCCGACTGCCACCAATACTGAGATATTTTTGACTTCTCCTCCCCATGTACGCTTCAGCCATATCCCATCTAGATAGACATATGCGTAATGCTTGCCCAGAGGCATATTCCTCCATTTCTCAATTTCGGCATATATTTTCTTGTTCATATTGCTGATAGTACCTGGCGAAACTTTACTTCCCCACAAAACTTCTGTTACATCCTCAACTCTCCGAACTGAAATGCCGGCTATATACATTTCAATCATTGCTTCTTCAACAGAGATTTCTCTGCGTTTGTATCTTTCAATGATCGCCGTTTCGAATGTGACTTTACGAAGTTTTGGAACTTTTAATTTTACTTCTCCGCTTCTTGTTAAAAGTTTTCTTTCATAATGTCCCGAACGGCTTCCTTCTCGTGCTTCTGTTCTCTCATACTTCTGCGCCTTGCAGATTGCCGCGGCTTCTTCATCTAGAAGAGAATTTAATGTTTCTTCCACTGTACTTCTTACAAATTCTCCTAAATGCTCCTTGACTTTCTGCTCATTGATTTCGATAATCTTACCAGACATAAGTCCTCCTTCTGACTTTTGATTTTGTTGTTATTATTAAATCGTCAGTTCGAGGACTTATTTCTTTTAATTTTTAATTTTGCGAAAGATTTTATACACTACCCAGCAGCTGCTCCGGCTACAGCAAAAACAAGTATATCCAAACAATTATAATAACTATTGCCACAGCGTTTGTTATAACCCCGACAATCCCCATAACCTTTGATTCGTTCTTTTTGCTTTTCTGAATGATATCAACGATACCAAGAGCAAGACCAACTAATGCCGGCACAAATGCGATATATCCGCAAAGCGGAATGAAAGCGAGCACCGCGGAAACTATTCCGATTATTAAAGCTGCAATTCCCATATTTTCCTCTCTTTATTTATTAACTCGATTAAGAGTCTTTCTTAGATTTTAGATAATGCCTGCTTGTTTGTCAATCATATAAAATGATTCACAATGCAAACTATTATTAGAATTATAAAAATAATATTGTAAATGATATCAATCCTAATAACATCATTAAGCGATTTCTTTTTCAAAATAGCAAAACTAACAGCAGTTCTAAGAAATACTTCTCCCACACAAAAAACAAAAAATAAAACAGCAAAATGATTATGCGGCGTCCTTCCTGATAAATGTATTATATCTCTGAAGTCTCTTGTGAGTCCGCAAAAAGGACATTCTCTCCCGGTAATTCGTAAGTACTGACATTGCCAGATTTCCGGAAAAACTTTATCCATAAAAGGAGAAATCAAAGGGAGCAATAAGAGATAAATGATTAAACCGGTTAACACAATATTGATAATGCTATAATTTGAACGCGTCATAAGGACATAAAAAAACCCGCGGCATAAAGTCTCCGGCCGCAAACGATATAAACGGCGGCTTTATTATTTATTAATATTTCTTTCTGTCTTTATCGTGATTGAGTTTGTTCATTATGAATACGGCAAAAAAAGCGCCGATAAATGCTGCAATTACATTTACATCCATATCATAAACCAGAAACTGGAGAACGCGTTTTACCGGCTCAAGAAGAAAACGGTCAAGAATAAAAGCACCTATAAGAGCTCCGAGAACTCCGATGACCATACCGCCGATAAAACCGCCGAAAAGCTCTTTTCTTTTAACATGAAAAAATATCCAGGAAGAAAGAGCTCCCACACCTAGAATAACAACTATAACCAAAAGTCTGAATAAAAAATCTTTTATCATTTCAATATGCCCCATGAATAAAATCTGTGCTGCCCTTGCCTTCTCGAAGAACAACTGCTTCGCCGCCTGAAAAATCAACCATAGTCGAAATCTCTGCTCTCTTACTGCCACAGTCGAGAATTATGTCAACCTGATTTATAATATGCTTCGGAAGATTGCGCGGATCTGTTTCAAATTCGCCTTCTTCAACATCAAGCCCGGCCGATAAAAACGGAACTCCCAACTCCTTTACAATTTCAAGAGCATATAGAGAATCGGGAATTCTTACTCCGATTGTCTTCTGTTTCGTTAATACTATATCCGGTAGAAGTTTTGAGGCGTTAAATATAAAAGTATACGGACCCGGAAGAACCTTTCTCATCACTTTGAAAGCGCTGTCCGGCATGTTCTTTACATAAGAACTCATCATTGAAATATCCGAAAACACAAAACTCAGGGGTTTTTTACGGTCAATTTTTTTAATTGAATATATCTTCTCTATCGCGTTTTTACATCTGATATCGCAGGCATAAGCATAAACAGTATCCGTCGGATAAATAATAATTCCCCCTTTGCGGAGAACTTCTGCAGTCTGGGCAATCACCCTCGCCTTGACGTATTTTTCATCGACTTCAATGAACATATTCCTTTTTTGCGAACGAAAAAACGTCCGTCAAGAAATAATTTGTTGTCAAATTTAAACACATTTCCTCAAACTGTCGATATGGACAGTTACGCCTTATTAAGCAGGCTGATAACAAAAGTTAAAACCAGCCGTCCGGAAAATGATACAGATCTTATAACAAAAGCTTTCGCTTTCGCTGAAAGCGCGCACGAAAATCAGAAACGGCGTTCGGGCGAACCATACATAATTCACCCCGTAGAATCAGCTGTTATTCTTTCTGACCTCAAAATGGACACCGCAACGATAGCTGCGGCGCTTCTGCATGATGTTGTCGAAGATACCAAATTTTCAATTGAAGATATAAAAACCGAATTCGGTCAGGAAATTGCCGATCTCGTTGACGGCGTAACAAAAATATCATCGCTCAATGAAAAAACCAAACAGCGCGACCAGGCCGAAACACTCAGAAAAATGCTGATGGCGACGATAAAAGACGCACGTGTAATAATCATTAAGCTTGCGGACAGAACCCACAACATGCGCACAATTTCGGCGATGCCTCGGGCAAAACAGGAAAGAATAGCCCAGGAAGTATTTGATATCTACGCGCCTCTTGCCGGACGATTGGGTATCTCTCAGATGAGATCCGAACTGGAAGACCTTGCTTTTGAAGTAATTTATCCCGAAGAATACAACGAACTTAAAACAAAGATATCAGAACGCCGCGAAGAAATGGAAGCCTACATTGAATACATTCAGTCGGAACTATCATCCGCAATTCACAAATCAGGCATGAGCGCTAATATCACTGGAAGAGTAAAACACTATTATTCAATTTATAAAAAACTAAAAGCCCAGAACAAGTCCCTCGATGACATCTACGACATACGCGCCGTGCGTGTTCTTACTGACGAAGTCAGATCATGTTATGCGATTCTCGGAATCGTGCATACACTCTGGTCTCCGATTCCGGCGCGCTTTAAGGATTACATCGCGGTTCCAAAATCAAATCTTTATCAGTCTCTTCATACAACCGTTACCGGACCCGATAATCACTTTCTAGAGATTCAGATACGGACTTTTGAAATGGATAGAACTGCCGAAATAGGAATCGCCGCTCACTGGGCATATAAAGAAAAAGTTAATGCCGCGAACGAAAACGTCAAATACGTATCACTGCTTCAGGACATAAAAAAATGGCGCGATGAAATCAAAAATACCAGAGAGTTCATGACAGAACTCAAAATGGATCTTTATAAGGAAGAGATTTTCGCATTCACTCCAAACGGAAAAATTATCAAACTTCCTTTCGGCGCGACTCCTGTTGATTTCGCATATTCAATTCATTCCGAAGTCGGAAATCACTGCTCGGGAGCAAGAATAAACAACAAACTGGTTCCGCTGAAAACGGAAATTCAAAACGGGGACATTGTCGAAATTATAACAACCGCGAACAAAGGCCCGACAGAGTCATGGCTTAAATTCGTCAAATCATCCGGCGCAAGAAACAAAATCAAAAGCTGGCTTAACCATAAGAAGAAAGAAACTTTGCCTGATTCACAGGAAGAAAAAAAAGAAAAAGCGCAGAAACAGACAAGAGTATCCGTTCCTCAGAACGAACTCATCAAGATATCAAAGCTTTCGAACAAAAATAAATCTTCTGTTATAGTCGACGGAAATTCAAATGTTTTGATATCACTTGCTCAATGCTGTCAGCCGATTCCGGGTGATGAAGTTATCGGATTTATAACGCGTGGCAAGGGCATTTCCGTTCATAAGAAAAACTGTGCATCCATAAAACGTCTTGCGCACTCAAGCGAACGCTTCATAAAAATCGTCTGGGCGGAATCAGCCGGTTCTCATCCGGTCAAAATAGCCGTCGAAGCAGAAGACAGACCGAATCTTCTCAAAGACATAACCGATAAAATATATCAGATGAATGTTAATATTGTCAAAATGGAAGGTGAAGCAACCAAGAGCGGCAATGCCGAAATGCGCTTCGTCATTGAAGTAAAATCAATAGAAGAACTGAATGCAATTCTCAAGAAAATACGTGAAACCAAAAATGTCCTTAAGGCATTCAAGGTAAATGAAAAGGTTGTTATCAAGCAATGAAGGTTTTTTTAGGTTCAGCAAGTCCGCGCAGAAAAGATATTCTTTCCCTTTTCATAAAAGACTTTGAAATATTAAAACCTTCTGCGGATGAAAGCGTTCTTGAGGGCGAAAGTCCCGAATTCTACTCAATGCGCATTGGGATCGAAAAATGCCTGGCATGTCTTTCGTCAATTAAAGACAATGAATTTCTCCTGATTACATCTGATACGATTGTGGCTTTAGATGATATCATACTTGGAAAACCCAAAGACAAAGCTGATGCAATAAAAACACTTCAAATGCTTTCCGGAAAAACACACAGGGTAATATCTTCGCTGACTTTGCACTATTCAAAGAATTCAGAATACAGACGCGACACGCAGATTGAAACAACTTTTGTAAAATTTAAAAATCTGAGCAGCTCAGACATCGAAACATACATGACTAATGTCAACTGCATGGACAAAGCCGGGTCATATGCCATTCAAGAAATGGGCAGTTTGATCATAGACAGCATATCCGGATCTCACTCCTCGGTAGTCGGTTTTCCTTCAGGTCTTTTTTTCAGGATGCTGGCTGAAATGAATATTGCCGGCAGGTTTCTGGAACTTTGAAAAAATATTGACTTTTTCAGCAAAATGAACCAGAATCTATTGTATTTCCGTAATCAGTTGAAAAAGTATAATGCGAGAGGTAATCATGTTTAAACGTAAACAGTATATTATAGACAAAGGAATTCAGCTCAGAACTACTTTCACTGCGATCGGATTTACTTTCCTCTGCGTAACACTTTT
>Ga0209719_1002655_pt1 | contig 17954 bp, 14 predicted proteins | sample AD_JPNAS2_MetaG_FD_184421 | JGI IMG/M metagenome (GOLD analysis project Ga0209719, IMG submission 184421) | Active sludge microbial communities of municipal wastewater-treating anaerobic digesters from Japan - AD_JPNAS2_MetaG (SPAdes) (version 2) | ecosystem: Engineered > Bioreactor > Anaerobic...
AGCGCATCCCCGCCAACGAAATCATCCTCAAACCCAAGCTGATCGACCAAATCATGTAGACAAACACACCCAAAATCACAGCCCCCATCCGGGGATGAAAAGGGGGGTGCACTTACTATGTCCGAAATACATATTTGCTGCGCCTCACGTCCCAACATACCCTTTTTCTGCCAGAACGCGTCTGTTTTCCAGCCCTAAACAGTTGACTCAACCGCTTTACAAGCCGATTTGAATTAGTTGCAGCCAACTCAAAATCAGGAACATACAACTCTTGCCGCCCATAACCCCCAAACTGCGCCGTTACTTTGTCAATTGACCGGCTTTTTTGAGCATGGTCGCCGGAGGTACCGCCCGGTCTAAACGGGCATCCGGCTTTTGCCCGCGCCCGTGCCCGCCGTGGCATAGGCGGCAGGAATATCGCGTGCCTGCCGCACGTCTGAAATCGTGTAAAAAGCATCGGGATCAAACGCATGCACGATGGCGCGGAGATCATTGACCCGGCGGCGGGAGGCCAGAATGGAAAGCACCTGCACCGGGCCGCGGGTGCCCTGCGCATCCTGCCGAGTGACGCCATAGCCAGCCGCCGACAGTTGCTGCATCAATGGTTCGGCCGGGCGGGTGGTGATGACCTGTACCAGCACCAGGCCCACGGCCAAATGTTCCTCGATGAACATGCCCACCAGCGTGCCGCAGGCATAGCCGGTGGCATACGCCACATAAATGGCCAAGTGCCGCTCGCCGGAAAGCACCTGCGAAACCACGCAAATCCAGATGAACACCTCGATGAACCCGCAACAGGCGGCGAACACCTTGCGGCCGCGGGCAATAAACGCCACGCGCATGGTGCCCATGCTGACATCAAAGATGCGCGCCACCACCACCATCAGGAATGGAAACAGCAGATGCATGAAACGAATCGCGCGAGGTCGGCTAGAAAGGCCGCAGGGTGAAGCGCCGCTTCCGGAATGCGGCATAATGCGTGTAGCCGGCGGCCCGGGCGAGGGCGACGGCTGGTTCAAAGTGCTGGCCGACATCGTCCGGATTGTGGGCATCGGAGCCAAAGACGATGGGTATGTCGCGCTCCTTCATCCAGCCAAGGATGGTGAGGGAAGGATAAGCTTCACCCGCGCGATGGCGGAAGCCGCTCGTATTGATTTCAATGGCCATTCCGGTGGCGGCCACGGCGTCGAGGGCGGGGGGTACAATTTCGGCCAGCAAAGCTGTTGGCGCATGGATGCCGGCGCGCTTCACGAGATCAAAATGCGCGCAAATATCATACAGACCGGTTTGCGCCATTTCCTTCATGCGTTGGTAATAGGTGCGGTTCATCTGGGCCACGAATTCCGGCGTGGCGTTGGGGTCATTTGGCCCCAAGTCCCAAAATGGGCCCGTGTGAATGGAGCCGAGCACCAGATCAAAATCAGCGGCAGCCAATAGGCGCGGGATGTGCTCGCCAATCAAATCGCGCTGATAATCGGCTTCAATTCCCAGCAGCACTTCGCAGAGTCCGGCTTGCTGCGCCTCACGCACCAATTCCAGATAGCGGGGAAATTCGTCTGCGGTCATGCGGATCGCCGGTGCGGGATCGTTGGGAAATGGTATGTGTTCCGTACAGGCGATTTCTTTGATGCCGCGGGCTGCCGCCGCGCGGGCGTAGTCGAGGGGTACGCCGCCGGCATGACGGCACAGCGCGGTGTGCGTATGGGTGTCGGCTGGCAGGGTGGCGGTCATGGAAGGCGGAACGATACCGCGCGTGGGGGGCAACGTCAACGCGCCACCGGCCGCACGGGCGAAACAGGTGCGCCGGGCGCCGCCGGATATGTGATGGCGGCCGGGGTTTCTGGTTCGTGCGGCACGAACGTGTTCCACAGGTAGCGCGCGTAAAAACCAAAGCCCACCAACGCGGCCAAACCGATCACATAAAAAATGACTCGCTTGATTCGGGAAGGTTCAAACCGGGTGCGCCGATAGGCGATGGGCGTGATGGCAATCAAAACGCCGGCCCCGAGGGCAAGGCCAATGCGGATCAGCATTTCGTGCAGTTGGTAGGCGGGCATCACGGGGGAGCACTCTAGCGCGCCGGCACGCGCGTTGACAAGTTAGTATTCGAACGCGGAGCCGCCCACAAATTCACGGATGATGGAGGTGGGTGGCGGAACATCGGCCGCCAGTGGCAGGAAGTGCGAGAGAAACTCCAGCATTCGCCGCGCCTCCGCATAAATCGGCTGATTCGGCTTGATTTCCGAAAGCAGGGGTCGCGCCAACACGGAAAGGATGGCCAGTTCGTAATCCAGCGCCGAGTTAAAAACGGCATCGGCCTCTTCCTGAAAAGGGAAAATCCAGGTGCGTTCGCCACGGCCTACGTTGGGCCACATTTCCAATGTGCGCGTGGCGGAATGACCGCGGTAGCGGTGGTCGCGAACCAAGCGCCGCAGCAGGCGGTTGTCTGTGGTAGGGATGCGGTTGTTGTTGTCGAGATTGAGCTGCGTGAGCGCAGAAATATAAATGTGGAACTTGCGCCCTTCCGGGATGGCCGGAGTCAGCGCCGGGTTCAAGGAGTGGATGCCCTCAAGCACCACAACCTGGTCTTCTGCCAGCCGCATGGTGCGCCCTTTGTAGGTGCGCGCACCGGATTGGAAATCGAATGTCGGCAACTTGATTTCGCGCCCGGCATCCAAGTCTGCCAAGTCGCGGTTCAATGTTTCCACATCCACGGCTTGGAGGTGTTCAAAATCATATTCGCCGGTCGGGGTGCGCGGGGTATGTTCGCGGTCCACGAAATAGTCATCCGTGCCAAGGGTCACCGGGCGCAACCCATTCACCCGCAATTGGATGGCAAGGCGTTTAGCAAACGTGGTTTTGCCGGAGGACGACGGCCCCGCAATGAGAATCCACTTCACCGTCGGAGTCGCCGCGATTTGGTCGGCGATCGCCGCGATTTTCTTCTCGTGCAAGGCCTCGGCCACCTTGACGAAGTCGTGGATTTCATCGGCGGCAATAATCTCGTTGAGCCGACCCACGGTGTTGACATTGAGAATGCGGCCCCAGCGGTTGTATTCCTTGAAAGTTTCCGCCAGCACGGTCACCGGCTTGAACTCCGGCACATTGGGGGCGGTATCCACTGTGGGCATTTGCAGGACAAAGCCGGTTTGGTACGGAATGATTTTGAAATAGCGCAGTGGGCCGCAAGAGCGCGCCATGGGGCCCGTGGACATATCCGAGAAGTTTTCGCAAACGTAGGTGACAATCTTTGGCGTATTGGTGAAACGCAGCAGGGAAACCTTGTCCATCTGCCCGTTGCGGGTGAATTGTTCGATGGCCGCCGCATAGGAAATGCGTTGGCGCAGAATTGGGCGGTTGGTGGTCACCAGATCGCGGATGTGCGCTTCCAGCGCTTCGGCTTGCGCGGGGGTCATGCCACGTTGGCCATTGACCTCAAACTCGCAATACAGCCCCGGCCCCAAGGCATGCTCCACCGAGAATTGCGCTTCCGGGTGCAGATCCTTCACCGCTTTCGCCAGGACAAAGGACAGCGACCGGATATAAATCTGCATCCCGCCCGGCGTGGCCATGGTCACGAAACGCACCGTGGCGTCAATATCCAGTGTATAAGCAAACGTCACCAATTCGTTGTTCACCAGCGCCCCCAAGTAGGGCAGGCCGGAGACGGGGTCGTTCGGCTCGTGCAGGAGTTCGCCCACCAGCGTTTGGGAGGGACAGGTGATTTTTTGGCCGGACTCGAGGGTGATGGTGATGTTCTTTTTCATGTCACCCGGATGCTGCCATGACCCCCTTGCGATGGAAAGCCCAAAGAGGCGCGCGGAACCGTGCGAAATCGGCCGGCACGGCCCATTGCCCTCATGCCGCCGCCTATTCGGCGGGCGACAGCAAGTCGTGCACCTGAATTTTGCGCGAGAGGGGGATCAGCCAATCAGCATAGAACTGGGTGATGGCGTCAATGGTGCCGGGCGTCGCCTCGGCTTTGCGGGCATGGGCCGCCACGCGGGCGAGAACATCCGCCTCCACCGCGGCGTTGGTGATGGCCTGCTCCACGACATCAGGATTGCGGGTGGCAACGGCCTGTTGAAGCGTTTGGGGCAATGCCTGCCGCTTGCGGGTGGCCACATGGACCGAGAGCGCCAACCGCCGCGCCATGGCATTCAGGCAGGCAATATCGGCAGCCAAACAGGCTTCGCGTTCCAGCGGCGCATCGCCGGGTACGCAGAGCCGAGGAACGATCACACTCAGATACGGCGCGCGCAAAAGCTGCACCCGCCCGGCCAGCGTACGCGACTTCGCATAGCTGGTGGCCAGCGCATCCAAGCCGGCGGGCGGCGTCTGGTTAACGGCATAGATGGCATCATTCCGCAGCAATCGGGCGCGCGCTGCCAAGGCGGCCACCAGCGGGCCGTCCAGCGAGGCGATCATGTCGCGCAAATGAAACAACGCATCCATGCGGCTATTTGGCGGGATAGGTGCCGATTTTACGGCCGGATTCCGAAAGCGCCCGCACGAGCTGCCAAGCCGCCTGCGCGGAATCGGACGACCAATCCGTGGCGGCTTCGATGAAAAAGCCATATTCCCATGGTCGTCCCGGCAGGGGGCGGCTCTGGATGAAGGTCAGGTTGATTTCTGCCGCATCGAACGGTGCGAGCACATGCAGCAATGCGCCAGGGCGATTGCCGATTACCAGATAAATTAACGACCGTAACCGCGTACTTTTGCCAGCCGCTTGCGGAACTTTGCCGGTGGTGAGGGTGAAAAAGCGCGTGGTATTTTCCGGGCTGTCTTGCAGATTCTTTTGCAGGATGGTCAGCCGCTGGATACGCGCGGCAGCGGCGGAGGCCAAGGCCGCGGTGCCGGGCTCCTGCGCGGCACGCCCAGCGGCAACGGCTGTGCTGGATTCCGGTACCAACTCGGCGCGTGGCAGCAGGCGGGCCAGATTTTCCCGGCACTGACCCAACACCTGCGGATGGCTGCATACCCGGCGGATATCCGCCAACGCGGTGCCGCGCCGCGCCATCAAATGCTGCGGTACCGGCAGCGAAAAACTGTCCATGATCCCGACGGTGGGATGGTTGGCCAATTGATCCAGCGTTTGCGTGACGGGACCCTCGCTGGAGTTTTCCACGGGTACCACTGCTTGTGGACGGTTTGCGCCGCGCGCGGTGACCAGCCGCGAAAAAATTTCATGGTGCGAAAGACATGGCAATAACTTGGCCTTTTGTCCGAAACGCCTGATGGCTGCCTCGTGGGAGTGCGTGCCTTCCGGGCCAAGATACAGGATAGGAGTATTCATGCGGTTCCTCGCTCTCATCAGGACGGGGTGGGGCGGGTGCGCTGCTGCCGCGCCAATTCCAGCCATGGCGCCAAGTCATCCATGAATTTTTGGAAATTGGCGGTCTCCAACTGTTGGGGAGCATCGCTGAAGGCGCTCAACGGATTGGGATGAGCCTCCACGATCAGGCCATCGGCGCCCACGGCCAAGCCCGCGCGGGCCAAAGCCGGCACCAGGCGGCGCGCGCCGGCGGCATGGCTCGGGTCAACAATCACCGGCAGGTGGGAGAGTTGCTTCGCCACGGCCACCGCGCCCAAATCCAGCAGGTTCCGGGTGCTGGAATCGAATGAGCGCAGCCCGCGTTCGCAGAGCGCGACCTCGGTGCAGTTGTTCACAATCAGATATTCCGCCGCAGTGAGCCATTCCTCCACCGTGCTGGCCAGCCCACGCTTCAGCAAGACTGGGCGCCCGGCTTGGGCAATATGCTCCAGCAGGTCATAATTCTGGGCGTTGCGCGCGCCAATCTGGAACATATCGGCCACCTCGAGCAGCGGCTCGATTTTGTCCGGGCCGGGCACTTCGGAGATCATGGCCACATCGAACTCTTGTTTGACTTCGCGCATGATTTCCAGCCCGTCTTGTTTGAGCCCTTGGAAGTCATAGGGCGAGGTGCGCGGCTTGAAGGGCATGGCGCGAATAATCCGAATGCCGCAGGCAGTCAAATCCTTCACGGCCGTGCGGAACTGGTCATAGGACTCAATGGCACACGGCCCTGCGATGACCTCAATGTTGCCGCCGCCGAGCGCCACGCCCTTGACAGTCACCACGGAATCGCCGGGGTGATACTCCCGCGAAACCAGCTTGAATTTCTTTTGTACGGGAAAAACGGATTCCACCGCCGGCAGATTGCGGAGGACTTCCAGGGACTGGTGGCTCAACTCATCGCCGATGCACGCCACCACGGTTTGTTCCACGCCGCGAATAATCCGTGGCTGGTAGCGCAGGGTACAAACCATGTCGCTGACGGTGGCAATGTCGGTTTCGCTGCAATTTCTTTTTAAAACAATAATCATGATTTCAATTCCGAAGTTAGGCTGGGGGTGGCTGGTTCAGCGGTTGGGCGCCAAAACGCAAAAACCGCGCATCCGTGGCGCCGGACACGCGGTTGCGGAAGGGGTCCCGGCAGGGGTCACCGGGTCGCTCCGGACCGTGCGTCCGGCGACCTAAAGATGAAGCCGAGATAACCCAAGCGCGTTTTCATACTCGCGCAAACTGAACCATGACCCCCACCGGTTGTCAAGCATTTGGCCTGGCAAAAAAGTGATCTTGGCCGCGGGGGGCGGCCGTTGTGCTTTCTGTTTCTGAGTCGTTTACCCTCAGCGAAAACCGCTTGCCGCCGGGCGGCGGGCAGCATAGTCTGCCCTCCTGATTTACAACCAAGACCCGATTGGAATCCTGCCCCATGACGACAGCCACAGACCTGCTTGCCAAAATTAAATCACGCCGGGCGCGCCTGGCCGTCATCGGCTTGGGGTATGTGGGCCTGCCGTTGGCGGCAGAGTTTGGCAAGCATTACGACGTGGTGGGGTTTGATATCAACCCCCAGCGCCTGCAAGAATTGCGCGCCGGAAACGACCGCACGCTGGAAGTCTCCACTGCCGACCTCCGACTGGCCACGCGCCTGACCTATTCCGACAAGATTGAAGATTTACGCGGCACGGATGTGTTCATCGTGACCGTTCCCACGCCGATTGACCGCCACCGCCGCCCCGATCTGACGCCGCTGGTCAAGGCCAGCGAGACCGTCGGCCGCGCATTGCAGCCCGGCGGCGTCGTGGTCTATGAAAGCACGGTCTATCCCGGTTGCACCGAGGAAGATTGCGTGCCCATTCTCGAAAAATTCAGCAGCTTGAAGTTCAACGTGGACTTTTTCTGCGGCTACAGCCCGGAACGGATCAACCCCGGCGACAAAGTCCACACCGTCACCAAGATCAAAAAAATCACTGCCGGCTCCACTCCGGAGATTGGCCGCGCCGTGAATGCGCTCTATGCCTCCATCATCACCGCGGGCACACATCTCGCGCCCAGTATCCGCGTGGCGGAGGCCGCCAAGGTGATCGAAAACTCCCAGCGCGACATCAACATTGCCTTCGTCAACGAACTGGCGCTGATTTTTGCGCGGATGGGATTGGACACCCATGACGTGTTGACCGCCGCCAGCACCAAGTGGAACTTTTTGCCTTTCCGCCCCGGGTTGGTGGGCGGGCACTGCATTGGCGTGGACCCGTATTACCTGACCCACAAGGCGGAGTCGCTCGGCTATCACCCCGAAATCATTTTGGCGGGCCGGCGGCTCAACGACAACATGGGCGCGCACGTGGCCAACCGCGTGGTCAAACTGCTCATTCAAAAAGGCCGGCGGGTGCACGGGGCGAATGTGCTGGTGCTGGGCGTGACCTTCAAGGAAAACTGCCCCGACATCCGCAACTCGCACGTGGTGGACGTGGTTCGCGAGTTGCAAGACTTTGGCTGCCGCGTGGTGGTGCACGACCCATGGGCCGATGCCGAAGAAGTCCGCCATGAATACGGCTTTGAGCTGCTGCCGGCGCTGGCCAAACCCGCGTTTTATGAGGGCTTTGACGCCGTTATTTTGGCGGTGGCCCACGAGGCGTTTCGTGATTTGACATTCCCGCCCGCTGACCAGCGCAAGCTGGTGGTGTTTGACATCAAGTCTTTCCTCGCACGCGACCGGGTGGACGGTCGGCTGTAGAGCGGGTGGGGTGGGGCGGCGCCCAGAAGATTTCTCGGGCTTGGGCTTGTTTTTCGCCCGAAGCGGGGTATTCTGTCGCACTTCATAACTTGTTTATAGCGCGTGGAGCGTTCTCATGCCGAAAATGAAAGAAATTGGAGTGGCCGTACTGGGCTTTGGCACAGTCGGGGCTGGTGTGGTCGAAACTTTGCAGAAAAACGGCCATCTGCTGGCAGACCGGCTGGGCATTCGCCTTGTCCTGCGCGGCGTGGCCGATTTGGACCTGACCACTGACCGTGGCGTGAAGGTGGACCCGGCGCTGCTCACCACCGATGGCGCCGCCTTGATCGCCCGCCCGGATGTGCAGATTGTCGTCGAACTCATTGGCGGTACCGGCGTGGCAAAGCAGTTCATTTTGCAGGCGCTGCAACTGGGCAAGACCGTGGTGACCGCCAACAAAAAACTGTTGGCCGAACACGGCGAGGAAATCCAGCGCGTGGCCGATGAACATCAAGCGGAAATCCTCTTCGAGGCCTCCGTGGGCGGTGGAATCCCGATCATCAAGGCCCTGCGCGAGGGGCTGTGCGCCAATCGCATCGAGCGGATTTACGGCATTCTCAATGGCACCTGCAACTACATCCTCACCCGCATGGAGGAGGAAAAGCTGCCTTTTGCCGAGGTGCTGAAAGCCGCGCAGGCCGCCGGCTACGCCGAAGCAGAACCCAGCTTGGACATTGACGGCCACGACACCGCGCACAAAGCCGCGGTGCTGGCTTCGCTGGCCTATGGCGGCCATGTGCCGCTCGCCAAAATTCGCGTGACTGGCATCCGACATCTGGCGGCCGCCGACATTGCCTACGCCGCCGAAATGGGCTACCGCATCAAGTTGCTGGCCATCATTCAGGGCGATGCCAATGGCATCGAAGTAAGCGTGCAACCAACGCTCGTGGCGCACAGCCACCAGTTGGCCGCCGTGGGCGGGGTATTCAACGCCGTGCTGGTGCAGGGCGATGTCGTCGGCACCACGCTCTACTATGGCCGCGGCGCCGGTCGCGCTGCCACCGCCAGCGCGGTGGTGGCCGATTTGGCCGATGCCGCCCTGAATCTGCAAGCCGGCGGACGGCGGCGCGACTTGAGCGCCGTGCAGTCCCGCGCGCCAGTGGCTTTCCGCGATCCGGGCGAAATCGTGGCCCGCAACTATCTGCGCTTCAGTATGCGCGACAAGCCCGGCACGTTGGCCAGCGTGGCTTCGATCCTCGGCCGCCACCAAATCGGCATTGATTCCGTGATGCAGCACGAAGCGCCGTCGCCCGCGGACTATGTGCCCGTGATCATCGTCACCGGCCCCGCCCCCGAGCGGGAAATGGATGCCGCGCTGGCGGAAATTGCGGCAACTTCCGGCATCGTCAACCAACCTGCGGTACGGTACCGGATTGAAGATTTTGACTAACCCGTTCAGCTAACGAAGGAGAACAAAGGCCATGGCCTTGTATGTACAGAAGTATGGCGGCAGTTCCGTGGCGGATGCCGAGTGCATGCGCCGCGTGGCGCAACGCGTTTTTGACACCCAGAAAGCCGGCAACCAGGTAGTGGTGGTGGTGAGCGCCATGGGCGACACCACCGATGATCTCATCGCGCTGGCCAAGCAGGTCAATCCGGAGCCCGACGAGCGCGAAATGGATAGCCTGATGGCCACCGGCGAAATGGCCTCCAGCGCCATCCTGACCATGGCGCTGCATTCGCTGGGCGCCAAGGCGATTTCCATGACCGGCCAGCAGGCGGGCATCCAGGTGGATGGCACGCACCTCAAGGCCAAGATCGAAAAAATCAATCCCAGCCGTATTCGGCAGCACCTCAAGCAGGGCTATATCGTGGTGGTGGCGGGCTTCCAGGGCATGAATCCGGATGCCGATGTTGCCACGCTGGGCCGCGGCGGCTCGGACACGACCGCCGTCGCGCTTGCGGCGGTGTTGAAGGCGGACCGCTGCCAAATCTTGAAAGACGTGGATGGCGTCTTCACCGCCAACCCGCGCGTGGTGCCCACCGCCCGCAAGCTCGACGAAATCGCCTACGAGGAAATGCTCGAACTCGCCAGTTGCGGGGCCGAAGTGTTGCAGTCGCGCGCGGTGGAATTCGCCAAGAATTACAACGTCGTGCTGGAAGTCATGTCGAGTTTTGAAGTCAAGCCGGGCACCTTGGTGCGAGAGGAGAACAAACAAATGGAACAGATGATCATTCGCGGTATCGCTGCCGATAAAAACCAGGCCAAAGTCACCTTGTTGAGCGTGCCGGACACCCCCGGCGTGGCGGCCAAGATTTTCAAGGCCCTTGGCAACGCCAAGGTCAACGTGGACATGATTGTCCAAAACGTCAGCGCGGCCGGCGTGACGGACATTTCCTTCACCGTGGCCAAGGATGACCTCAACAAGACCAAGCGCGTGGTGGAGCCGCTGGTGCGCGATATCCGCGCCACCGGCGCGAACTTCAGCGATGACCTGGCCAAGGTCAGTTTGGTCGGCGTAGGCATGAAGAGTCACTCGGGCGTGGCGTTCAAGATGTTCGATGTCCTGGCGGCCAACAAGATCAACATCGAGATGATTTCGACTTCCGAGATCAAGTTGTCGGTGGTCATTCTGGCCAAGGATACAGACCGGGCCGTGCGGGCGCTGCACGAGGCCTTCGGGATGGGTGTGCGCGCGCGCCAAGCCAAGGCCGCGCCCAAAAAGAAAACGGCCCGCCGCTAACCGGCGCATGGGGCTCATGGCCCAAGGAGAGACACGATGAAAAAGGTGAGCATCTACGACACCACCCTGCGCGATGGCGCCCAGGGCGAAGGCATCAATTTCTCCCTGCCCGCCAAGGTGCGCATTGCCCGGGCGCTGGATGAGTTCCGCATTGATTACATCGAGGGCGGCTTTGCGGCCTCCAACCCCAAGGACATGGCTTTCTTTGAGGAAATGAAAAAGGTCAAGCTGCGCCACGCCAAACTGGCGGCGTTTGGCAGCACGCGGCGCGCCAGCAAAACCGCGGAGCAGGATCCGGGCCTCGCCGCGCTCTTGCAAGCGGGCACTCCCGTCACCACCATCTTTGGCAAAAGCTGGCTGCTGCATGTGGAAAAGGTGCTCAAGACCACCGCCGCCGAAAACCTGAAGATGATCGCCGATTCCGTGGCTTACCTGAAAAGCCACGGCAAGGAAGTCATCTATGACGCCGAGCATTTTTTCGACGGCTATCTGGACAATGCCGACTATGCGCTGCAAACGCTGCAAGCCGCGGCTGATGCCGGCGCCGATGCCCTTGTGCTGTGCGACACCAACGGCGGTCGGTTGACCTCCGAAGTAGTCAGCATCACCCAAGTGGTGGCCGCGCGCTTCCCAAAGGCGCGCATTGGCATCCATACGCATAACGATGCCGAGTTGGCCGTGGCCAACAGCTTGTCCGCCGTCGAGAGTGGCGCCACGATGGTACAGGGGACCATGAATGGCTATGGCGAACGCACCGGCAACGCCAATCTGTGTTCCATCATTCCCGGCTTGGCCTTGAAGCTGGGCGCCAAGCTTTCCTGCGGGGCGCGCCTGCAAAAACTGCGCAGTATTTCCGTGCTGGTGGATGAAATCGCCAACGTGCGCCCCTTGAAGAGCCGGCCCTATGTCGGCCAGAGCGCCTTCGCCCACAAGGCGGGGATGCACGTGGATGCCGTCAGCAAGGTCTCCCGCAGCTTTGAGCACATTGAACCGGAATCCGTCGGCAATGAGCGGCGGATTTTGATGAGCGAACTTTCCGGCGCGAGCAACGTGCGCCTCAAAACCGGCGAAATGGGCCTGGAGTTCCAAAAGGATGCGCCGGCCATCAAGGACATCCTGCACAAGCTCGAACATCTGGAAAAGAACGGCTACGCCTTCGAGTCGGCGGATGCGTCGTTCAAGCTGCTCGTGCAAAAGGTGTTGAAGAAACACGTGCCGTTTTTCGAGCTGCAGGGCTTCAGCGTCGTGGTGCAAAAGCGCGATGCCGACAGCAAGGCCACCACTACCGCCACCATCAAGATCAGCGTCAAGGGCAAGACCGAGCTGACCGCGGGCGAGGGCGATGGCCCAGTGGATGCGCTCAACAACGCGCTGCGCAAGGTGCTGCACCAGTTCTATCCACAACTGGATTCCGTGGTGCTGCAGGATTACCGCGTGCGGATTCTCAACCCCGAAACCGCCACGCAGGCCACCACGCGCGTCTTGATTGAATCGTCCGACGGCCGCGAACGGTGGGGCACCGTGGGCGTCAGCGAGAACATCATCGAAGCCTCCTGGGAAGCATTGGTGGACAGCATGGAATACAAGCTGTTCCTCGACGAACAGCGGCGGCAAAAACGCCAGCGCAAATAACCCCCAGCCGCATCACCTGCGGCGGCTTGCCGCCGGGCCCAGGCGGAAGAAAATACTTTCCAAAAACGGCGTTTTGGCCGATAGTTCGGGCCATTTTACAAAGGATTTTTCGCAATGTCAGAGTTACCCAAAACCTACGACCCGCAGGCCATCGAGGCCAAATGGTACGACTGGTGGAAGCAGCGCGGCTTCTTCCGGGCCGAGGCCGAGTGGGGGGGGCAGCCGTACACGATTGTGATCCCGCCGCCCAACGTGACCGGCATCCTGCACATGGGCCATGCCCTGAACGAAACCATCCAGGACGTGATGATCCGCCGCAAGCGCATGCAGGGCTTCAACACGTTGTGGGTGCCGGGGACTGACCATGCCGGCATCGCCACGCAAAACGTGGTGGAGCGCCAACTGAAAGAGCAGGGCAAAAGCCGCTGGGACATGTCCCGCGAGGAATTCCTGAAACTGGTTTGGGCCTGGAAGGAGCAGTATGGCGGCACTATCCTGCGCCAACTGGAAAAACTCGGCAATTCCTGCGACTGGTCGCGGACCCGCTTCACCATGGATGAGGGCCTCAGCGAGGCCGTGGCGGAAACCTTCGTGCGGCTCTACGACAAAAAGCTGATCTACCGCGGCGAATACATCATCAACTGGTGCCCGCGCTGCGAGACTGCGCTCTCCGACGAAGAAAGCGAGCACACCGAGCAGGCCGGCCGGTTGTATCACATCCGCTACCCCGTCAAGGGCGGGCGCAAGAGCGAATATGTGGTCGTGGCCACCACCCGCCCGGAAACCATGCTGGGCGATACCGCCGTGGCGGTGAACCCGCGTGACGAACGCTATGCCAAGTTCAAGGGAAAAACACTGGTGCTGCCAATCCTGAATCGCGAAATCCCCGTGATTGAAGACGATTTTGTGGATCCCAAGTTCGGCACCGGCGCGGTGAAAGTGACCCCCGCGCATGATCCCAACGACTTCGACATGGGCCGCCGCCACGCGCTGCCGATGATCAATGTGATGACCCCCCGCGCGCAGATGAACGAAAACGCCGGGCCCTATCAGGGGATGTCGCGCGAAGAATGCCGCAAGAAACTGGTGGCCGACTTGCAGGCGGCGGGCTTGCTGGTCAAGATTGACGAGCACGCGCACGCGGTGGGCCATTGCTACCGCTGCCACACGGCCGTGGAGCCGCGCCTCTCGCCGCAGTGGTTCGTCAAAATGAAGCCGCTGGCACGCCCCGCCATTGATGCCGTCAAGGATGGGCGCATCCGCTTTGTGCCGGAACGCTGGAGCAAGGTATACCTGGAATGGATGGAAAACATCCGCGACTGGTGCATCAGCCGCCAAATCTGGTGGGGGCACCGGATTCCCGTGTTCTATTGTCAGGAGCCCGGCTGCCAGCACGAATGGGCGAGCAAGACCGCGCCAGAAAAATGCCCGAAATGCGGCACCACCAACTTCAAACAGGATGAAGACGTGCTGGACACGTGGTTCAGCTCATGGCTCTGGCCGTTCAGCGTGTTCGGCTGGCCGCAGGACAACCCTGACCTGCGCTACTATTATCCTACCAACGACCTCGTGACCGCCCCGGAAATTATTTTCTTCTGGGTGGCGCGCATGATCATGGCCGGCCTGGAGTTCATGGGCGAAGTGCCCTTCCGCCGGGTCTATCTGCACGGCACCGTGCGCGACAACCAAGGGCGCAAAATGAGCAAGAGCCTGGGCAATTCCATTGACCCGCTCAGCATCATCGGCGACTTCAGCGCCGATGCCCTGCGCTTCAGTTTGGTCGCGCTGACCGCCACCGGGCAGGATGTCTATATCTCCAAGGAAAAGTTCGAGTTGGGCCGCAATTTCGGCACCAAGATTTGGAATGCCGCGCGGTTCTTGCAAATGAACGCCGGCGAGGCCCCCCCCGACGTGAGCGATCCGGACTTCACGCCGGAACTGCTGACCGCCGACGACCAGCATATCCTCGCCCGGCTCCACAAAACCATCGCCGCGTGCGATGAAAACATCGAGCGCTGCCGGTTCAACGATTACGCCAAAGCCATCTATGATTTCTTCTGGCACGAGTATTGCGACTGGTATGTCGAGTATGCCAAGCAGCCGCTCAACGGCACCGATGCCGCCCGCAAGGCCGAGGTCCTCAAGGTCATGCACTATGTGTTCGCCAACGCCCTGCGGCTGTTGCATCCCATCATGCCCTTCCTGACCGAAGAACTCTGGCAGGGGCTGGGCTATACCGTGTTGGCGGAATCCGTCATGATTGCCTCGTGGCCACGCGTGATGGAAGAAGAAGAACTCGCCGCCTGGGGCGTGCAACCCGCGGCCGTGGCCTACGTGGATGCCAAACACGCCGCGATTGGCCTCGCCCGCAACCTGCGCGCGGACTACAGCCTCCCACCCAGCCAAGCCGCTGACTTCGTGCTACGCCCGGCGGATATCGCCATTGGCGAGCGCGTGCGCGCCGATCGCGCGGCTTACCTGCCTTATCTCAAGGCGCAGAAGCTGGAAGTCGAAATGGACTTTACCCCCGCCAAGGCCATGCCCAGCATCATCACTCCGCTGGGCACGCTGTTCATGTCGTTGGCCGGCCATGTGGATGTCACCGCCGAACGCCAGCGCCTCGCCGACCAACTGCAAAAGACCGAGCAGGAACTGGCCGCAGCCAGCAAGCGGCTGGAAAACGAAAACTTTGTCAGCCGCGCCAAGCCCGACGTGGTCGAACATGCCCGCGCCCGCAAGCGGGAGTTGCAGGCCAAACGGGAAAAGCTCGCCAAGTTGATTGAAGCCCTGACCCCCAACTGAACCGCCACCGAGAAAAGGATTCCCCATGGCCAAAGAACTCGCTTTTGTATTGATCAATCCCTACACCGTCGCCAAGTCGCGCACCGGCGGCGTCATCGCGCGCTACATCAGCCGCACCGGCTTGGATTTCGTGGCCGCGCGCATGTTTGCGCCCAGCGCCGAGCTTGCCGACGCCTATGCCGCGCAAATCCGCAACGATGCGGAAATTGATGCGCCCATTCGGCCTTTTCTGGCGGATTACGTCGCGCGCGAATATGGCCCGGACCCGGCCACCGGCCAACGCCGCCGCGTCATGATGCTGCTTTTTGAAGGCGAGAATGCCATTCAGCTCGTCAAGGATGTCACCGGTCCCATTCGCCCCACCAACAGCGGCGAAACCGTGCGCGATACCTACGGCGACTACATTCTGGATGCCGCCGGCGCGATTCACTATCTCGAACCCGCCGTGTTCATCGGCCCTAGCCTCCATGCCGCCGGCGAAACCCTCAAGCTGTGGGCCAAATACAGCGTGGAATGCGGCGGCTTGGTCGAGTCCGCCGGCGATGTCCCGCAAGGCGCCGCCACCGAAGAAGCGCTGGTGATTCTCAAGCCCGACAACTTCCGCTTCGCCAGCGCCCGCCCCGGCCTGATCATTGATATTTTCTCCCGCTCCGGCCTGCGCATCGTCGGCGCCAAGATTCACCGCATGACGGTCGCCGAAGCGGAGGAGTTCTACGGCCCCGTCCGCGATGTCCTGCGCGAAAAGCTGAAAGGCAAGGTGGCCGAGCGCGCCGCCAAAGCCGTGGCCGCCGAACTCGGCATGGAAATCCCCGAGGCCATCAAGGGCCAACTGGGCGAGCTGGTCGGCCCGATGTATGGCGACAACCAGTTCTATCAAATCGTGCAATTCATGACCGGGCGTTGGGGCGAAGGCCTCCTGCCCGAAGAAAAAGAAAAGCCCGGCACGCTGCGTTGCCTGCTGCTGGTCTATGCCGGCGCCAACGCCATTTCGCGCATCCGCGGCATCTTGGGCCCCACCGACCCCAGCAAGGCGCTGCCCGGCTCTGTCCGGCGCGAGTTCGGCCAGGACATCATGGTCAACGCCGCGCACGCTTCCGACTCCGTCGAAAACGCCCGCCGCGAAATGGGCATCACCAAGGTTGCCGAAGAAACCATCCGCCCGTGGGTCGAGGCCTACTATCCATAAGACAAGCGTCCTAAAAAAAATAAATAACCGCCAGAGGATACGCCATGTTTCTCGCTTCCATCGAAGCCGCGCCCGCCGATCCGATTCTCGGCCTGACCGAGGCCTATCGCAAAGACCCACGCCAGAACAAAGTCAATTTGGGGGTGGGGGTGTTCATGGATGAAAACGGCAACACGCCCGTCCTGGAAAGCGTCAAACGCGCTGAACGCCGCCTTTGGGAAAGCGAAAAAACCAAGACCTATCTGCCCATTTCCGGCACCCCAGAATTTGACGCGCAAGTGGCCCAGTTGGTTTTCGGCGCCGACTTCCATGGACTCGCCGGCAACCGCGTGGCGGTTTGCCAATCACCCGGAGGCACCGGCGGCCTGCGCATCGGCGCGGAACTGCTCAGAAACTTCCGTCGCGGTGGCACATTGTGGCTGCCGTCGCCCTCATGGGATAACCACCAGAGTTTGTTCACCGCCGCCGGCCTCACCGTAAAATCCTATGCCTACTACAACCCCGCCACCCGCGGCGTGGATGTGGAGGCCATGTGCGCCGATCTCGCCAAGATTCCCGCCGGCGACACCGTCCTGCTGCACGTCTGTTGCCACAACCCCACCGGCGCGGACATCCCCGCCGCCGGCTGGGAACGCGTGGCCGATATCGCCGCCCAAGCCGGCTGGCTGCCGTTCTTCGACTTCGCCTATCAAGGCTTTGGCGACGGCGTGGCGGAAGACCGCGCCGGCCTGCTGGCCGTCCTGCGCAAAGCGCCCGAAGCCTTGGTGGCCTCCTCCTTCTCAAAAAACATGGGCCTCTACGCGGAGCGCGTCGGTGCGTTTTCCATCGTGGCCGCCAGCGACAAAGCCGCCAACGCCGCGATTTCGCAAATCAAGCGGATTGTGCGCGTCATCTACTCCAACCCGCCCAAACACGGGGGAATGCTCGCCCGGCTGGTGTTGGAAGACCCCGAACTGCGCGACCTCTGGTTGCAGGAACTCAACGCCATGCGCCAACGCATTGCCGGCAACCGCCAGCTTCTGGCCTCCGGCCTCCACCAGCGCAGTGGCCAGGATTTCTCCTTCATTGTCCACCAAAAAGGGATGTTCTCCTACAGCGGCCTCAGCGACGCCCAAGTGGATTACCTGCGCGAGGAAAAAGGCATCTACATGGTCAAGGGCGGCCGCATCAACGTCGCCGGCCTCTTGCCCCGCGCCGTGGATTACGTCTGCGATTCCATCATCGCCAGCCTCGCCGCCCATCCATAGACGGCATTCCGACAGGTTTTCCACAGCGTGGAAATATTTTTATCCCGCATTGGCGGGATTTTCCACAGTGTGGAAAAATTGACCTCTGTTTTTCCACAGTGTGGAAAAACTGGCCCAAAGTTGTTCCATTGTGTGGAAAATCTCACCAAACCTTTTCCATAGCGTGGAAAAATATCCGCTCTGCGACCCTTATTTTTCCACAGATAGGATGAGAAGGCAAAAGAGGATCGGTTTCCTTTGGGCGTTGATTTAAACACCTATCTCAAACGCACTCATCAGGTGCAGAAAGGAAACCGATCGTGAAGATACGTAACAC
>Ga0209719_1002658_pt1 | contig 17946 bp, 20 predicted proteins | sample AD_JPNAS2_MetaG_FD_184421 | JGI IMG/M metagenome (GOLD analysis project Ga0209719, IMG submission 184421) | Active sludge microbial communities of municipal wastewater-treating anaerobic digesters from Japan - AD_JPNAS2_MetaG (SPAdes) (version 2) | ecosystem: Engineered > Bioreactor > Anaerobic...
GACCCATCGAGAACAATCAGGACATCAGGCTTCTGCGCAGAAAAAGTCTCTGTTTCATCGGCAAAGGCTGAAGATACAATCATCAGATTGAGGATAATTATTAAAGCCACGAAATATTTTTTTGTCATACTGCTATCCTCCTTAAATAAACAAATAATCACTATGGGTTGACTAGTGGTCGTTGTTGCTCTATAAAAGTGACCGGTTATCTGTAACCTGGATCATCATTAACAGGCCCGTATCTAAGAGTCACATCAACAGTCATTTCACAACCACTCCCACCTGTTCCGGAAACCGATCCGTTGTATAATTGGTAAACCCAGTTGTAACCACTTCCTACTGTCAAATCGGATCTTGTCGCCTGGATTGAAGGCGTTGAGCTATTTCGCGTCGGTTTTGTATAACTATATTTTGATACGGAGTCGTTTGCGGGATCAACTTGAACATTGCTTACCGGGACTAAAACATTAGGATCAAAATCTAAACATAATGCAGTCAGGCCTGCATCTACAGCTGAAAAACCGCGTCTTTCGCAATAATATCGCCCACTGGTTTTGATGTCTTGTGTCGCTATGGTCAGGGCAAGATAACTCACTGCGATCAGAATCATGATAGCAAAAAGAGTCATAAGCAATACAAAGCCCTGTTCAGACTTTCTTTTTTTAATTCGCAATTGGCGGACTAAGTACATGATTCCTCACTGTGACACCTGTTGAATAAGTCATTCTTCTTATTTGTTTTGATGTTGCATCCGGCCGCTCATTATCGGCAACAATGGTAATTATAACTTGCCTGATTTGCGGTATCCATTTTTCGGCGGTTGCGGCGACGTTGGAACTCACTTTATCCGTAATGTCTATATCGGCACAATTACCGTTTGCATCAGGATTATCTATATCAGGCCCCCAATAGGTAAACAGGTTTACAGCCGGGGCAGCATCATTTCTTACCATTGTATTTGATCCGGTACCCCCTAGAATTACTTGTGTATCAGATGCATTTATACCACAGTTTGTTATCCGAGAAATTGTTTTAGTAGCGCTATCAAATTTATAATGAATAACTTCGTTACTTTGGCTGCATTTAATAAAACCGTCCGGATTCGATGCAGCAGCATCACCATGCAGATCCATTTCAATCATGATTTCATTCGTCTTAGCGATTTGTATTCCCTTCATGAACTTCTTATTATTAGCCGCTGTTATCGCAACACCATCTTTATCAACCCAGATTTCATTACCAGTTGAATTATCTTTGCCGGAAGGATTATAAGATGCCATACGAATTTCCATAGCCATTAGATCCAAAACGGCTCTTGCATCCTGCTGGGTTACAACTTTTTGGGATATGGATGCGGATGAACGTTGCCCCATTTCGTTCAGCGCGTAGACAGCGGCTATTATCACTAACCCTATCGAAATTGCCATTATTAATTCGATCAATGTAAAACCGTTTTTATTCATCGCACTCTAACCTGATCAACTATTATCAAGATTATTAAACCCCATTTGTCGTGTTACACGCATGCTGCTAGCTACACCGTAATTGTTTCCGGGCCAAGTAACTCTTACATTCACAGTCCATGTATTGGGATTACCTGCAACCGGACTAGTAATTGTTTTAACTGTGAAATTAGTATTACCAATGCCGATCGTTTGACCATCAACAGGATATTCGAGAGTCGTGGGATCAACACCGCGCATCGCTTGGTACTGACGCCACTCCAGTTCATTCTGCAAAAGCCCGGTAGCCCTGCCCAAAAGATCAGCCTTACCTGCTGCTTGCCATGACAATGGCATCATGGAAGAAAGAGAGATTGCAGCAATTATGGTAAGCAACATGGCGATCAGAACCTCTACCATGCTGATGCCTCTTTTACTTAAGATTATATTGAACACTTACCTTCCCCATTATAGTTGATGTAATTGTTGCAGTTGAACCTTTATCATTCTTCAGTGTAATCGAACCGCTTGGCGAAATCGTGCCTCGTGGTTGGAAGCTAATTTTGGATGCGGGATATGTTAAACTATCAATCGCAATATAGCCGGCAGCAGAAGCTGGACTTTTTGATGCCGTTGTTACATTACAAGCATCCGTAGAATTGGAACCACATTTTACAATGCTATAATTATTATTTGTCTTATCGAATACCATTTCATAATAAACAGCATGAGCTGCTGCAGTTTGTTTAGTGTTGTGAATATCCCCAGCCAAATCTCTTACTGCCGTTTTAAGATTAGTGTTATGCAAATACTTTGTAAAATTCGGTGCTGCGATCGCCAATACGATTCCCAGAATCGCCATTACTATAATCAGTTCAATTAAGCTGAAACCGCTGTTTTTTCTTATTTTCACAATATTCCTCAAATTTGCCGCAATTGTAGCTTTTGTTATAAAAGCAAACCGTATGCCACTGTGCAATATGTTTTTTCAACCGCCATTTGATTGTAAACTTATAAAATATCTTGTTTTATAACAACATTTTACGATTTTAACGGCCCCGTGTCAATCATTACTTTCTACAAACCGCCAACTCCTGCATATGGTGGTTTAACACTGTTTACCTGTGATTTTCACCTGTAATCATCAAGATTTCTCAGTCACTCCGTTTCTTCGAAATGACACCCTATTTCAAAAGCAAGCACTAATACCCCAGCACCAGAAAACGCATGAAATCATCCCCCCAGAATATATAGGCCACAGCCGCGGCCGATAAAAACGGGCCAAACGGCACAGCGTATTTTGTATCCTGTTTTTTGATAATCATTGCCGCGACTCCGATAATCGCTCCCGCAAAGGAACTGAACAACAGTACAAAAATCAACGATTTCCAGCCCAGGAAGCCGCCAATCATCGCCAACAGCTTGATATCGCCGCCGCCCATGCCCTCGCGTTTGGTGATAAGTTCATAAACAAACGCAATCGCAAAAAGCACACCGCCGCCGATCAAAAGGCCGATGAGTGCTTCCAGCCACGGGATTTTCACAATAAAAATGGCCGCCAGGAAAAAAATCGGGATCCCGGGCAGCGACAAAACATCGGGGATGATCTGGTGATCAATGTCGATAAAGGTAATCACGATTAAAACAGCGGTAAAGATGAAGAAAACCAGAAAATCGAGCGTCAGGCCGAATCTCATGAACAAAAGCAGGGCCAGTATGGCGGTAATCAGCTCAACCAGCGGGTAGCGCCAGGATATTTTTCCCCCGCAGTCACGGCATTTTGCGCGCAGAAGAAGAAAACTGACTATCGGAATGTTGTCAAAAAAACGGATCGGATGGTGGCAGTGCGGACATTGCGACAGAGGCCTGACGATGGATTCCTTGGCCGGTATGCGAAAAATGCAGACATTGAGAAAGCTGCCGATTGCCGCACCGAATATAAAAGCAAAAATATTTAAGATCATGGCAAATTCTCTTTTTTTGTACCAAGTCGCATTCTTTGGGTTACACGTTGCGATCTCCCTTAGGGATCGGCAATCCAGTCTCTATAAAAGCTTCTAGTGCGGTGCTTCATTACAATCTTGTCATATCGACCAGCGGGAGATATCTTTTTTACATACCGGGTTTATTAAGATTTCTCACTTCGTTCGAAATGACACTAGTGTAACGTTTTTACTGAAACACTACATTAGATTCCCACCCGCACCCCCTAACGCTTTAAAGGGCACGCGAGGACACAAGCGGGAATGACAAACATTATTGGCTTTAAGTATTCTTGCAAATCACTCGCCGTTTATTTAAAGGATTTTTTGTTTAGGATGCTGGACTTTATTGATCAGCCGCCCGGCAGTCCTGCCACCCTATCTCCATAAAGACTTAGGCCAGTGACTTTGCGTCCCGCCTTTTCAAGCGGGTTGCCTTTCTCAAGCTCAGTTTGTATTTTACTCGCTTTTCCGCAGAAGTCAATAAAATTATGCAATTTTTTCACAAAAATATTTGCATTGCCCCCGCCATTGAGGTAATGAAATTCCCATGAATGATGAAGTATTCATGAAACTTGCCCTGAAACTGGCCGCCAAAGGACGGGGATATACCAGCCCCAATCCAATGGTGGGTGCAGTGATTGTGAAGAAGGGCCGGATCATCGGACAGGGCTGGCACCGGTGCTGCGGTGAAAATCACGCGGAAGTCAATGCGATCCAGAGCGCGATGGAAAATGTCAGCGGATCAACCATGTATGTGACTCTGGAACCCTGTTGCCATTCAGGGAAAACCCCTCCCTGCACTGATCTGATTATCCGCAAAAAAATCAAGCGTGTCGTCATTGGCACCGCTGATTCCAACCCGCTGGTTTCCTGTAAAGGTATCAACCGCATGCAGGCCGCGGGTATTGAGGTCAAAGCAGACGTTTTGCAAGACGAATGCCGCAATCTCAACGAGGTTTTCTTTCATTTCATGGAAACCGGCCTGCCCTTTGTAACGGTGAAATACGCACAGACGCTCGACGGCCGCATCGCCACGGCAACCGGCCAGTCTCAGTGGATCAGTTCGCCCGCCTCTCTGAAATTTGCCCATCAGCTCCGGGCCGAACACGACGCTATCCTGGTGGGAATCGGAACCGTGCTGAAGGACAATCCAACGCTGACGGTCAGAATGGTCCGCGGGCGCAACCCGTTGAGAATTGTTGTAGATAACTGCCTGGCTGTCACCACAGAGTTCAATGTCATGCAGGATCTGTCCCGGACGCCGACATTGATTGCCACCACGAAAAGCGCTTCCGATCCTGCTTTTCGGGCGCTTGCCAAAGCGGGCGCTGAGATGATAAGAGTCCGTTCTGACGAAAACAATCATGTAAACCTTAAACAACTACTTCAACTTTTGGCCGCCCGTAATATTTCTTCTGTTTTAATCGAAGGAGGGGCGCAGATCATTACATCTGCGCTGAAAGAAAATCTGGCCAACCGACTCGTCACCGTCATCGCGCCAAAGATTCTGGGCAAAGGTATAGAAGCCGTGGGCGACCTGAATATTCGCAATCTGGAAAAAGCCAAAAAATTATCCGTGAAGAGCGTTGCCAAAAAGGGCACGGATGTGATCATGGACTGCCGCGTAATACCCTGATCACGTATTGAGCCACTTTCATACCGTCCAGCGCCGAACTGACAATTCCACCGGCATAGCCGGCACCTTCCCCGCAGGGATACAGTCCACGAACACTCTCGCTCTGCCCGTCCGGACTGCGGCAAATACGCACAGGCGAAGACGTCCTTGTCTCCACCCCGATCAGGTTGGCTTCCTGGGTAATAAACCCTTTCATTTTTTGATCAAATTGACGGATTCCATTTCGCAGGGCATCAGCGACAAATGAAGGCAGAACTTCCGCAAGTTCCGCAGCCCTCACACCGGGCAGGAAACTGGTTCTCCCTACCCTTCCAGATGAATGATTTTCAAGAAAGTCTGTCATTTTTTGAGCCGGGGCACAGTAATTGCCACCTCCCGCCCTGAACGCTTCACGTTCCCAGCGGCTCCTGAAGCCCAAGCCGCTCAATGGTTCCCCCGAAACGGCAAAGTCCGTCACACGCACATTTACCACGACGGCGCTGTTGGCAAATTCTCCGCCACGCTTGTGTTTGCTCATGCCGTTGGTAATGACCGCCCCCGGAAACGCACTGCATCCGATCACCTGCCCCCCCGGGCACATGCAGAATGTGTAGACGGAACGATCCGGTTCATCAATGGCAGCCGTGATAAAATATTCGGCAGGCGGCAACTTGGAATGTCCGTACCACTTGCCATACTGAATCGAGTTGATCAGGTTCTGCGGATGTTCGACGCGCAGCCCTATTGCAAAGGGCTTGGGCTCCATTTTGATGCCGCGTTCATGCAGTTTCTCATACGTATCGTCCGCACTCTGGCCAATCGCCAGGATCACATGAGTCGTTTTTATTTCCCGTTCACCATTGACAATCAATGCCGCCATTTCATTCTGCCGAATAACAAAATCCGTGACCTGCGCTTCAAATTGAAGAACGCATCCCATTTCCTCAAGCTTTTTTCTCATCCGGATAATCACTTCACGTAATCTGTCCGTGCCGATATGCGCTTTGGCGTCGGTTAGAATAGCAGGAGGCGCCCCCGCTTCCACCAGCACTTTTTTAACCAGGTAGGCATTAGGGTTTTTGGTCCGGCTCGTCAATTTCCCGTCGGAAAAAGTCCCTGCCCCTCCCTCGCCGAACAGAACATTGCTCTGCGGCTGAAGAACACCCTCCTCCCAGAATTTTATTACGTCCTCTACCCTTTTTTCGATGAGACGCCCTCTTTCCAGAAGAAGAACGGGAATGCCCCTTGCGGTAAGCATCCAGGCTGCAAAAAGGCCCGCCGGGCCGCTGCCGATCACCACAACCGGAGTCTTCTCCACCCCCGGCGCTCCCGGCCACCCCCACCGACGGAGAACAGCAGTTGAATCTGTTGATGTCGGCTCCATGTCCGGTTCTTCCCTAAAGGGCAGAATCTGCAACCCGTCGGATAAGGTTTCCGGTATCGCCACCGTATCGGGCAGACAAATTTTAACCGCGTAGACAAAATGAGGCGGCCTGCTTCGCCTGGCATCCAGCGCTTTTTGGATCACCTCAAGCAAAAGGATATCGTTTGCGCTGACACCCAGCGCACCGGCTGCCTTTGCCGCAAGGCACTCTTCGGTTTCATCCAGTGCCAGCCTCAAACCGTTGAGACGGATCGCTTTCATTTTTTCTCCATTGCAAAAAGGAAATACATGCGATAATCAATCGAGTTGTAATCATTTACTCAAGAAGGTGCTTTATCATGCCCTGGTACGCCGTACACACGAAAAGCCGTCACGAATACAAGGCCCATATCGGTCTGACACAAAAGCAACTGACGTCTTTTTTACCGGAGATGGAAGTCTGGAGCAAGCGAAAAGACCGCAAAAAAAAGATTTCCATGCCGCTTTTCCCCGGTTATCTTTTTGTGGAAGCCTCCCTGGACAACGAAACCAAACTGGCAATTCTCAAGACACCCGGGGTGGTCCGAATCCTCGGAAAAAAGGAGAATGCCGAACCCATTGCGGTACCGGATGATAAAATCAGCGCAATCCGGCGGATCGTGGATAAGAAGGTGGAAATGATTTCCATGCAGTATCCGAAAGCGGGTGAACCGGCGCGAATCCTGGACGGCCCCTTTGCCGGGATTGAAGGCACGGTAGTGAAAAGCGACCTGGAAAAAGAACTTTTCGTCATTTCCATAGAGCTGATGCAGCGCTCCGTGGCCATCAAGCTGGAAGGGTTTCAAATCAGCAAAATATAGGGATTCTGTTTTTCCGGTCATCAAGTCTAACCAAAAATACTTGACTTTCTGAGCATTATGCGCAAGATAGCAACCGCCGAATGTAATTGAAAGTCAGGCAAAAACCGATTCGGGGACATGATTTGAAGGGATATATCAAGATAAAAAAGGACCTTTGCAAGGAGTGCCACCTCTGCATTCACTTCTGCCCCAAAGGGCATATCGCACCGTCCAAAGATTATAATGCGCAGGGGTACCACCCCGTTTGCGTTGTCGAAGAAACGGAATGCAACGGCTGCGCGATTTGTGCAACCATGTGTCCGGATGTAGCTATCGAGGTTTACCGTGAATAAGGTGTTGATGTCGGGAAACAATGTAATCGGTGAGGCCGCGATCCGGGCGGGTTGCCGCTTCTATGCGGGCTATCCGATTACACCGCAGAATGAATTGACCGAATATATGGCCGAGCACATGCGCACCGTGGAAGGAGGGGTCTTCCTTCAATCGGAAAGTGAAATTGCCGCCATCAACATGATCGCCGGCGCTTCGGCGACGGGTGTGCGTGTCATGACCTCATCCTCGAGCCCCGGAATATCTCTGAAGCAGGAAGGCATTTCTTCGATGGCGGCCTGTGAGCTGCCGGGAATCATCGTCAATATTATGCGCGGCGGTCCGGGACTGGGTAATATCCGTCCGTCGCAGGGCGATTATTTTCAGGCAACCCGGGGCGGCGGCCACGGCGACTACCGAACAATCGTCATTGCTCCCGCCACCGGCCAGGAACTGGCCGATTTGACCATGGACGCCTTCGATCTGGCAGACAAGTACCGTATGCCTGTTATGATCCTGGCCGACGGCATGATGGGGCAAATGATGGAACCGGTCATCTTTAAAAAGCCCAACCCCCGCCAATATCCAGAAAAATTTATGCTGCGCGGCGCGGGCACCGGAAAAAGCAAATTCATCCACGGCCTTATTCTTGATCCGATTGACAGCGAAGCACACAACTGGAAACTGGCCCGTAAGTATCAAGTGATTGCAGAAAACGAAACCCTGTTTGAAGAACACCGGGTGGACGACGCAGAGCTGGTTATTGTTGCCTATGGAACATCCGCACGCATTGCCAAGGGGGCTATTAAAAGACTGCGAAGCCACGGCATGAAAATCGGCCTTTTCCGCCCGATCACGCTCTGGCCTTTTCCGGAGCTGAAACTGCGGGCACTGTCGGCAAAAATCAAAAATTTCCTGGTCTTTGAAATGAGCACGGGGCAGATGCTTGAGGATGTCCGCCTGGCCCTGCAGGGTTACGCCAACATTGAATTTCACGGACGGCCGGGAGGCGCCGTGCCAACGCCGTCGGAGCTGGCCAATGTCGTAGCCAGAGTATATAATAAAAAAGATTTATAACCCGATCACCCTGAAGGTCAGAAGCAAATGGCAAAAACTGTTTTCAAGCATCCCGAAAGTCTTAAAGAAGCTGTCTTCCATTATTGCCCCGGCTGCGGTCACAGCATTGCTCACCGCCTGGTTTCCGAAGTCATTGACGAAATGGGAATCCGGGGGATTACCATTGGTGTTCCGCCAGCGGGATGCGCCGTTCTTGCCTATAATTACTTTGATGTGGACATGATTGAAGCACCCCACGGGCGCGGGCCGGCCATGGCTTCCGCCATCAAGCGCTGCCTGCCCGACCGCGTCGTTTTTTCCTATCAGGGGGACGGCGACCTTGCCGCCATCGGTATAGCGGAAAGCTTTCATGCCGCCAACCGCGGTGAGAACATCACCGTGATTTTCATCAATAACGCTGTGTACGGCATGACCGGCGGACAGATGGCCCCGACCACAATGCTCAATCAACGAACAACAACCAGCCCGACCGGGCGCAAAAAAGAACTGGACGGATATCCTGTCAAGGTTTGCGAAATCTTCTCTCAGCTTCGAGGAGCAACTTACGTGGAACGTTGTTCGGTGAGCTCCCCCGCAGGCGTGAACAAAACCAAAAAAGCCATTAAAAAAGCTTTTCAGTGCCAGGTCGACGACCTCGGTTTTTCGCTTGTCGAGGTTCTCTCGCCCTGCCCCACCAACTGGAAGATGACACCCATTGATTCATGCAAATGGATCGATGAAGTCATGGCTAAAGAATTTCCTCCCGGGGTTTTCAAGGATGAGATTGCCGAGATGAAGAAATCCGCGGAGGCCGCGCCATGCTAGTGAAAACCATTTTTTGCGGTTTTGGCGGTCAGGGTGTCCTGATGATGGGCATCAGCCTGGCAAACAGCGCAATGAACAAAGGTTATCACGTCACCTATCTTCCTGCCTACGGCGCCGAAATGAGAGGCGGTACGGCCAACTGCACCGTTGCGGTAAGCGACGAGGAAATTGCATCTCCCATCGCCTCGGAGCCGGGATGCCTGGTGGTAATGAATTCGCCTTCCCTGCTGACGTTTCAAAATAAAGTAAGCGAAGGCGGAACGATTTTTATCAATTCATCCATCGTGGACATACGTCCCAACCGCGATGATGTGAAAACCATCTGTGTTCCCTGCACCGATATGGCCCAGGAGCTGGGCAATAACCGCGTAGCCAACATCATTATGATGGGAGCGTTTATTAAAGAACTCAAGGTGGTGTCACCGGAAATTTATCTCAAGAGTCTCGAAGCCATCATGGGCAGCCGGAAAAAAGCCCTTGCCGAAATTAACCGCAAAGCCTTTGCCGCCGGGTTTGATTATATCAAGGATTAAGAAGGATACTTTATGGCCGTAAAACAAATCTCCGTTTTGCTGGGTAACATCCCGGGGGCGTTTGCCAAACTTACCCATATTCTTGAAACCGAGGATATCGGAACCATAGCAGTGTCCGCTGCCAGCATCGAACATGACAGCCGGGTCCGTCTTGTTGTCAATGATCCGGACCGGGCCGCAGCGCTTTTGAGCAGTTTCAACTTCAACATCGAAGTCACTCCCGTTCTTGCCGCGGAAGTTCCCCTGCACGCGGGCCGCATCAACGCGATCCTGAAACCGCTGGCCAAGGCGGATATTAACATCCTTTACCTCTACACCACCATCAACCGCATTGGAAAAGAAACCATTGTCATCATCGGTGTTGATAAACTGGAAGAAGCCAGAGAAATTCTGGCCGAAAACTGGATCAACCTGATCGACGACGAAATTTATTCCATCCCTTAAATCAGAAACCGCCATGCCCGTGTCCACAGAAAAAGAAAAAGCGCTTATCGCGAGGATGCGGGATCTGGGTGTTTCCGAAAACGATTTTGAGGAATCCTTTATCCGTTCCTCCGGCCCCGGGGGACAAAAAGTCAATAAAAGTTCTTCCTGCGTCCAGCTCGTCCATATCCCCACCGGTCTATCGGTAAAATGCCAGAGGGAAAGATCTCAGACCTTAAACCGCTTTCTCGCACGCAGGCTGCTGCTGGATAAGATTGAAACGCAGCAAAAAGGTTTTATTGCCGAAGAAAAAGAAAAAATTGAGAAACTGCGCCGTCAAAAGAGAAAACGAAGTAAACACGCAAAAGAAAAAATCCTTGTTGCAAAACACCAGCAGGCCCGTAAAAAAGAACTGCGCGGGAAAGTGGTATCGGAGGATTAAGGTGTAACTAATCCCGCTCGCTTCGCTCGGCATTCGGCTTCAATCATTCAAATTGCCATTTAGAATTTATGTGAGAAATCTTAACGGGCTGTCGCCCAGACGATATCCCTTTGAGCGGCCATTGGTCTGACCATGCGGGATGGATCAGGGATTGAACTCCATCGCCAATTCTCCGCTTTTAGACGGATCGTAGCCGCCAAATTCCCGGACCCTGTCGCGAAATCTTTGGGAACGAATTGTATCAAGCACGGCCCGGATATTCGGATCCTCCAAAAACTCGGAAGGGATCACCAAGTCGTATTGCTCCCGGTCCATAGGAATAAAATCCAGATCCAGGGCTTTTGCCGCCGCATAAATGGCCATGCCACAGTCAGCTGCTCCGCTTAGCACATCGACGGCCACTGACATGTGAGTGAACTCTTCATGATCATACCCTTTGACGGATTCCGGTTTGATGCCCTGTCTTGCCAGGTTGTAGTCGAACAGGATACGGGTGCCCGAACCCGCCTGCCTGTTGACGTATGAAACATCGTCCCGCGTGAGGTCCGCGATTCCCCGGATCCCTTTCGGATTGTTTTTGGGGATAATGAGGCCCTGCTCCCGGAGGACAAGGTGGAACAGGCTTATCCTGACCCCCTTGAGGTAGCGTTTGATATAGGAAACATTATATTCACCGGTCTGGGTATCCAGAAGATGCGAACCGGCAAAATGGCATATCCCTTTTTTGATGGCAATGAGACCGCCAAGACTTCCCACGTTTCCCGACGAAATCCTGATGTTCCTTCCCGTTTTCATCCTGACTTCATCGGCAATGACATCGATTGCAATGTCATGACTGCCGATCACCACAATCGTGTTTTTCAGGTCCTCTTCCTCCACGAGAAGTTCGGCTTCAATCTCCTCATCCTGCGCGATGCCTTCCGACGACGGCGGAATGCGGACAATGCCTTCCGCCCGCGTAAGCGTAGTGATCGATCCGGCCGAACGGGAAAGAGGGGTTGCAATACATTGTTCCCTCACCTTGCCGATATTGACGCGGACAAATTCTTCCGTTCCCAGCTTTGAAGGAATGGCCCTGGACGCGCTTACCTTGATGGAACGGTTTCCCGGCTGCGTAAAACCCTGAAGGTGTAAAAGCAGGGGCAAGGCGAACTGTTCAAAGGACAGGATGGCAGAAACCGGATATCCCGGGATCCCGATTACCGGTTTTCCATTGACCCTGGCCAGTATCGTCGGCTTTCCCGGCATCATGGCAACACCGTGGACAAGAACTTCTCCGATTTGCGCCAGAACACCGGCGGTGTAGTCCTTCGAGCCTGCGGATGATCCGGCATTGATCAGGATCAGGTCCGCGTCAGAATTTGCAGCAGTTAGGATAACGTCACGAATTGCACCTTCCTCATCCGCCGTGATATCCAGAACTCGCGGTTCTGCATGCGCTTCGCGCACAAGCCCGGCGAGCGTGACGGAATTCGAGTCGATGATCCGGTTGCTCTTCAATTGACTGAAATCTGTTATGTCTTTATGGCTGACAATTTCCGTTCCCGTGGGGATGATGATTACGCCTGGCTTTTTACGGACCATCACCTTGAAAACGCCGGCTGCGACAAGAGAACCCATGTCATAGGAGCGGATTATGTGGTTCTGCGGAAACAGCAGCTGAGTGGCTACGATGTCTTCACCGACCTTCCGGATGTTCTGCCAGGGATAGGCCGGCTGCATGATCTCGATGTGCGACCCGTCCAGTTCATGGATTTTCTCCACCATGATCACGGCGTTATATCCCTCCGGGAGGGCATGTCCCGTATTGATCCAAAGGGCATCTTCGCCTGTTTTCAATATGATCGGGGACTGCTCGGTGGCCCCGTATGTTCTTTCCGCCCTCACAGCAATGCCGTCCATCGCAGCCGAGTGATAGGTTGGCGCCGAAACACCGGCGTAAACAGGCCCCGAAGTGACCCGTCCCAGCGCGTCTTCCGTATCAATCCGTTCTGAAATTGTTTTCTTTTCCCGCCAGGTCCGTAAAAAAATTTCCCGGGCCTCCGGGAGCCCCTTCATGGCCAGATAGACGTTCCTTTTCATTTATTCCTCATTTTCAACAGGTCTGAAGAGCAACACCGAAACGGTCTGCCCTTTGTACAGGCCTTCCGTATTTCTGTCAATTTTCACCAGGCCATCGGCTTCAACAAGAGTGGATATCAATCCGGATTTTCCAAAAACCGGATCGGCAAGATACTTTCCGTTTCTTTGGCACAGTTTTACACGGATATAATCATCCCTGCCGCTTACCGACTCGACGTTTCGCTCCAATACCGCCTGCAGGGATTGATGGGCATTTCCGGAGGAAAGCACTTTCCCCGACAATACGGCCAGAAACGGGTTTAAAAAAATTTCCGCAACAACCATGGCCGAGGCAACGTGCCCCGGAAGTCCGAACACAGCCTTGCTGCCGATCCTGGCGATGATGGTGGGTTTTCCCGGGCTGATCGCAATGCCGTGGACCAACAATTCCATGCCATCAAAAGATTCCAGCACCTTCACCGTCATATCCCTGGTCCCCACCGAACTTCCGCCGGAGATCCACACCGTGTCGCAGAATTCCAGGACTTTGCCGGCTTTTTCCCTCATTTCTTCAAAGTTGTCTTTGCACAACCCCAGATTAACGGGAATGGCACCCGCCTGAAGGCAGAAAGCGCTCAAGGTGTAACTGTTGATGTCTCTAACCTGTCCCGGTCCGGGTTTCTGATGAATAGGAACAACCTCGTCACCTGTGGAGATAATACCTACTTGAGGTTTTCGATAAACCGGGATTTTCTCAATGCCAAGACCGGCAAGGAGTCCGATGTCCTGGGGTCGAAGGACTGTCCCTTTTTTAAAAATAACCTCTCCCTTTCGAAAATCGTCACCCTTTCCGATGATATTTTCCAGGGGCGCCACCGTGCGGCTCACTTCAATAGTCTTTTCGTCTACGCTGTGGCAGTATTCCAGCATCACCACCGCATCCGCACCGTCGGGTATCATGCCGCCTGTCGATATCTTCATGGCTTTCCCGGAAATAACCCTGCCATCCGGTTCTTTTCCCATAATCACTTCGCCGGCAAGATCCAGAAAAGCCGGAAGACTGTCCGCCGCGCCGAAAGTGTCCTTCGCCCGGACAGCATAACCATCCATCGAAGACCGCGAAAACCCGGGCATGTCTTCTTGGGAAACAATCTCTTTGGCCAGGACACGGTTGAGGGCTTCAGAAATGGGGATGGTTTCCATCCCCACCGGTTTAAAGCCTTTTAATATTTCCTGAACCTCTTCGGATGTCTTCACTTTGAAAAACAAGGATCAACTCCTCATGACAGAAATTTTTCTCAGCTCCGCCTGGCAGAAAATTCTGTCATGCTTTTAACAGATTCATCGGAAAATATGAATACAAAAGATCATCTGCATTAACAGGAAACAGAGACCCTGAAAGTTTACCATGAAGCAGGTAAAATTGAACATAAAACTTGAAGACGGACTCATTGACAAATGACCATTTACCTGACATATAAATACGGAAAGTTACTTTCAGATAAAAGCATTACGGGAGCGAAGGAGTTTTTTAATTTTCTGAATTTTAGAATAGGAGGTTGGCCAGATGAAATTAAGCGCGCGTAATATTTTAAAAGGAAAAGTTAAGAAAGTGACAACCGGTGCAGTCAATTCAGAAGTAGTGATTTCTCTGCCCGGCGGTACGGACGTTGTTTCGATTATCACAAAATCTTCGGCAAAGACCCTGGGGCTTAAAAAAGGAAAAGCCGTCTACGCGGTCATCAAGGCTTCGAATGTTATGATCGGTGTGGATTAGACAGTATTTATACTGTTGCTTTAAAGTTGAGAATTTGACTCCAGCCGGAACATAAGAGTTTTGGCAAGGTGTTTTCTTGCCATACTCTTGTTCCGGAAAGTTTGGAAACACCTCCTCCCGCTCCCTCCAAAGGGGAACTGTCGTTTGTAATGGACTCCAAAAATGATAACCAGCCTGAAATAAGCACATGAATTGTCCTGTTTAGATTTTTCCTGAATGGAAGTGATGAATGAGAAGGACTTTTCTGTTTGCTAAGAACAAACTTTTCATTACCTTTGACACCGCACCTGAACTTATGTAAAGTAGGAAAATAAACGGCAAACGACATGCATCCTAATTGCTCTTGCCGGAATGATTCAATACTGACTATGATGTATCAGAGAACAATTCGGAAAGGGAAAATATAAACATGGAAATCGTTGAGGTCGTGCGCGCCGGGGGGAAACCATTCAAGCGGGCTTACGTGAGCATCTTTCTCTGGTTCACCGGCCGGGCCATTCAGGCCGCTGCAAAGGTCGATGAACAGGTCCGGCGGGAATTCAACAGCCTCCCGGACGATTTCACGTTTTCACTGGGCGTTTTGCCGGACGGCCCCTGGATGGTGATTGGCAGGGAAAAAGGTCAGGTGAAGTACCTTGGCGGAGATCCGGAAGGAAGACATCTTCATGTCCGCCTGGCCATGAAGAATATAGAAACAGCTTTTCTGATCCTCTCTTTCCGGGAAAGCACAGCCCTGGCCACGGCACGCAATCGCCTGATCACAGAGGGGGAAGTTCCGCAAGCACTGGCCATGATCCGGGTTATGGATATTGTGGAGGTTTACCTTCTTCCGAAAATGATCGCACGGCTGGCTGTCAAGCGCTACCCCTCGTGGACACCGGGCCGCAAGTTCTTCGGCCGGATCGGTATTTATTCCCGGGCGATGCTGGGTATCTGACGAAAGGATCTCGACATGAATTCCGACAGCTGTTTCACCTTTACCTGCCCGGTCAAGACAAACTCGGGAAACATAGCTCTCGAAAATCTGCCTGTTGAACTGTCCGGTTTGAATGCAGGCAAACCCCTCGTTGTAACGAACATCGCAAAAGTGGGAAGGAAGGCCGTCCGGACACTGACGGGTGCGTTCGGCGATTCAGGCATGAGCCTGGGGGTTTTTGACAGCCTTGGCGACAAGGTCGATCCCGCCCTCATCGAACAGTTGAGAACCACTTTTATCGAGGAGGAATATGACTCGATCATTGCTCTTGGCGGAGGGACGATTGTTGACTCGGCCAAGATTCTAAACCTAACGGTCTCGCTGAAGATAACAGATGTCCGGAACCTTTCGGCACAGACGCCGGTCAACAGGAACCTGCTTCCCCTGGTGGTGGTTCCGACGGCTGATGCCACCGGTCTGGAAACCGCGCAGTTTGCCCGGCTGAACGGAGCAGTCCTCTCTTCAGAATACCTGGCCCCCGTCCTCGTTGTCATTGATCCGCGGCTCACCCGCGGAAAAGATGTTAAAACGATTTACGCCACGGGCCTTGCCGCCCTGGGACGGGCGTTGGAGAGCCACATCATTGCAAAAGAGAACCCTTTCCGTCAAGCTTATTCCTTTGCGGCCATCCGGTTTATCAGGGATAATCTTCCTGCTGCTGTCCGCAATCCCGACGATAAAAAAACCACACTGGCTGTTATTAATGCGGCCGTCATGTCCGGCTGCGCTTTTTCCGGCACCGAGGCCCGCCCGCTTCACAAACTGGGACAGGTATTCCAGGAAATGCTGAAGATTCACCCGGGAATCATCATGGGCATGTGCCTGCCACACATCCTTGATGATTATCTTCATCGTGATGGGAATGGTCTGGCATCCCTGCTGCACCCGCTCACCGGGGATGAGGAGTTTGCGCAAACGCCGGAGGCTCAAAGGGCCGGGGCAGCGGTTTCTGTTCTTCATCGTTTTATGGCAGATCTCCATTCTGCACTGGGGAAAGATGTGCCGCAGACTCTCAGAGAAGCGGGCGTTCCCCTATATGCAATAGAAGATATTTTTGAAGTGCTGGACGTGGACCCAAACGGTGTGTATCTTCGCTCTGTTGTTGAACGAATTCGGGACAAGACTCCCATGGCTGAAAAGAAAGGCTGAAGAACATGGTCCTGCCTGATTACTATGAATTTTGCTGCCGGGTGAAGATTGTTGCGGGCCACGACGCGCTGGAACAAATACCCGGCCTGCTTTCCGAAAAGGGAGCCAAAAAACCGCTGATCATTACAGACAAGGGCGTCGCGGGCGCAGGACTGATCGATGTGGTTTCCCGGGTCCTTCAGGACCGTTTGGCCGGAATCCTGATTGCTGACAACGTACCTCCCGATTCTGATCTCAGGATCGTCCATCAGCTGGCGCAATTCTACCGGGACAACGGCTGCGATGCAATCATTGCCGTCGGCGGCGGCTCCGTCATGGACACGGCCAAGGGAGTCAACATTGTTGTTTCTGAAAACGCCTCGGACCTGATGGCGTTCAGTGGCGCCGGCGCTCTGAAGCGTCCGCTGAAACCGCTCATCGCGATACCCACCACAGCCGGAACAGGTTCAGAAGTGACGCAGGTAGCCGTAATCAAAGATCACGAAAAACATCTGAAGATGGCCTTTCTGAGCTATTTCCTGCTTCCTGATGTTTCTATTCTCGACCCCCGCATGACAATGACCATGCCGCCCTTCATCACGGCCATGACGGGCATGGACGCCTTGAGCCACGCCACAGAGGCATACTACTGTCTCCAGAAGAACCCGCTGAGTGACGCGCACGCGCTTTCCGCCGTCAGCATGATTTACCAACATCTGCCGATGGTCGTACAGAACCCGTCGGATTTAAACGGCCGCCTGGCCATGTCGATAGGCGCATGCCTGGCGGGCATCGCCTTTTCCAATTCCATGACCGGCATCGTGCACAATCTTGGCCATGCCAGCGGGTCTGTCTGCGGCGTTCCGCACGGGCTGGCCATGGCGATTTTACTGCCTTACGGCCTTGAATATAACATGCATAAATGCGAGGACATTATCGCGCGGCTCCTTCTGCCCATGGCCGGCGAGACAGATTACCTCAACACCCCGAAAGAACAGAAGGCGCAGAAAGTTGTTTCGCTGATCCGGCAGATGAATGAAGATCTCCACATTCTTACGAATGGTCGGCATGCCCGTTGTTTCCGTGAGGTCAAAGACCGTGAGGGGAAGCCGATGGTTCCCCGTGAAACGCTGCCTGAGATTGCCGGGGCG
>Ga0209719_1002665_pt1 | contig 17911 bp, 17 predicted proteins | sample AD_JPNAS2_MetaG_FD_184421 | JGI IMG/M metagenome (GOLD analysis project Ga0209719, IMG submission 184421) | Active sludge microbial communities of municipal wastewater-treating anaerobic digesters from Japan - AD_JPNAS2_MetaG (SPAdes) (version 2) | ecosystem: Engineered > Bioreactor > Anaerobic...
AAACGATTGAAGGCATCATCGAAGGATCGCCCATTCCCAGCTTCGTGATCAACAAACAGCATCAGGTGATTCTGTGGAACAGGGCCTGCGTGGAGCTGACCGGGCAGTCGGCGGAAGACACGCTGGGAACGGACGGCCAGTACCGGGCGTTTTATCCCGTCCAAAGGCCCATGGTGGCCGACTTGATCATCGACAGCGATATCGACGCGCTCAACAAATACTACAGCGCCAAAAAAGTCAAAAAATCGGGAAAGGTGCTGGGCGCCTATGAGGCCTATGATTATTACGAAAACCTCGGCGGCCGCAGCCGGTACATGTATTTCCTCGCGGCGCCGATTTACGACGAGGATGGGAACATCATCGCGGCGATTGAAACGCTGCAGGACATCTCCCGCGAGCAGGAGCTGACGCGCAGCCTGCAGGAATACGCCGAGACGCTGCAGAACGAACTCTCGGAAAACATCGAACTCCGCAAAGAGATCGAAGGCCTGCTGAATTACATGCAGTCCATTGTCAAAAGCCTGCCGGATAAAATCTATGAGGTGGACAAGGACGGCGTCATCAACTTTATCAGTTGGGGGCTGAAGAAACCCAAAAATGAATTTCGCGGAAGGCATTTTCTGGAATTTGTCGCGCCGGAGAATGCCGATTTTGTCGTTGCCAAATGGGAAGACGCCAAGCGGGGAAACTACTCCCCCTATGAAATTGAAACGGTGGCCCAGGACGGGCGCAAGGTCAATTTAATGGTGACGACGTCCCCGGTCATCGGAAGCGACCATTACATCCTGGTGCAGAGAGACATTACCGAGTTCAAGAACCTGGAAAAGAAGCTTTACGACAGCCAGAAGCTCGCGGCGCTGGGGCAGCTTTCCGCCGGCATTGCCCACGAAATCCGCAATCCGCTTTCGTCCATCAAGATGAGCCTTCAGATCCTGGAAAAACGCATCAAGCCGGAAGGCAACGATCTGAAACGCTTCAAGATCGCACAAAAGGAAGTTGAGCATCTCGAAGAGCTGGTGAACAACGTTCTGGTGTTTGCCAAACCGATGGAGCCCAAAATCGAATCGGTCGATCTTGCGAAAGTCCTGGACCAGGCGGCGGCTCTCTCCGAGCACATCATTCTGGATAAAAACATTGATGTTACCCGGGACACCCGTGATATTCCCGCGGTGAACGTGGATGCGGCAATGATTACGGACGCTTTCGTCAACATCATCCGCAATGCGGTGGAGGCGATGGAGGATGGCGGCCACATTCATATTTACGCCCGCAGCATCGGATCCCGGCCGCCTTCCGTTCTGGTGGTCGTGGAAGACGACGGCTGCGGCATCGACGATGCGGACATGCCCCATCTGTATAATCCGTTTTTCACCAAGAAGAAATACGGGACGGGCCTCGGCCTGTCGCAGGTCCTGAAGATCGTGGAGGTGCACCAGGGGAAGCTGGAGATTATCAGCGAGAAAGGCAAGGGCACGAAAGTTTGCGTGACATTACCCTGCAGTAAATAACGGATCGTTTTCGAAGAGGGGACTGAAACCCCGAAAGAAAGCGCGCCGCGGGGCAGGCAACGAAGGTTATGACTATGGCAAGTATTCTGGTGATTGATGACGATGCGTCCATTGCGGAAACGCTGGATTTGTATTTAACCGAAGAGGGATACAGCGTTCGTACGGCGCTGACCGGCACCGACGGCCTGAACAAATACGTTCAGGAGCCTTCGGACGTCGTCATTCTGGATATCCGTCTGCCGGACGTGGACGGGTTTTCCGTCCTGGAGGACCTCAAGGAAGAAAATGAAAACGTCAAGGTGATCATGATCACCGCTTTCCACGACATGGAAACGACGATCAACGCCATGAAGGGCGGCGCCTTTGACTATATTCACAAACCGGTCAATGTCGATGAACTGGATCTGGCGATCAAGAAGGCCCTGAAGTCTCTGGAAATGGAGAAAAAAATCGACGGCCTGCTGATGGAGCCGTCACGCAGTTTCCGGGTGGGGGACATCATCGGCACCGGCAACGAGATGCGGGAAATTTTCAAAACGGTCGGTACCGTGTCCCAAAGCCGAACGACGGTGCTGATTCATGGAGAAAGCGGCACCGGCAAGGAATTGATCGCCAAGGTGATTCACAACAACACTTCTCCGGACGAACCGTTTATCGCCGTGAACTGCTCCGCCATCGTGGAGACCCTTTTGGAATCGGAGTTGTTCGGCCACGAAAAGGGGTCCTTTACCGGCGCCATTGCGCGCAAGCTGGGCAAGTTCGAGCTGGCGCGCTTTGGAACGGTCTTTCTGGATGAAATCAGTGAAATGTCCGTTAACCTGCAGGCCAAACTCCTGCGTGTTTTGCAGGAGATGGAATTCGAGCGGGTCGGCGGCAAGGACAGGGTGAAGGTCAATGCCCGCATCATGGCCGCCACGAATAAAGACCTGCGGGCGATGGTCAAGGAGGGGAAATTCCGGGATGACCTGTTTTACCGTTTGAACATTGTTTCCATCCATTTGCCGCCGCTGCGCAGCCGGCGCCAGGATATTCCGCCTTTAATTGATTACCTGCTTTCCAAAATCAATCTGGACCTGCATAAAAAAATCATCGGCGTTTCCGGCGAAATGATGGAGAAATTCATGACCTACTCCTGGCCGGGAAATGTCCGTGAGCTGGAAAACCTGCTGGTCCGGGCGTGCGTCATCGCCAAAGGCCAGGTGCTGGGCGTCGGGGATTTCCCCGAACTGGGCAAGGATTATGAGGCGTTCCCGGATAAGAAAGACACCACCGCGGAGGTGTTCACGCCGGAAGAGCCGGGAAAATTCCTGACGCTGGATCAGGTGGAAGAACGCTACATTCGCAAGATCATCAAGGAGACCAGCAAGAACAAGGGGGAAATCTGCGAGACGCTCGGCATCTCCCGCCCCACGTTCGAACGCAAGCTGGAAAAATACGGCATCGCCTTTGAGCGGGACTAGAAAACCGCGATGATCGGCCGGAATTCCCCCGTTCAAACCCGATATTGCAGATGGCTCCTGTCGCCCAGACTCGAAAAATATTCGCAGATCAATGGAAATCTAATTTTCTTCTTTGCCGATCAGGCGATAAATCACCGCACCCAGCATTCCGCCGGCAATCGGTGCCACCCAGAAGAGCCAAAGCTGTGAAATCGCCCAGCCGCCTGCGTATAGAGCAACAGCCGTACTGCGGGCAGGATTCACCGAGGTGTTGGTCACCGGGATGCTGATCAAATGGATGAGTGTCAGGCACAACCCAATGGCAATCGGCGCGAAACCCTGCGGCGCGCGTTTGTCGGTGGCGCCCATAATGACAAAGATAAACATCATGGTCATGACCACTTCAGTAATCAGGGCGGCCAGTAAACTATACCCGCCGGGCGAATGGGCGCCGTAGCCGTTTGAGGCAAAGCCCGCGGCTACATCAAATCCTGCCTGACCGGAAGCAATGAGATACAGAACACCCCCGGCCACAATTCCGCCCAACACCTGCGCGACAATGTAGGGGGGCAGCTCTTTTGCCGGAAAGCGGCCGCCGGCCCAGAGACCAAACGAAACAGCCGGATTGAGATGGCAGCCGGAGATGTGCCCGATGGCGAAGGCCATCGTAAGCACGGTCAAGCCGAAAGCGAGGGATACGCCAAGCAGACCGATTCCTACATTGGGAAACGCCGCCGCCAGTACCGCACTGCCGCACCCGCCGAGCACCAACCAGAAGGTTCCAATAAATTCCGCGCCGTACTTTTTCATAACTTTCCTCCTTTGCATTGTTGATGATGCGTCCAACGCCCGAATGAAGCCGCGCTGCTTCCTGGCATCGGCCGGACGGGGTCGCCTTGTTGGGCAGACTTGATCACGTGTCCGCCTTGTGCCCTGGAATCACAACATTAAAACGGTAAAAAAGCAACCCAAGCGCCGCGAGAGCAGCGAACGATGATCCGGCAATAAACGCAGCCGAGGCGCCGAACATGCTCCACAATGACCCTGCGATAACGCTTGCCAGCAACAGCGCCCCGCCGCTCACCAGATTGAAAATGCCAAAGGCCGTGCCGCGCAGATCACCCGGCGCGGTATCGGCAATAAGTTTGGAGAGCAACCCCTGGGTGAATGCCATATGCAGGCCCCAGAACGCGGAGCCAAGCAATGCGATTGCCGGTGAACTGGCGATGGCCAACACGATATCGGCAATGATGAGTATCCCCAGTCCGAATAACAGAAGAGAGCTTGCTGAAAACCGATCGGCTGCCGCGCCTGCCGGATACGCAAACAGGGAATAGACAACATTCATCACAATCATGATTACGGGCACATAGCCGATAGCCAGCCCGACGTCTTGAGCGCGCAGAATCAGAAACGCCTCGCTGAAGCGGGCGAGTGTAAATACTGCGCCGAGCGCAACAACCAGCCAGTAACGCAGCCGCAGGCGTTTGGCATTATGAAAAGTCAGGAGATTCCTGTGAGCGGCGTCATGGTTCAAAGATTCGGGTTCGCGCACTGCAGCGATCAGCAGAAATACCGCGATGAACGCTGGCAGCACCGCTACCCACAGCACGGCTTTGATGTCGTTTGCAAGCCAAATCATGAAAGCGACCGCGAGCAGCGGACCGACAAAAGCTCCTGCCGAATCGAGCGCTTGGCGCAAACCATAGGCTGCGCCCCTAAGCTCAGCCGGTGCAATCTCGGCGACGAGAGCGTCACGCGGCGCACCGCGAATGCCTTTACCGATGCGATCGACAAAGCGTGCTCCGAACACCCACCCCATCGATGTGGCAAGTGGAAATATCGGCTTGGTGATGGCAGCCAGTCCGTATCCAACCACAGCCAGCAACTTTCGTTTCTGGAAGTAGTCGCTGATCACACCCGAAAACACCTTGGTGATCGCAGCGGCTGCCTCGGCAAAACCTTCAACAATTCCAATGGTAATCATGGATGCGCCGAGCGTCGTCGCCATAAAAATTGGCAAGAGGCTGTGAACAAGCTCAGATGAGGTGTCCATGAACATCGAGACAAATCCAAGCGCCCAAATGCCTTTTGGCAATTTGCGATAAAAGCCCTTGTTGGAACTTATCGGATCAGGATTACCCGGTTGCAATGAGGTCATGATTGCCTTTTCCTATGCTGCCGCCCAATGCCCGAATGAAGCCGCGCCGCGAAGCGGCGTCGGCTTGAATGAGTTATCGGCATGGTTGGATTTCCCCCTCTTTCTGCGTCGCCCGGTAATCCCCTCATCATTGCGCCATCAGCGCGAACACGCCCCAGCCCGTGTATTCACGCGTGTAAGCGGCGTAGCGCGCTGGTTCCGAGGTCAGTTGGGCTCGAACCTCTTTCGCGAGCTCGTCGCCGGGATTGGCTTCAAGCCATCGGCGCATGGTGAGCCACTTGGCCGCCTCGTATCTGTCCCAGCCGTCCTGGTCAGCCAGAACCATTTCCACGACGTCGTAGCCAAGGCGGCCGAAAGAAGTGAGAAGTTCCGGAAGCGGGAGAAAGTCGGCAATGGAGTGGGCCTGACACCCCTTGGCCACATCTTCCGTCGGCGGTAACTGCCGCCAGTAGGGCTCGCCGATGAGGATGATTCCGCCGGTGAGCAGGCTCCGCGCCAGAAGCTCGATGGTGCCGGCGACTCCACCGCCAATCCAGGTGGCGCCGACACAGGCTGCCACGCTGACCTTCTCGTCAGCGACGAAGCCCGCAGCATCGCCATGGATGAACTTGACTCGATCGGCGACGCCGAGTTCTTCGGCACGGCGTTTCGCCTGCTCGGTGAACAATTGGCTCATGTCAATGCCTGTGCCGATGATGCCGTGGTCGCGTGCCCAGGTGCACAGCATCTCCCCCGAACCGCTGCCGAGGTCGAGCACTCGGGCTCCCCTTTCCAGACGCAGCGCCGCGCCGAGAGTGGCGAGCTTTTCGGGTGTGATCGGGTTATGGATGCGGTGAGCACTTTCGGTGATGTTGAAGATCCGTGGAATGTCCATTTTGGGAAATCTCCTTTCGGGTATGAACAGATTCAGTCACTGCCCGGCCTATTGGTCCGCCGCGGCCGATGTCGGCAGTCTTTTCTCCTTTTTCCGTCTTTCGTCAAGACTTTTGCGGCGCAGGAACAGCGGATGCTTTCCTTTATTCCGTGATTCCATGCTTTTTCATCAAATCACTTTTTTTAAAGAGCGCCATGCCCGTCTTCAGCTTTCGAAATCCGTGCGTCTGATAGAATCCCTCTTTCCCTGGGGCTGCATACAAAATGACATTGCAATGGGAGATCTGGGACAGCAGGTTGTTCATTAAAATCTTTCCAATCCCCTTGCCCTGGAATTCAGGGACAATCGCGCAGTCATAGACGGCAGCCTGATAGGCATCATCGGAGATCGCCCGGCCGAAGCCGATTAATTGCCCGGCGTGATAGAGGAAAACTCTGGCGTGGCTCGCCTCAAATGCTTTCCGGAGCATCTCTGGTTTGTGAAATGCCATTCCCACGCGCTTCAACGTTTCGGAAACGGTCTTCCAGTCCACGCCCTCGCAGTCTTTCTTAATATCCAGCTTCATGTGCTGTAAAACCATATGCCATCATAGGTCAGCCACCCCTTTTCCAGCAAATCCCTTATTCCCGTTTTTTCAATTTTTTCCAGCGCACCCATTACTTTTTCTCCTTTCGCCATCCATCTTTCTATGGAGTGTTGAAATAACGACGAAATCACCCGGAGCGTAGCGATCGGGTGTATTGCCCTTGTTAGGCAATCCTTGATTACGATACCCTTCCGTCAATGAGAACGTGCTCAACAGTAAAAAATACGGAGGATGCCTTCAGATTAACGAATTTTGATTCATCTTCAACAAACATTACACGTAGTTTTTGACCGTCCGGTGAATTGATGGCCGCGAGGAAATCTTCTTCCGACCGCCACCATATCTCGCCAACACCATCATATGCCTCTAACGTGCCCCGAGATTTCTGAAGGTTTTCATTTAACGGAGAATCGATGGTGTGATTCTGTACATAGCGCACTGCCCTGTATGTATCTGCGAATTTTTTAAATAATGGACCATGATGATTCAACCAATAATCCTGAAATTCCGCCCGTGACATGTTCGGGTGACGCTTTGCGCACATAACAAATTTGATCATGTATTCATCTCCTTTTTATGGCCTAACGAAAAGCTCACCGGCGCGCTTTAGCGCGTCCGGTGGAATGTATTGTTCGACCCTCCCCGGTTATGTGTCTCATTTCATTAATTAAGCGCAACTCTAGACGGCAACCAAGCGCATGGGCATATTTTTGTAATGTCGCCAGAGATGGAGAGTGCTTTCCGCTACCGGACTCCAAACGAGCAATCGCTGATTGAGTTGTGCCGATACGCTCGGCAACTTCCGCCTGAGTGATGCCAGCGGAAGAACGTGCCTTGAGAAATTCGTCCAGAAAAGCAAATTCTTTGTCAAGCTGATCGTATTCAGATTTTACATCCGCTCGTTTAAGGGCGCGAGCCTTAAGTTCTTTGTGAGTGAGCATCTTTGATCTCCTTCAAACGCCGCCTGGCTATGGCAAGTTCTTTGGGCGGTGTTTTGTCTGTTTTTTTAGTAAACTGGTGTAACATCAATATCCTTTTACCAATCATCGTGCAGTAGAATACCCGCGCAATGCCCTCTGCTGCTTTTAATCGTAATTCAAATAACCCTTCACCCATCGCGCGCGTGTGAGGCATTCCTAAATCAGGACCATACAACTCCATACGATCTGCGTATCTAAGGAAACGAGCAAGAAAGCCAGCAGGTAAATCAAGTATTTCGTTCTGAAGCGATTCGCTATAGTACGTGATTGTCCAATTCATCATATAAGCCTTATAGCATATATGCTATGATTAATCCATGAAATTTATTATGAATGATTCTGGTCGAAAAGCTTAGCCGGAGCAGCCCCGCAGGCTGCGACCGGCTGTAGCGACGGGTTGGGCAATTGTTAAGTGGAACCGTCCCCTTTTATTTCGACAATAGCATTAGTAACTTAAATACTTAAGGGTGTCCCCCTTGTTTTCCTATTGGCGCACCCGGCAGTACGGAATACCACGATCGGAGAGCTCTTGCTCCGGCAGCCTATCGAGCAGCCGCATGACAGTGCCCGGTTGAATCGGCCAACGTGACTCGGCTTCTGCCTCGAAGGCTTGCCGCCGCGTCCAGGGAGGTGGGAAAAATAACCCTGACCAGATAATATCATATCGGCCGGTTGTTGCCACGACAAGCTGGCCGTTCTCTGCTCTCATGCCGTCGGGCAGCCGTGCGTACCAAACGAGCGGGTTGACCTCCTCGCCACGGCTGCAGCGCAGCACAACGATCCGACCAGCGCGCACGTCCTTCTCATCGAGGCCCCGCAACGGGTCGCGAATACTCAGCCTGGCTTTCATCCCTTCGATGGGTGTGATAAAACTTATCACTCGCGCATGCAGCACACCGTCCTGGTCCTCCTGGCACAAGACCACAGGCGAGGTCCCCCGATAGTGAACGAGGTCTTCCTCTCGCGGTGCAGGCAGGCGGCGCAGAATATTGCTTGGCGGACCCGTCTCGAGACCCCGTGGCCCCTTGGTGATCGCGACATAGTCGCCGAGTTTCAGGTTGGTCATGCCCGGTGGTGCTAGCGCGAGGCGTGACTCGTTGTAAACGGCGAAGGACGACGTATCGCGCGATAGCACACAGCCGACTATTACGACGCGCCGCTCCCAGACGTCGTCGAGCGTCACGCCATGCTGCAAGGCGTTGACCTCATGCCCCCGCGGCTGCAAACCTTCGATGGTTACGGTTTCAAAAATCCGCGCCTGGACACGTTCACCTTGCGTCGGAACGTGCGCCACCGCGCAGCCTGCCAGCGCGAGGAACGCCGCAAGGAGAACGAGGGCATGGTTGCCCCTGCCTCCAGCGCTGCGGGCTGAGTGTGGATTGCCTGTCTGGACTAGAACTGGCATGTGCTGTACGCTCCTTCCGGAGATGCCCAACGAAAAGCTAAGCCGGAGCAGCCCCGCAGGCTGCGATCGGCTGTAGCGCCTTGTTCGCTTCAGCGATAAACATCTTTGCGATGTCCAACTTTAACTACCCATACTAAAAGCTCTTGATCTTGAATGGCATATATAATTCTATACATTCCCTGGCGAATACGATATTTCTCTTGGCCGGATAGTTTCTCGTGGCCCGGTGGCCTCGGGTCTCTCGCAAGCGTTTCAATGCGTAAGAGAATTTTCTTTAAATCTTTTTTGGGGATTGAGCGAAGGTCTTTTTCAACGGATTCTTTAAAGAAGATTTTATATTCGCCCATCTTTTTTAAGCCTCTTGATCATAGCTTCATAGCTGATGAGTGGCTCTTTTGCTCTTACTTCAAATGCCGCCATGTCTTCCGCGTCTTCTGCAAGAGATTCCTTAATAGCATCATTGACTAACTTTGATAAAGACTGAGCTGTTTCAACAGCCTTCAATCTAAGTGCTTTGTGTAAGTCCGGGTCTAAATATACAGTTGCTCTCATTGCTGCCGTTCCCATCATATCACCTCCCTTGACGTTGTGTTGCCATAGCATTAAAACGTCATAACGTCAAATATTGCTATAGCGAACGTGGAAGTGAGCGGCCGGCGCGGCTTTTCGCGCAGGTCCGCTTGACTGCCGGGTTGGGCACCGGCGGAACCCGGAAATCGTGCTTGTCAATCTTCACTTGAACAAGCTCGACATGTTCGTGGCCCCTGGCTTTTTAACCTCATTCGGCTTCATGTCCACAAACCATCCGCCGCCATGCGGTAAACAGTTTCGCGACACTAGATTTCGAAAATAGTCCTCAGTATGAAAGTATCGCAATGCATTTACCTGGTACTCGGAGTTCTTGTACTCATGCGTAGCAAGGATCACTAGCTCGTAGTTTTGAGTCTGTAGCGCCAAGGCTTGTGGAAACAGCCCTGGACGACGATCCAGCCTGTTGAGATAGAAGAGCTGCATGCTCGAGTGGATGAAAATCGAACCAAGCAGTCCGTCCCCCACCTTCAAAATTGATGGCGCGCACGATGCGATGGAATGCAGAAATCCTGATCGAGCAAGATGAACCTCGACTGTATTAAAGAATACATCTCCCGGATGGAGTTCAAAGAAATTGGGGATATCGCTTTGAGGTTGAACATGGCCAGTGTGATGACAAAGTTCTATTCGGCATATTGGCAACGGATACTTTCCAATATCGTTGCAGAATGAAAGAGGAGCCGCCACCTTGTTGGATGCGCCCGAGAACCGATTAAGGCCGTTATTCACCAAGTGAATTTCGCCAGACATCTTCTTTCGTTTTGGCCGCCCATGATAGGTGAGATGGGCAGCCTTGCTTAGCTGATCTAGCGTCTCTTGACCTCGGTAGTAGTGTGTAGGCAAGAAGTCATCTGGAATTGTGATGATTGCGTCAATCGTACCATTTCTTTCCGTCAGCTTAAACAGAAGCACATTTGATCCTGATAGGGTCGCTCGCGCCGAATTGTCCGCTTTGCCGCGACTACCGAAATAATACGAGCATCCAGTTAGGTCGCAGGCATATTCCTGCCCTGAGAAATCGTGGTGTGTTGCGTTATTGATCATCATGGCTCGCACTTCCTTCAGGTGCCTAACGACGAGTTCACTGGGAACGTAAGCGATCCGGTGAAACGCCTTGTTGGGCAGTTTTGATTCCATTTTTGAGCTCTTGAATCCATATGGCATTGCCTTTGCCGTTCAAGTGTACCCCATCTCCTTCTTGGTAATTGGTGGATAAACTGCCATTAGAATCCACGAGTGATCGACCTGAATCGACAAAAGTACACCGGGGCTTTTCTGATTCACAAAGATTCTTGAGCCTGGGATTCAATCCCCTGATGCGGGCATTATAGCCTTTTGCATGATGAGCAATGCCTTCATTGACTGGAAGTATTCCGCTAATTAGTTCGTCCTGAAAAATGCGGCATGGAAGCCGCGAAAACATTGAAGATGCTCTTTGAAAATTGAAGAAAATTGCAGACTTGAGGTTGATATTTCTTGGGAAATGTGTCATAAGTACATGAAATGAAAACACATATTCCAGAAAGGCAACTTCATATGTTTGAGACCTCCTTTTCGGATCTTTTGAATCCGGACCATGAACTCCTGCGCGCCGCTTCGTTGATTGACTGGGATGGCCTGCAAGAAACACTGAATGTTTACTATAGCCCATTGGGACGTCAGGGGAAATCCATCCGCCTGATGGTCGGCATCCATCTTCTCAAACACCGATACAATTGTTCCGACGAACAAGCCGTGGAAACGCTCCATGAGAATGCCTACTGGCAGTGCTTCTGTGGCTTCAATAGTTTTCAGGCAGGCCAGATACTGGAAGCCACAACGCTGGTGAAATTCCGGAACCGAATCGGGACAGAAGGGATGAAACAGATTGAATCCTTCTTTCTTACAACCTGGTCGGAAATGGGTTTAGTCAAAACCAAACGGGTGGCCGTGGATACGACAGCGCAACCCAAGAACATCGCCTATCCGACGGATGCTGACCTCCTGCATCGGATTCGTGAGAAGATCACCGGGCAGGTGAAAAGGGTACGTCAGGAGGTTGCCCTTTTAAAACCCTTTCGCACCTACAGCCGAAGCGGAAAGAAACAACTTCTCAAGATCAAGAAGTTCTACCGGAAAGACCCGGACGGCAGGAAAAAGGCGATCAAAGAACTCAAGGCGATGACCAACCATGTCGTTACTCAAGCCGGCCGGATTGTCAACAGCCTTTACAGCCGGGGTTTCAAGGAAGCGGGCAAGAAACTTAATCGTCTGGTCTCTCTGGGGAAGAAAATCGTCAATCAAACGAAACAAGTGCTTTTCGGCGAATCTCCCAGGAACCGGATTTATTCGTTGCATGAATCGGACGTTGCCGTCATCAAGAAAGGCAAGCATCACCCCGATTGCGAGTTCGGCGCCATTGTTTCCCTGGCAAAAAATGACGATGGTTTGATTCTTTCCCATAGGGAATACCAGCACAACGTAGCCGATGTAAAGACTCTGGGACAGGTCATAGGAACCCTCAAGAAGAATGTTGGCCAGGCGCCGCAGGAGATTACGGCAGATCGGGGTTTTGATCAGTCTCTCAAAAAGCAGGAGAATTGCCGCAGGCGATGGGGTGTAAAGCAACTGGCGATTCCGAAGAAAGGCAAAACGCCGCATCCGAACAGTGACAAGTCCTGGTTCAAAAAGGCCTTGAAACAAAGGGTCAAGATTGAGCCGGTTATCGGCCATCTCAAGAGTGACCATCGGATGAATCGATGCCGATATAAAGGAGCAACAGGCGACACCGTCAATGTGGTATGGGCCACGTTAGCCTGGAACACGAAGAAAGTAACCAACCTCCACCGGCAAAAGGAAGAAAAGCAGGCACAAAGAGAGATGAAACGAGCCGCATAGCGGAAAAACGAAACGCGGAATCCCTTTTCCCCGCAAATTATCTTCAGTTGTCAAAGAACAGAGCTATAAAGAACTTTTAAATATCCTATTTTTCAGGACGGACTAATTAGTCCGTCCTGAAAAATGCGGCTTGGAAGCCGCGAAAACATTGAAGATGCTCTTTGAAAATTGAAGAAAATTGCAGATTTGAGGTTGATATTTCTTGGGAAATGTGTCATAAGTACATGAAATGAAAACACATATTCCAGAAAGGCAACTTCATATGTTTGAGACCTCCTTTTCGGATCTTTTGAATCCGGACCATGAACTCCTGCGCGCCGCTTCGTTGATTGACTGGGATGGCCTGCAAGAAACACTGAATGTTTACTATAGCCCATTGGGACGTCAGGGGAAATCCATCCGCCTGATGGTCGGCATCCATCTTCTCAAACACCGATACAATTGTTCCGACGAACAAGCCGTGGAAACGCTCCATGAGAATGCCTACTGGCAGTGCTTCTGTGGCTTCAATAGTTTTCAGGCAGGCCAGATACTGGAAGCCACAACGCTGGTGAAATTCCGGAACCGAATCGGGACAGAAGGGATGAAACAGATTGAATCCTTCTTTCTTACAACCTGGTCGGAAATGGGTTTAGTCAAAACCAAACGGGTGGCCGTGGATACGACAGCGCAACCCAAGAACATCGCCTATCCGACGGATGCTGACCTCCTGCATCGGATTCGTGAGAAGATCACCGGGCAGGTGAAAAGGGTACGTCAGGAGGTTGCCCTTTTAAAACCCTTTCGCACCTACAGCCGAAGCGGAAAGAAACAACTTCTCAAGATCAAGAAGTTCTACCGGAAAGACCCGGACGGCAGGAAAAAGGCGATCAAAGAACTCAAGGCGATGACCAACCATGTCGTTACTCAAGCCGGCCGGATTGTCAACAGCCTTTACAGCCGGGGTTTCAAGGAAGCGGGCAAGAAACTTAATCGTCTGGTCTCTCTGGGGAAGAAAATCGTCAATCAAACGAAACAAGTGCTTTTCGGCGAATCTCCCAGGAACCGGATTTATTCGTTGCATGAATCGGACGTTGCCGTCATCAAGAAAGGCAAGCATCACCCCGATTGCGAGTTCGGCGCCATTGTTTCCCTGGCAAAAAATGACGATGGTTTGATTCTTTCCCATAGGGAATACCAGCACAACGTAGCCGATGTAAAGACTCTGGGACAGGTCATAGGAACCCTCAAGAAGAATGTTGGCCAGGCGCCGCAGGAGATTACGGCAGATCGGGGTTTTGATCAGTCTCTCAAAAAGCAGGAGAATTGCCGCAGGCGATGGGGTGTAAAGCAACTGGCGATTCCGAAGAAAGGCAAAACGCCGCATCCGAACAGTGACAAGTCCTGGTTCAAAAAGGCCTTGAAACAAAGGGTCAAGATTGAGCCGGTTATCGGCCATCTCAAGAGTGACCATCGGATGAATCGATGCCGATATAAAGGAGCAACAGGCGACACCGTCAATGTGGTATGGGCCACGTTAGCCTGGAACACGAAGAAAGTAACCAACCTCCACCGGCAAAAGGAAGAAAAGCAGGCACAAAGAGAGATGAAACGAGCCGCATAGCGGAAAAACGAAACGCGGAATCCCTTTTCCCCGCAAATTATCTTCAGTTGTCAAAGAACAGAGCTATAAAGAACTTTTAAATATCCTATTTTTCAGGACGGACTAATTATGACGGGCAGGTGCGACGGAATCAGCTTAAGTATAGAAGAATAGTTGCTTAATATCTCCTCGTCTTTTCGGCGCTTAAGGTCATTTATCCCCACTTCCAATATGACCATACTCGCCCGGTTGAGGGATTCGTATTTCGGCAACCTTTTGAGTACGCCAAGCGTCGTATCACTGCCAATGCCGTAATTTACGGAAGGCGTAAATACAGCGGAGACGCAAAGCCCTTGGGTGATGCTATCACCAATGAAGATGGCTGACCCACTTGGGACGTTCGAGTCTATTCTTTCATGGTATTTTGCCATACGTTTAAAATGCTGTGTTATCTCTGTCTCAACATTCGCTGTATAGCCAAGTCTGTTCCCTACTCGGGGCAAAATATCAGATTTTACGAGCACAAAAGCCAGTAAAATGTGTATGAAAACGAGATACCCTATTACAATATTCTTTCGCAATCCTATCACCTCATTCATGCCCAACGACCAGCTTCAGCCGCCGGCAGCGAGCGCAGCGAGTTGCCGGTCGGCTGGAAGCGATGGTTGGGTTTCATGCAAAATGGTCCGCATAGAAGGAACCAATTACACGCTCTGTCGCGTTTGTGGCAAACAGGCAGAATTCCCCGACCTCCTGATCGTTGTGAGCGAAGCGGTACTCCGCGACGCGTTCGACCCGAGTTCCCGGCTCAACGGCAAAAGACGACCAGCCCTTCTGCGCCTTGATTGGAATGATCATAGAAACCGCTGAATTCTCGATCAGATACTCGCCGTCCGCTTCAGATACCACTGCGAGGAGCTTGTCATGTTTCTTCTCATTCACCATGTCTCGGATGTCAGCAAGCATCTGGTAATTGAACAAGGTGACCGGGATGGTCGCTTTTGCTGAAATTCTGTTCGTGAAGTCGAGCAGATCTTGGTAGAGCGTTGGCGTATGTGACTTGAGCTCGTGGAAAATTGAGTCCGCCTTTGTCAGCTGCCCTTGGAAGTACGGGAAGTAGGCCCTCAGGGTACCGTTTGCGTATGCCGTTAACGTCTTAGTGTTTGTCGTCTTAGGAATCACATATTCTGCGATGATGTCCTGGCCGAGATAGTCAAAGCACTCTCGAACAGATGAGATGATGTCGGCACACGAATGAACTAGGAATGCCGGATCAGTAGCCGACTTCTTGGCAGCAAACAGTGCACTCATGAGCTCCTGGTGTCGATGCTTGGCGTATGCCAACTTCGATTGGACATCAGATTTCCTCGGAGCAACAGGTTTGGTCATTTGATGTGACTCCCCAACGTGTATGGTGAAACCCAACGAAAAGCTAAGCCGGAGCAGCCCAGCGGGCTGCGATCGGCTTTAGCGACGGGTTAGAGCGTATCTGCTAAAGTCCACCCTTCATAGGTAAGCTCAAATACTTCACCTTTGTAACCACGCGCCACGACTAGATTATTATATTCGAGTTCGTTTAGCGCATTTTCCCATTTTGCACTTTCACGACCACGATCACCGCCGAATTTCTGACTACCTGCTTGAATGACCCTGCCTCCCATATAGGCAATTTTAAGGATAGTTCCGTCTTTGCGCGCGGCAGCAGCTTTGAGTAATGTCCTTGCTTCTTCTGAAAGGTTATGGACGGGCTTTCTTTGCGTGGTGATAATCTCGTTAGGCCCTTCCTCGCCAGATTCCAACACAATTAATCCCTGCAAGTATTCATTTTTCAAAAGACACAACTGTAACTGCTTTGAAATTTTATTGCGAAAATCAGAAATGTTTTCGTATGTCTCGATTAAACCATCGCTCTTCCACTTTTCTCTAACAGCTTTGACTTGAGCATATTGCTCTGCATCAATGCTCTCAGGTGCCACCGGTCTAGAAGAGAAGTAAATCATCGCAGGCTTTCCTGCAGCGACATGCTCCTCAATTTCTTCAACTGTTCCACTCGGCGATTTTCCTGTTGGTGTTCCCAGACGGGTCCAAAATGCGCCTATTAATAAATCACAGTCTTTGAGTAACCTAGAATTAATAAGCTCCTGTGGGCGTGTTCCAAGTTCTGGCGAGGAGTGGGTTTCCCAGCCTACGGCTGCGAGCATTACATGTGATGTTGCTGCATTCACTTCGTTCCAGTCATGAATGACGGTTCGAATGACCTCTCTCTCCTCTGCGACATCACCCGGTGACGCAATCATTATTTGAATTACGGTTGCTTGATATGCCACGATATTTTCCTTTCCTCTCTAACAGTGAAATAGACGGAAAACATTCCACCATATAAGAGCCTATAGATGGAAAGATTTTCCACTTATGTTGATATTAAATTGCGGAACATGGAAAATAAACAAAAATTCCGTCCAAATCCCAAGATCAAATTGACGGATCATGTCCGGTAGCCATTCGGATTGTGGATGTTTTTATTGCATGGAGAAAACCGATTGTCAATGAATTTTCTTTTATATTTAAAACGTTGCAGTATCTCCTGCTGGTTCAATCATTCTGATTGAACCTTCTGTTTGATCTTGCTATAAATACGAAAACCTGCGAATTAAATTGCCAGTTGGGGAAACATTCCGGTTCAATCTGCAAGATTGAACCGGCCAAGGAAGGCCAACAAAATTTGTTAAGGATTAAGGGTTGCTCAAAAGCGTTCAGATGCAAGGCACGTGAGCATCTTGGAACGAGGCCTGCTTTTGTGCTTGTGACCTTCAGGTTACAGGTCGCAGCGACGCGAACGGAGCGCAACGTCGCAGATGAGCGGTTTTGAACAGCCCGCAGGAGCTTATGAAAATTACCAGTGCCGAATTCATCAAAAGCGCCGTGTGGCCGACGCAGTATCCGCCGGCCACCCTTCCGGAAATTGCCTTTGTCGGGCGATCCAACGTGGGGAAATCATCCCTGATCAACGCGCTGGTCGGCCGGAAGAGCCTGGCCAAAACCAGCAACACGCCCGGCCGGACGCAGTTGATCAATTTCTTTACCGTGAACGACACGATCTTTTTTGTGGATCTGCCGGGGTACGGTTTTGCCAAGGTGCCGCAGTCCGTCAAAAAGGACTGGGGGGAAATGATCGAAACCTATCTGCGGGAGCGGCGGAATCTGGCCCTGGTGGTCTTTATCCTGGACATTCGGCGCGATCCCGGCAGGGAAGACCTTTCGCTTCGTGACTGGCTTGAGAATTACCGCATTCCTTACGCGGCGATTCTGACGAAGTCGGATAAATTATCCAATCACCAGGCGCTGCAGCAGAAGAAGCTCATTGAAAAGTCGATGGGGAAGGGCGCTTCGGAAAACACCATTCTTTTCTCCGCGAAAACCAGAAAAGGGACGGAGGAACTCTGGCAGTTTATCGAAAAGCACCTGGCCGGCCTGGAAAGCATTTAGCCTTCATGGACGTTCTTTTGCGCTGCTGCGGAGAGGCCTCTGACCGGCCGGTCATTGTTTCCGGCGGCGCAAAGACGGAATAATGAAGAAAATCCGGAGATTTGATTCCGCGGCGGATTTTAGGGAAAATTGCGCATATTCTGAACGGTGGTCAAATATATATATTAATGATTACAATTACTTGCAATCTATAATCCAAATAAATTCATCTTCTGCGCTTGACACGGCAAATAAAGTGTGTTAGCCGACGGACGCTGATGCGACTATGCGTCGGGTGGATTTTTACAGGGCTTCTTACATAATTTACGAGGTGCGAACACGTGGTAAAAGATAACGAAAAAATTGGTGCGGTAATGGTGGTCGGCTCGGGTATCGCCGGCATTCAGGCCTCTCTCGATCTGGCCAATTCAGGAATGAAAGTC
>Ga0209719_1002666_pt1 | contig 17908 bp, 13 predicted proteins | sample AD_JPNAS2_MetaG_FD_184421 | JGI IMG/M metagenome (GOLD analysis project Ga0209719, IMG submission 184421) | Active sludge microbial communities of municipal wastewater-treating anaerobic digesters from Japan - AD_JPNAS2_MetaG (SPAdes) (version 2) | ecosystem: Engineered > Bioreactor > Anaerobic...
CCATAGCGGCGGGCTATCGCTACCCGCTGACGGTCGTCGATCTCGACCCCGGCAACACCGTCCCCTGCACGGGCACGGTGCGCATCACCCATGACAACGCCACGTTCATACACGGCTTCACCAACGAATTCCCGGTGACGTTCCCGATTTCCGATCCTGTGCCGCTCGCAGATCGTCCGTTTCCCAAGGCGCTGGGCATTGTCGACGCGGGGAAGACTGGAACATTCGAGCTGAATTATGTCCGGCCTGTTCGTGCGCGTTATCTCCGCTTCAAGACCCGTGACGCGCGGCTCTGCGCGAAACTGCGGATCGAGGCTCTTGTCGGGGATTCCTGGCAAGCGGTCGGGCAGGCCGAGTGGGGACCGTGGACGGGTACGAAGGAGGATCGCGTCATTCGTCTGTCGCGCCCGGTCGAGGCTGCTCGCTATCGTGTGACGATCAGCTCAAAGCCGATCCCCGAGTGGATGGGCAAGTACGATGCCGTGATTGAGACAGCGGAAATGACGGATCTCGCCTTTGTGCCGGACGTCGCCGAGAAGAACTCGTCGACAACGTCCTACGGACGCCAGTCGCCGTCCGATCCCGAGGAGAAGGGGCTCGATCCCACGTCTGTTCTCGATCTCGTACACATCCGACCCTCCGTAGTTCTCCGGGCAGGCGCGCCCGCGCCCGTCCGCCCGGACGGCTTCGCACACCGACCGGAAAAACGTCCCCATCCTACGCCTTTCGACGCCACGGGTCAACGCCGGGCGTCAAAAAAAACGCCGCAGGACCCGCCCCGCGCCCTTCAGCCCCGTCCGTTACTTGACAGAAACGCCGTTATCCGACTTCGCCGTATCTTGCACACGCAGGAAAAGGCAGCTTATACGTCCTATCTTCTCAGAATCGTCTCCATTGCCGCGATGTAAACTTCACCGGCGCCCTCTCCATTGTACAAGGCGACCTGGTACGTCCTTTTCTCCTCGCTCCGGCACCCCGCAACGACAATAGTCATCACAACTAAAATCCATATCCATCGATTCATACGATCCCTCCCTTACTGTACCTATTTCAATGCGATGCCAATTTCATCAATTTCGCCTTGTCCGGCTCCATGCAGAACTCTCAGAATCGATACAAATTGGATCAAAAAACACGTAATCGTAATTTAGCATCATGCGCTTGCCATGCAAGTCAGTCAAGAATCAGAAGTGTGCTTTCATTTTTTTTGCTTCGACTCCCAATCATTTCATTGGATTCACGCACCTGCGACCTTCATTGAACGATCAAGATTTACAATACGATTTGCTTTTTTGAACAAAGACGAATATTATAACTCAATCATTTCGAAAGGATGCTGGCTATGAAACGACTGCTGACTGCACTTGCCTGCTTGGCAACAGGCGCACTTTGGAGTTCCGACGATGCTGCAATCCGCCGCGATTTTGGACAATTAAGCGTCGTCCAAGGATGGTTTCAAAGTGATTATAACCTGATGAAAGAATACAATCGCTTTCTGCCGATTCTCCGCGACGAACTCGGAATCAATGCCATTCTCGTCCGACCGCCGGAGGTTTTCAACTCTCTGCACTGCGGGAAAAGTCCCGCCAAAGGCCATTTGCGCGTAGCACCGGAGAACATGCACGAAACCGAAGAAGAGTTTTTCAAAACCGTTAAAACATACCGTGCCAATGGATTTAAAATATTTTTGTACACCGGCATTCCCCATTTGGGGCACCGTGACGACTGGAACAAAGGCATTTATCAAAAAACGCATTCAGAATACCTCCAGCAAGATGCCAATGGCAATGTTACCGAAGGCTTTGGGCAACTGCTTCTCTGTCCCAACAGTCCGGCATTGGACGACGCCATTGGATATACACTCGAACTTGTCGAAAAATATCAGCCGGATTACTTGATGTTCGATAACAATTTCTTTCTCGTTCCCTATGGGGGATCACCGGCTTGTTTTTGCCGCTATTGTCAAGAAAAATTCCGGGATTATATGCTTGCCCGCCACAAAGAGGAATTGGAATCGCGTTTTCAAACCACACAGGAACAATTGTCCATCCCCACGGCCGACGGCCGCCTGCGCAACGCATGGATCGACTGGCGCGCCCGGTCTTGGCGCGATGCGATGAATAAAGTCAAGGACGCTCTCCCTATACCGTTTTTCGCCAACACTGAATACATGTGGAAAGACTGGCAGCTCGGAACCGACTATCTCTATACAGCGGAAAATGCGGTCTTCTCCGAATCCAACGTCTTTACAAACTGCGCGGTCAAGTTCATAATCGGTAATTCTTTTACACCGCAAAAAAGACATTTTTCCTATCTTGAACCCTACACCCTCGCCGGCGAACGGTTCTGGGCAATGGAAGCGCCGGAAAAAATTCGGCCGATGCTGGCCAACGCCATCGTTTACAACGTTCAATACTGGCTGATGTTTCACGGCTGGGATCCGGAACTGGGCTATCCGGAAAAAATCGGGGATGCCAATCTGCCGTCACAGGAACTGATCGTTCGATATTTTGCGTTTGATCGGCGCAATCGTGAACGCTTCGCCGCCGATTTTCCGGTATCGGAACTCGGGGTGGTCGTTTCCGCCCGCAACCGGATGTTCCGCAATCGCGGGATGGCTCCGGCGGCACTTTCCGAGTTACTCAATCAAGGGTTCGACCTTCATGGCATCTATGATCTTACTCTCGCCGCAGCCGACCTGAGTTCCTGCCGTTATCTCGTTTTGGACGATATCGCCTGTCTTGCCGAGGAGGAAATCCAAGCGCTGCACCGTTATGTCGGCAATGGCGGCAATTTGGTCGTTCGCGGAGAGTGCGCCACTCTGGATGACCTGGGCATTCCCTCCGCGGCGGCTTCCCCGCTCCCGACCGCCACCGAATGGGAAACAATGGTCGCCAATTCCTTTGCCATTCCCGGCATACACTGGGCGGAATATTCGCAAACATTGCGTCTTTTCCGTACCGAAGCCAGCCGCCAAACCATCCCGTTGCCGCCGAGATGGTGCAACAAAAAATCATTGACTCTGGATTCTCCTGAGCTGGATGCGCCTCAACCGGTATCAATCCAAGACGGTGCCATTGTTTTACCGGAAGGTCTCTTCTGCGCCATTGTTTATTAAAAACATCGCGTCCACACAAAAAAAGCCGTCAGAGTTTGTCCGACGGCTTGATTTGTGTGGTTTTTTATTTGGCGTCAATCACACCCAAAACGGCTTCGGCGGCACGCTCACCCGCACTCTTGCCTTGTGATTTAAGCTCATTACGAACGGTCTGCATTCCGTCTTCGACGTAAGCGCGACGGGAGCCGCCGGGAATAATACGCTCCAAAGCAGGAACCAACTCTTCCGGACAGACCTTGGTTTGCAAATATTCCTGATAAACTTCACGATTGGCAATAATATTCGCCATGGTAAAAAAACCGCGAAAGAGCTTTACAACCACAGCCATCATCAGAATGGTCAAGTAGTTGAGCTTATACACCACCACCAGCGGCAACCCTGCAATTGCCGACTCCACGGTCACCGCTGATCGTACACATCCGACCCTCCGTAGTTCTCCGGGCAGGCGCGCCCGCGCCCGTCCGCCCGGACGGCTTCGCACACCGACCGGAAAAACGTCCCCATCCTACGCCTTTCGACGCCACGGGTCAACGCCGGGCGTCAAAAAAAACGCCGCAGGACCCGCCCCGCGCCCTTCAGCCCCGTCCGTTACTTGACAGAAACGCCGTTATCCGACTTCGCCGTATCTTGCACACGCAGGAAAAGGCAGCTTATACGTCCTATCTTCCCGGAAGGCGCGCTGCAGGAGACCGTGTTCTTCTACGACTACGCGTCCGCCGGCAACACCTGGCACCGCGGCAACCACTACCGCGCCTGGTTCCCGGAAGAGTACGGACCGACGGAGTGAGGGGGGAGAAGTAGGCAGTAGCAGTAGGCAGTAGCAGTGGGCAGTAGGCAGTAGGCAGAGGGGGGAGGAACGCTCAATGTTGGGCGTTCGATCATGCGCGTCGCATGTCGCGCGTCGCGAGTCGAGAATCCAAGGAGGACCAGCGACTCGCGACAGAGCGACGAGCGGGCAAGGCGATTACGGCAGGACCAGCACGAGCATCTGGGCTTGGCTGACGTCCTTGCCGCTGAAGGTGAAGGTCCAGTCGCGCGTCTTGCCCTCGGAGTTGCCGAGGCCGAGGTCGCAAGAGCGGCCGCCGCCGAAGCGGTTGAAGCAGAGGATCGCGTGCTTGGCTTTCCAGTTGTGGATCTATTTTTCGCCAAAACGGAACGGGGAGGCCGGCAGGCCCTCCGCGTTCGCGAGGTTGACACCGACCGGGTTGTTGGCCCACGCGTAGTGGACTACGGCCGGCTGCGGGACCTTAGGCGAGGAGACGACCACGGTGTCCGTGCCTGCGATGACGGCGTCGGCGTGGACGGTCAGTCCGTCCTCGCCGGTCAGCGCGAAGCCGAAGAGCTTGGCGCCGCCCTTGACCGCAAGCGGCGCGCCGCCGGTGTCGAAGCGGATCACGGCCTTCCCGTCCGCAAACGTGCATGACTCCGCCACCGGCCCGTTCCACGCGAAACCCTTCAGGCCATACGTCTTGCGCAGCGCCACGCGCGCGAGGCGGTCGCCGACGTCCTGCTTGTTCTTCGGATGGATGTCGTTCTCCTCGCCGATGTCGATCGTGATGGCCATGCCGGTGTTCGGCACCTCCTTGGCGGTCTTGGCGAACGACTCCCGGATCTGCGGCCAGCCGCCGTCCTCCACCGGGCTCTGCCACGGCGCCATGAAATTCGGAAGCTGCACAAAGTAGAACGGAAAGTCAATGCCCCACTGCGTGCGCCAGTTGACGATCAGGCGCTCCATCTGGCTGCGGTACGCCTTGGCGCGCCCGCTGTTGCCCTCGCCTTGGTACCAGATCGCGCCCTTGATTGCGAACGGGACGAGCGGATGGATCATCGCGTTGTACAGGTTCGCAGGATAGTTCTGGCTTTTGCGCGGCTGCCCCTGCAGGCGCGGGCGCGGCGCCCTGGTCTTTTGGTCGCCTTTTTTCCAAGCGGCCAGCGCCTGCTTGGCGGCTTCGAACTGCTTCCGGTCCGCTTCCGGCGTGTAGGTCTTGTCGCGCTCGTCCCAGCTCTTCTTGAGCGCCTGCATCGCGGGATCGTCCTTCTGCACCTCCCAAGAGGTCCACGCCTCGATGCACGTGCCGCCCCACGACGAGTTGATCAATCCGATCGGGACCTTTAAATCCTTGTGGAGCTTGCGGCCGAAGAAATAGCCCGCCGCCGTGAACGCACCGACGGTGTTGCTGGCGCAGAGTTGCCAGCCGCGCACGTTGCACTCTTTTTGCGGTTCGTTCGCGGTGGTCAGGTTCACGGAGAGCAGGCGGATCTGCGGATAGTCCGCCGCCGCGATCTCGGCCCGCGCGTTGGTCACGCCGTTGACCGTCATGCCCATGTTCGACTGCCCCGAGCAGAGCCAGACCTCGCCGGAGAGGACATTTTTGAGTTCAAGGGTGTTCTGCCCCTTGACGGTGATGGTGAACGGGCCGCCCGCGGCGGGTGTCCGGAGCTTCAGACTCCAGGTGCCGTCGCCCGCCGCCGTGGTTGACGCCGTTGCGCCCCACGATGCGGTGACGGCGATCTTCTCGTCGGGCTGTGCCCAGCCCCAGAACGCTGCGGCAGTCTCGCGCTGCACGACCATGTTGTCGCTGAACAACGACGCCAGCCGCACCTCGGCCCGCGCGCCGTTTCCCAACATCGCTACGGCCACCAGCGCCAATATCCTCTTCATAGGCATCCTTATGAGTTTTTGCACGCGACGATGTCGTGCCGTTGACAGTGTGACATTCCGGACGGGCTCCCCTGTCCGACCGGAAAACGGCCCCAGCATACGGCTTCGGACGCCCGGCGTCAACGCCGGGCCTCTAAAAAACGGGATTGTCAGGCTTCTGTTTTGACAACTCCTCCCTTCTCCTTCTTCCCTCCTCCCTTCTCCTTATGATTGCAGGACAGGCGAGAGTGTGTCACACTGACGGCCATCATCCAACATGTGCGAAGGAGTTCATATGGGACAGGCGAAGCGCGAAGTTGAAATCACGTTGCACAGCATTCATATACCGGTCACCGGCGCGGGGCTCGACATCACGACCTCGCATCTGCTGACCGCCGACCTGGTGTGGCCGCGGACCGGCACGGCGCGCAAGAGCGCCAGCCAGTCCTGCACGCTGCGGGAGGGCGCGGCCGAGTTTGCGGCGGCCAACTGGGGACGGCGCATTCTCTTCAAAGAGACGGTCGAGGGGCGTTTCGCGCTCGCGGTGACGGTCACTGAGTCGCTGGACGACGAAGAGCTGGAGAAGATCCTGCGCTTCTGGGCCGGTGCGGCGCTCGCGGTCGGCGCCGGCGCGGTGGACGGCGTGGCCGGTCCGCTGGGCGAGCTGGCCGCCGCGCCGCTGGAGTATGCGGCGAAAGCGGTGGCCAAGTATCCGGGCGCGTCGCTGCTGGTCGAGGGGCTGGCGGAGTTGGACGCTGCGGATTTTCCGCCGAGCGGCGGCGAGCGCCTGCTGACCGTGCGGCTGGTCGCGGCGCGTAAGCTGTTGCGCGTGACGCGCCGCACGGTCAACAGCCGTTCGCGCGTCACACGCAAGATCCTGCTGGAGAAGGGCGCGGACAACGGCGACGTGACCCTGTCGGTGCGGACGCTGTAAGCCTGGCAGAGGCAGTTGAAATAACCGCAGAGAACACAGAGGGCACAGAGATTTTTGTGTTCTATGCGGTTAATTGCTGAATTTGGGAGGGCATAAAAAAAGAGGACAGCTCGCTGAGCCGTCCGCTGTTTTCGTTCTTGCGCCTACGGTCTGTGGAGTGCGGGAGCTTGCTCCCGCTTTCCAAAGCGGCGGCAAGCCGCCGCACTCCAAACACTGACGCTGTTTTTTGCGCCTGCCGTTACTTCGTGGTGGCGAAGCCCGGGCGGCGTCCCTTGTACCACGCCAGCATGATCGGCGTCGCGATAAAGATCGTCGAGAAAACACCGGCGATCACGCCGATCAACATCGCGAGGGCGAAGTCGTTGATTGACCCGCCGCCGAAGATGAAGAGCACCAAGGTCGCGATCAACGTGGTCAACGAGGTTAGAATCGTACGGCTCAACGTCTGATTGATGGCGCGGTTACAGAGCGCCGGGAAGTCAGTCTTCGTGTCTTTGCGCAAATCCTCGCGGATACGGTCAAAGATCACGATCGTGTCGTTGATTGAATAACCGACGATCGTCAGCAACGCCGCCACGGTCGTCAGACTCACCTGACGCCCCATGAGGCTGTAGAGGCCGAGCGTAATGAAGGCGTCATGTGCCAGCGCGAGCACACCACCGAGGGCGAAACCAAACTCGAAGCGCAACGACACGTAAATCAGGATGCCGATCAGCGAGAAGAAGATCGCCTTGGCGGCCGCCTGCTTGAGGTCTGCGCCGACCTCAGAACCCACGTCCTCTTCGCCCGCCAGCGTGAACTTGCTCTCGGGGAAAGCCTTGTTCAGAGCGGTATGAACCGCTTTGGAGACGTTTTCCTCTCCAACCGTCATGACACTGGTCTTGATCAGCAGTAAGTTGCCGGTACCTTCAAGCGCAGACTGGTACTGGATCACGGCGTCGTTCTTGACTGTGTCGGTCACAACCTTGCGGATGTCGCCGATATCGACTTGCTGCGTGTAATTGAAGGTCATGGCGGCACCGCCGGTGAAATCCACCGCCAAGACGCTGGCGGGATTCCTGATGCCGCGGACGAAGAAGAGTGTAAGCGTCACCACGATGACACCCAGCGCAGTAAAGCCGAAAGGCTTGCCCCAACGCAGGAAGTCGAAGTTCGCGTCCTTCAAAAACTGCATCATCTTATAGGGCTTCACGCGGTCTTCGGGCACCGTGGCATTGAAGATCAGACGCGTCACGACCAGTGCCGTGAACATGCTGATAATGATACCGGCGGTCAGGGTGATGGCAAAGCCGCGGATCGGGCCGGCGCCGAAGATAAAGAGGATGACGGCCGTCAGCAACGTCGTGATATTGGAGTCGAAGATCGCGAGGAAGGCGCGGTCGTAACCGGCGGCCACCGCCGCGCGCGCCGATTTGCCGAGCGCAAACTCTTCACGCATGCGCTCGAAGATCAGCACGTTGGCGTCGACCGCCATGCCGAGGGACAGCACGAGACCCGCGATACCCGGCATGGTGAGCACCGGTAAATCAAGCGCACGTTTGGAGACTGCCGCGTCTTTGACGAAAATGCTCAAAATACTGGAGGCGATAATCAGGCCGGCCGGCAACAGCAGCACATCGAGAAGTAGCGCGACATTGGCAATCAAGCCGCAGTAGGCGTAGTAGGTCAGCATGAAGAGCGCGACCAGTATGGTGGCCAGCACAGCGGCGTTGATGCCGCTACGGATCGCGTCGGCACCGAGGGTCGACTCGACCGAGCGCTTCTCAAGAATCTTCATGGGCGCGGGTAGCGAGCCGGCGTTCAGGATATTACGCAGCACGGCGGCCTCGGACCACTTGAAGTTGCCTTCGATAACAGCGCGACCGTCGGGGATCTCGGTCTTGAGCACTGGGGCCGAGTAGAGCGTGTCGTCGAGCACGATCGCCAAACGGCGCCCCACGTCGCTGTCCTTATTGCGCGAGCCACGCGGCGCATAGGCCTTGGTCAGACGCGCAAAATCTGCGGCACCCTTGGCATTGAAGACCAGCGAGACATGCACGCGGCCGGTCATGGACTCGAGTTCGACCGACGCGCTGGAGAGGGCATCACCGGTCAATTCGGCTCTACGCAGCACGAAAATGGGGCGGTAGATGATCTGACCGTCCGCAGTTTGCTCACGCTCCAGCATGAAGGCGTAACGCGGATCAGGCACTTCGAAGAGCGAGAGGCGACGCGCGTAATCAGGGTCTTTGACCAGTTCATTGTAATTCGGCGCACGCTTATAGCCACGGCCATCTTCGGAGGAGACATAGCCTTCTGGCAGGCGACCAGAGGAGAGTACTTTGTCGACCAGTTGATCGTTCTGCTTGTGAACCAACTTAAACTCCAGGAATGCCGCGCTCTGAATACTCTTCTCGGCGGCTTCACGCTGCTCGGCGTCGACACCCGGAAGTTGAACCACGATGCGATGATTCTTGCCGCCTTGGATAACCGGCTCGTTGACGCCCAGACCGTCGATGCGGTTGCGGATCACTTCGATCGCCCGCGCGTCCGCATCCTTGAGGATATTGTTGACCTGATTCTGCGCCTCGACATCATTCAGCTCGGGATTGCCGGCTTTAACGTTGGCGATGAGCCGCTCCTCGTCAATCGCCACCGTAAAACTCGTGCCGCCGGAGAGGTCCAGACCAAGGCGAATTTTTTCCTTTGGGGGGATCACGACATACACGGACAGCACAGCCAAGAAGGCCAGGATCAGCCATTTCCAGAGATCGCTTCTACTCATTCTCATTTGAACACTCCACGGTTAAACAAAGCCCTTCAGGCGTCGAAAAAGGTGTCACTATACCACCATTCGTACCGCTTTTCATCAATGAAATGTAAAAAACGTTGTGCGGCGATCAGCGGGGTTCTTCCAGCGTCACCGCCTCGCCCTCTTTCAGGACGCGAGTTACCGCACCGCGCGCGACCTCGATCGTCACCTTGGGCGCGATCTCGATCACGAACGTCGCCTCGCGCGCCTCGGAGATGGTGCCGATCAGGCCGCCGGCAAAGACCACCCGCTGGCCAGCGCGCAATTCGGCGATCATGCGCAGGCGCTCCTTTTCTCTGCGCTGCTGCGGCCGGATCATCATGACGTAAAAGAGGGCGAACACCAAAATCATCGGGAACAGCATACCGCCGATGCCCGCCGCGCCGCCCTGCTGAGCCGCCTGTGCCAGAAAACTCGTTGTCATCATGGTCTATTCCTTGTTTGTGTCTGTTATTGTGCGCCGCTCTGCTTGATGCCGTCAGGCCGCAAGGTAGCGGCGAGTTGTGCCCGCCACTCGCTAAAGGCGTCGTTGGCGATCGCCTCACGCAACTCGCGCATGAACTCCAGGTAGCGGTGCATGTTGTGAATCGTCAGCAACCGCACACCCAAAATCTCGCCCACGTTCAGCAGGTGCCGTACGTAGGCCCGTGAAAAATTCTGGCAGCAATAACACGCGCACCCCTCTTCCACCGGCCGCTGATCCGCCTTGTACGCGCCGCCCTTGACCGGATACTGCCCGCTGCGGGTGTAGGCCGTGCCGTGACGCGCCACGCGCGTCGGGATCACGCAGTCAAACATATCAACCCCGCGCGCCACCGACTCGCCCATCTGGTAGAGGTCGCCCAATCCCATGACGTAGCGCGGCCGCTCACGCGGCAGGGCACGTACGCCGTCCTCCACACCTTTGAGCATGACCGCCTCCGGCTCGCCAACGCTGACGCCGCCGACCGCATATCCATCGAAGCCCATCGCCGCCAACTCGCGGGCACAGCGTTCGCGCAGCGCGGCGTACTCCCCGCCTTGGACGATGCCAAAGACGAGTTGGCCGGGCGCGCGTTCCTGCTCCAAGCAAGCGGCGGCCCATGATAGAGTCTTCTCCACCGAGGCGCAAGCGTATTGCTCGTCGCAGGGATAGGGCATGCACTCATCAAGGCACATCGCGATATCCGAGCCCAGCGTGCGCTGCACCGCCATCGCCTCGGACGGCCCCAGGAAAAACTTGGCACCGTCGATGTGCGAGCGGAACTCCACACCGTGAGCGCGGATCTTGCGCAGGTTGCTAAGACTAAAAACTTGGAACCCGCCGCTATCGGTCAGGATCGGTCCCTGCCAACCCATGAAGCGGTGCAGCCCGCCACAGGCAGCCATCACATCCATGCCCGGACGCAACAGCAGATGGTAGGTGTTGCTCAGGATGATCGAGGCACCCAGCTCGTGCAGGTCGCGCGGCTCCAGCGCCTTGACCGTGGCCTGCGTGCCGACCGGCATGAAAACCGGGGTCTCGACCGCGCCGTGCGCGGTCCAGAGCCGACCGAGACGCGCGCCGCTGTGGCGGTCTTCATGCAGCACTTCAAAGGTGCCGGGAGGCGGGGTATGTGAGAGCGGCTGCGGCATGGACGTCAGGGCCGGTCAGGGAGCGACCACAGATTTTCGGGCTTGAGATCGAGTTGACGAATGGCCTCGAACCAGCGCGCAGGATCCTTGACCACGTCGTCGTGATTGTTGGAGCCGAACGAGAAGGTCGCCCCCATACTCTTGGCAAGCGCGAGAAAAGCCGGCTTGGGATAAGGCGAACCGGCCTGGATCTCAAGGGCGACACCCCGCTCCACGGCCTTAGCGATAACCTGCCGCATGCGCGCTTCGGTCCAGAGCTGATCGTAACGGTTCGAGATGCAGGGGGGCAGGTAGGTAGGGTTGGCGAGGATCGAAATCGGCTCGTCGAGAATACGCAAGTTGTGGGCGAGGTAGTCGCGCATCCAAGCCTCGGGGTCGTCGATCGTCACATCCGGCAACCAGAGGCGTCGCGGCTTGCCGTCGGCACCGGTGCCCATGATCATGGTGTCTGCCAAAACGAAATCGAGTTGAGCAAAGAGCTCAGGCTCGATCTGTTGATACCAGTCGCGGTCGTTAACCTGGATGCCGACCGGCAGACGGCGGGCATCGGCCCGTGCGGTGCGAGCCTCGTCGATAAAGGCGGCCAGTGACGCCTTGTCATGGAGCGGCCACTCGCGTCCATAGTTCTCAAGCACGCCGCTGCGGATGCCGCTCTGCTGCTGACGCGCAGCCGCCTTGCAGGCGGTCATGCCACCGCGCAAATGAATGTGGTAATCGGTCAGAACAAGACCGCGGGCGCGTGCCTCCGCCATGCCTTGTTGCAGGGCATCAGTATGTGGATAGATCCATGCGGCATGATCCGTCGATGTGGTGGCGCATGCGCCGCCGAACAGTGCAACGGCCGTCAGCACAACCACGAGTCTGCCGCCCTTCATCCCCTTCATCTTTCTTCTCCTTGACGCGCCAGCGCCTCAATCGCCGCAACAGCGGCCTCGGTGTCGGCGAAGTCCGGCAGCACCAGGTCCGCGCCGGCATCGGCCAGCGCGTCGGCCGTGACCCAGCCGGTGGCCACCGCCGCAGCCTTGAGCCCGTTGGCGTGCGCTGCGTGGATGTCGTTTGGGGTGTCGCCGATCAACACACGTACCGGAGCATCAGCGGGAGCGCGCGCGCAAGCCAGAGCAGCGATCGCATTGCGTTCGTGGTGATCGTCGCCATACGCACCGAACAGGAAAGCATGGTCAAGGTCTATGTGGCGCAGCTTGCTCCAAGCTGTGGCGCGCACATTGCCGGTGACCAACCCGAGGGCGTACCCGCGACCGACCAGACACGCGATCAGTTCCGGCACGCCCGGATAGATCAGCGGACGCGCCTCGTCGAGCGCGGCATCAATCGCATGCGCAAGACGCAGAAAAAAATGTTCCTCGCGTGCCGGGGTACTGTCCACACCGCACTCCGCCGCCATCTGGCGCACCACATTAGAATCGGTTGCACCCACAAAAGTCAGACCAGCGAGATCGGGATAAGGCACCCCGTAGGCAGCCTCAAAAGCGACGCCGAACGCCCTCCGCCCCACGCCGCGGGCGTAGAGCAAAGTGCCATCGATATCGAACAGAAGGGCAGCGCGTGTCACGGGTTGGATGCACCGTTGTTAAAGGGGGTGAAAATCAGGGGTTAAAAGCAAAATGGTACCATAATTGCGCAGGAAAAAGCGATAGGGACAAGTGAAAAAAATTTTTAAAAAATTTGCTGGACAGGGTTGACAAACGTCGTCTTATCCGTTACCCTTGAGTCAAAGATTGGGACGGGTGTTTCAGTCTTCTGGTTAACCCCGGGAAAGGAGGCGATTTAAGGTTTTATCTTTTTGAAGCTCCGTAGCCCAGACGGGCCGTCAGACTCAAGTCTTGATAATGGCCGCGGGCGTGTGGAAATCGACTGATCGGGCGATAGGCCCACACAGACGACGAGGGGCTTGCCGGACTTAGGAAGTGACCGGGCAACAAGCAGGGCGGCTTTCCGCCAAAAACTGAAAACAAAGTTGCCGGCGGATCCCAGTACGAACGTCAGGTAATGAATCACTCTTCGCTGATTGACAGAACATCGGGACATTGCCACCGCAGCATGAGAAAAGGTAAAGTGACGACACATAACCCCGAACGCCATACGCTATGCTGGCGGATCGGTGACGCTGAATAAGCTAATACGAAAGGACGTGTTTTCTGAACACCGAAGTAGTATGCGGAGACGCATAGGGTTCCCTCAGGCAAGAGGGAACCCTTTTTTATGCCTTTTACGGGGGAATTCAACGTGAAACGAATGGTGACGACCGCGGTTGCGGAATGCGTAATGTCGGGTGCGGGGCGAGTAGCCACCGCAGAAATGAAGGTGCGTGTGTTCGTGATTGCCTTGGCGGCTAGCCTTCTGGCGAATGCGGACCCCATCTCCGCTGAAAAAGTGCTGGTGTATGACCAGAAGGCATCTCTTGTCCAAGAGGGCACAATTATTCTGACGGATACGTTCAAGACCTCCTCCGATGTGTGGGGGAAAGTCAGCAATTATGCAAACGGGCTCAAGTTCACATATGGCGACGATGGGCTCACCATCAGCAACAACACGGGGGGGAAAGATCGCGATACCGCATGGGGGCTTACCTCCAAGCCTCTGGCCTTGCCCAAAGGCGCATCCGCTTTTACGCTGGCTGTGACAATGAAGTCAGCTCAGAAATTTTTTGATGCCAAAGGAGGCGATTCGTATTCAAACAAAATTCGCTGGATGGATGACAAGGGTAATGAGATTTGCCCTTCCACCCAACTCAAATTTGATACGCAGGCGGGACGGTTCATAACAACCACGCTTTCCGGCCTCATTCCTGTAAACGCGACCCGAGCCGTCCTTTCCCTCGGAGCCGACTCCCCGAACATCATCGCGGCAGCCGAATCGATGACGCTCCGTGATGTGAACTTTCAGGTCTACAATCCTAAAAACGCGACATACGCGACATCTGGCACAATGATTTGCGGACCCGTCAACGCCAAGAGCGGGACCTTAACCTGGTCGGCTGAGGTACCTGAGGGGACCAGCCTGTCTTTACAGATTGCGGCATACAAAGAAGGCGAAGTCCCGACATTTGTCGGCCCGGACGGAACAGAAAAGAGCAGCTTCACCCAGAGCGGCACGGCCATCCCAGAGGCGCTGACCCAAGGCAAGGTTCTGGTGAGGGCAACATTCAGCGGCAACGGCAAGGCGACGCCCGTATTACAATCTGTGAAAGTGGCCGGTCAATCCGTCGGCCAGTTGGCTCTAAAGTCAACTGCGATTGATCCGATGTCGCTCAAGGTGGTCCAAAAGACACACTCACCTTTGAAGGAACTGGACGTGCCGCTACAGATGTTGGTGACCGATGATTATCCAATCCGCTGGGATACGCTTAAGCTGGTTCTGGACGACAAAGACATCACACAAAACATCACAAGAGAGGGCGGCCTGCTGACCTTCTTGCCGGCGGAAGGACAATTCGCGGAGGGTGTCCACGAGTTCACTTTAACTTTGAAAAACCCAGCCAACAAGTCGCTGACCATCAAACAGGCATTTTTTAGAGGGGCACGGACTGTTCCCCAAGCGTACCGCGTGACATTGCGCGACGACGGGATGACCTTGGTGAATGGCGAGCCTTTCTTCCCGATCGGCATCTACTCGGTCTGTAAGCGCGAATTCAACGGCATGAATCTTGACAAGGCGTTCAAAGACTTGAAGGCGGTCGGCTTCAACTTCGCACATACTTATGGAACAACGCTTGGGCCCGAAGGAGATGAGTTCATAGCTGCCGCAGAAAAGTATGGCTTCAAGCTGTTCATCTCCCCGGGGAACATGCAGAACATCGCCAAACGCCTAGAAAACCCAGGCGTGCTGGCCTGGTACATCGGCGACGACACATCGGTCCACCAGCGGCCAGAAGATCTGATAGCCAGAAACACCAACATCAAGCGCATAGACCCCTATCGTTTCACTTGCCAGGCAGATGCGATCGGCAGCATGGACGCATCCAATTATTTCAAGTACATCGAAGGCACGGATGTGTTTCTGCCAGAGATTTATCCTGTCCACGAAGACACCCCGGAAACCGCCCGGAACTGCGTTGCCAAGGTCATTCGGGACATGAAGATTTTCCATAGCGATATCAAGCGATATCATGAAGCCCAAGTAAAAGCGGGCAAGACTCCAGAAGTGAAAGGCTGCTGGCCCATCATCCAACATTTCCAAGGCTGGGGTTGGAAACGTTTCCCGACGCGAGAAGAGTTGCGCGCCATGAGCTACGCTTCCATTGCCGCTGGAGCGCACGGCATCACGTGGTACACCTACGGGGGCTTCCCGCATCCGGAAAAAGATCCGCCTCGTATAGACTACGGCATCACCAGCTCGCCGAAAGTGTGGGGAGAGATCACTGAGATCACAAAGGAACTCAGCAGCCTGCAGGAGGTGCTTAGCGCGCGAAATGTTGAGGCGCCTGTTTTCAAGGTAACAGCGGGGCCTGACAAGGATGTGCTGGGCAATACTTCTTTGACCGTCATGGTCAAAAAATATGGCGGCGAACTCTATGTGTTTGCCGTAAACTCAGTGCTGGAGCGGATTTCGGCAACGTTTGAGTTTGAACACCTTGTCGGTGTCAAAGAGTATTTGACGGGTAAAGACATCGCATTTACAGGTAAAGGATTCAGCGAGGATTTTGAGCCGTACGGCGTCAGGATTTTTGTCGTGAGGAACGGCGGCCAGGAGTTGTAGACGCGGCAATCGGTGGTATAATGGAAAGCGAGCACGGCGGACGGCCGGTCGGCAGTCGGTGCGCAGCACAAATAAAGGAGAGACGGCATGAGGTGCAAAGCGGTATTGGCGGGCATGGTATGTGCAGCAGGGTTGGCGGGACTGGACGCTAGGGCGCAGGAGACGGCCGGACCGCGCGAGTGGATCCAGATCAAGACCTATGTCTGCGGCAACGTGGCAAAGCGGGAAGCGCTGGTGCAGGTTTTTGACCGGGCATTGATTCCCGCATTGAACCGTCAGGGTATCCGCAAAGTCGGTGTGTTTTGGTCAGATGCCGAGGTGAACGATGGCAATGCCGCCTATGAGACCCGGGTTGTCGTGGTGATCCCGCATCCGGACGGCGCCTCGTTTGCCGGGATGGACGATCGGCTGCTGGCAGACGCGCAGTACATGAAGGATGCCGCGCCGCTCTTCAGTGCGCCGATGAACGATCCGCTGTACGACTCCTGTTCAAGCGCGCTGCTGCGCGGCTTCGCAACCTGTCCGCAGGTGCGGCAGGTGACCGACGCGCCGGAACGTTTACTGCAGCTCCGCATCTACAACAGTTATACGATTGAGCGCAACGCCAAGAAGATCGCGATGTTCGAAGGCGGTGGCGAACTGGCCATCTTCCGTACGTGCGGCATGGAGCCGGTCTTTTTCGGTCAGGGGCTGGCAGGCGACCAACTGCCCAACCTCACCTACATGTTAGGATTCGCCGACAAAGCGGCCAAAGAGACTGCGTGGAAAACCTTCGTCAACCATCCGGACTGGAAGAAGCTCAAGGTGGATCCGCAATACAAGGACACGGCAAACAAGATCACCAACATCCTGCTGCGCCCGTCCAAAGGCTCGCAACTGTAGGGAGGGAGGCGATCACTCGTCCAACTTGCAAAGTGCGCAACTGCGGCAATTAAGCTCCAGCGGCAGAGGCGCGGGTGCGCCCGCGCGTCGGGCGGCCACCGCCTGCATGTGGTTCATCAGTGCGAGGATCAGACCCAGCGTGATAAATCCGCCGGCTGGCAGAATAACGAGCACCATCGTGTTGTGATGAATATTCGTGAGCGCCCAATCGCCCCAGAGCGTGATTGAACCGTTGCCGAAAAACTCGCGCACAATGGCGATGATGCTCAGCGACAGCGTAAAGCCTAGGCCCATGCCCAAACCATCTGCCATGCTGTAAAGCACTCCGTTTTTCGAGGCGTAGGCTTCGGCACGACCGAGGATGATGCAGTTCACCACAATCAGCGGAATGAAGATGCCCAGGCTATCGGCAAGGGCCGGCGTGTAGGCCTGCATCAGGAGGTCCACGACCTGCACGAAGGCCGCGATCACCACGATGTAGCACGGAATGCGCACCGCGGACGGGATAACATTACGCAGGGCCGATATGGCAGCGTTTGAACAGATCAACACGAAGATGCACGCCACACCCATGCCCAAGGCGTTCTCCAAGGAGGTCGTTAATGCCAGCGTGGGGCACATGCCCAGCACCAGGCGAAAAGTGGGGTTCTCTCTGATGATACCGCGGGTCAGTTCTGAAATCAGGCTCATGATACAATGTCTCTCGGGTTGAAAGCCGATCAGTATGCCGCAACGCGCGGCCAAATGCAATGCAAAGGAGAAGCCAGATGAAAGAGAAAATATCCAGAAACAGGTCGGCTGTTTTGCGGTTGTGTGCGGGGATTGGCGCGGCCTCGACATTACTCACACACGCACTCTGTGCCGCTCCGCGTCCAGATATTGTGATCGCGGATTTCGAAGGCACGGATTACGGTGCCTGGCAGGTAGAGGGTACGGCATTCGGTAAAGCGCCAGCCCGAGGCACGCTGCTAGGCCAGATGCATGTGTCCGGGTTCAAAGGCAAGGGTCTCGTCAATTCGTTCAGCGGCGGTGATAAGACAACTGGGCTCTTGACCTCACCGATCTTCGTGATTGAGCGGAAACATATCTCCTTCCTGATCGGCGGTGGCGGATGGCCGGGCAAAACCTGCATCAACCTGCTCGTGGACGGAAAAGTGGTCCGCACGGCCACCGGCCCAAACCTCAAACCCGGCGGCAGCGAAGAACTTGAAC
>Ga0209719_1002668_pt1 | contig 17890 bp, 10 predicted proteins | sample AD_JPNAS2_MetaG_FD_184421 | JGI IMG/M metagenome (GOLD analysis project Ga0209719, IMG submission 184421) | Active sludge microbial communities of municipal wastewater-treating anaerobic digesters from Japan - AD_JPNAS2_MetaG (SPAdes) (version 2) | ecosystem: Engineered > Bioreactor > Anaerobic...
CCGGCTTTCCACGATTCTGGACATGGCCAGCACCGTCCCTCCCAGAATCATCCGGATTTTTTCCAGGCTGGACCGGAGTTCTTCCAGGCTTTGGTTCAGGTGCCGGGTTTTCTGCCGCACTTTCTCTTCCAGTCCCTTGTTGAGGTCCAGAAGCTCGGCATTCTGTTTTTTGACCAGCTCATCCAGCCGGCGGTTTTCCCGCATCAGATCCGCCTTGCCCAGCATCTGCCGGATCGTGTGAAGAAAATCCTCCCTGCTCCAGGGCTTGGTCAGATACCGGTGAATGCCTCCGCTGTTGATCGCGTCGATGATGGCGTCCGTGTCCGTGTAGCCCGTCAGCAGCACCCGCAGGGCGTCGGGACTGATATGGCGGGCCTGGGCGAAAAACTGCACGCCCGTCATGCCGGGCATGTGCTGGTCGGAAATGATCAGGGAAACGTCCGGGGTTTTTTTCAGAAGGGCCAGCCCTTCTTCCGCGGAGCCGGCCGTCAGCAAATCATATCCCTCATCGGCCAGCATCGCCGCCATGATCTCGAGGATGGCTTCCTCGTCGTCAATCAGCAGGATCGAATGCCGGTATTTTAAAGGCGACAACGCCATGGAATTCACTTGCTTTCGTCTCCAAAGACCCTTCGTTTTTTCCGGCCCGTCTTTTGCGCGCCGGCCGAAAACGCCTGCTCTATACCTGAAAAGCGCGCCGTACACAAAATAAAAAACCGGCCGTTATCCGGAAGGCGGCGCGTTCATGCTTCTTCGGCGCGCCGCTTCCGCAGGTCGTCGAGCGCTTTCTTCAGAAAAGCGCCGGTGAAAGACCGCGGGTTTCGCGCCACCTCTTCCACCGTGCCGGAGGCGATAATCCGCCCGCCGCCCGGACCGCCTTCGGGCCCCAGGTCGATGATATGATCCGCGGACTTGATGACATCCAGGTTGTGTTCGATCACCACCATGGTGTTGCCCATGTCCACCAGGCGCATCAGCACGTCCAGGAGCTTCTGAATGTCCGCGAAGTGCAGGCCGATAGTGGGCTCGTCCAGAATGTACAGGGTATTCCGGTTCAGCTTTTTCCCCAGCTCCCTCGCCAGCTTGATGCGCTGGGCTTCGCCGCCGGAGAGCGTCGTGGCCGATTGTCCGAGGCGAATGTACCCGAGGCCGACATCGGCCAGCAGTTGAAGATGGGAGCGGATGAACGGAATGTTGGAAAAAAAATCCAGCGCCTGGTGAACGGTCAGGTCCAGAACCTCGGCGATGTTTTTATCCTTGTATTTGATGTCCAGCGTGTCCGCGTTGAAGCGCTTGCCCCGGCAGACGTCGCAGGTGACGTAAACATCCGGAAGGAAGTGCATTTCAATTTTGATGAGCCCGTTTCCCTCGCAGGCTTCGCAGCGGCCGCCCTTGACGTTGAAGCTGAAGCGCCCCGGCTTGTAGCCGCGGACGCGCGCTTCCGGAAGTCCGGTGAACAATTCGCGGATAAAGGAAAAAATGCCGGTGTAGGTTACGGGATTGGACCGCGGCGTTCGTCCGATCGGCTGCTGATTGATCATGATGACCCGCTCGATGCCCCCCATATCCTTTACGCGCCGGATTCTGGCCATGGCGCCGCTGTGCTGGTTCAGGCGGCGCGCCATCACCTTGCAGAGCGTTTCGATCACCATCGTGCTTTTGCCGGAGCCGGAAACGCCGGTTACGGCGGTCAGGACGCCCGTCGGAATCCGAATGTCGATGTCTTTGAGGTTGTTTTCCGACGCGCCTTCCAGAACGATGTGGCGGCCCCTGACCTTGCGCCAGGCGGGAAGCCCGATGGATTTCCGGCCGGAGAGGTAGAGCCCGGTGAGCGACGTTTCGCTTTGCAGCACTTCGGCGGGGCTGCCCTGAAAAATCACCTCGCCGCCCTGGGTGCCCGCGCCCGGCCCCATATCGACGATGTGGTCGCAGGCCAGCATCATGTCGGCGTCGTGCTCCACCACCAGCACCGTGTTGCCCATGTCGCGCAGCTTCTTGAGCGTGTCGATCAGGCGCAGGTTGTCCCGCTGGTGCAGGCCGACGGTCGGTTCGTCCAGAACGTACAGCACGCCCATCAGCCCGGAGCCGATCTGCGTGGCCAGCCGGATGCGCTGGCTCTCTCCGCCGGACAGCGTGGCGGTGGACCGCGCCAGGCTCAGATAATCCATGCCGACGTTGAGCAGAAAGGAAAGCCGGTTTTTGATTTCCTTCAAAACGCGCTCGACGATTTGCTCTTCCAGGCCGGTAAGACGGAGGGCTTCAAAAAAACCGAAGCACTCGCGGATGGACATCAGGCACAGCTCGTAAATGTTTTTGCCGCCCACGGTCACGGCCAGGCTTTCCTTTTTCAGCCGCGCGCCGCCGCAGGCTTCGCAGGGGCGCAGATCAATAAAGCGCGCCAGGTCGTTGCGGATCACCTGCGAGGCCGTTTCTTTCCAGCGCCGCTCAAGCTGCGGAATCACGCCTTCAAAAGGGCGCTCGGCGAAGTAGCGCATGTTGTCGCGGTCGTGGTGAAAACGGATGGCTTCCTTTCCCGACCCGTACAGGAGGACATGGCGGATTTTTTCCGCGAGTTTGTCGAAGGGCATGTTCAGGTCGAATTTATAATGCGAGGAAAGCGCGTCGAGCAGGTTAAAGTAGTACAGCGAACTGCGGTTGGCCCAGGGCGCGATGGCGCCTTCGCGAAGCGACAGGCCCGGATCGGGCACCACCAGGTCCGGCGCGAAGTGCATCCGCGATCCCAGGCCGTTGCACTGGGGGCAGGCACCGTAGGGATTGTTGAATGAAAACACGCGGGGGGCGAGAGGCGGCATGCTGATGCCGCAGTCCGGACAGGCGTATTTTTCGGAATACAGGGTTTCCCGGCCCTCGGCGGCGGCAATGCGGACCAGTCCGTCGCTCTTGTGGGCGGCAATCTCCAGGGAATCCCGAAGCCGCTTTCGGATGCCGTCTTTCAGGACCAGGCGGTCCACGATCAGGTCGATGTCGTGGCGTTTGGTTTTGGCAAGGACGATGTCCTCCGCCAGGTCGCGGATTTCTCCGTCGATGCGGACCCGCGCAAAACCTTCCTTCTGAAGCTTTTTCAATTCTTTGGCAAACTCGCCTTTTTTGCCCCGCACCAGCGGCGACAAAATGCTGAAGCGCGTCCCTTCGGGCAGGTCGAGCACGCTGTGCAGAATGCTGTCGATGGTCTGCGAGTGAATCTCCCGCCCGCAGCCGCTGCAGTGGCATACGCCGATGCCGGCGAACAGCAGCCGGAAATAATCGTAGATTTCCGTGACCGTGCCCACGGTGGAGCGAGGATTGTGGCCGGCCGCCCGCTGTTCGATGGCGATGGCGGGCGAAAGGCCTTCGATGGATTCCACCTCCGGCTTGTCCATCTGGCCGATGAACTGGCGCGCGTAGGTCGAAAGCGATTCGACGTAGCGGCGCTGGCCCTCGGCGTAGATGGTGTCAAAGGCCAGGGAGGATTTGCCGGAGCCGGAAACGCCGGTGATCACCACCAGCCGGTCGCGGGGAATGTCCAGAGAAACCTTTTTGAGATTGTGCTGGCAGGCGCCCTTGATTCTTATGCAATCCATTGCCGTTTCCTAAAGCCGGACGTCAATGAAGGATTTTTTGCGGATGCCGTCCATCCATTCGTCATATTTTTTGGCGACCTTTTCATCTTCAATCTTCGATTTGATTTCATCGCGCACCACGGACAGAGGCTTCAGCCCCGCTCCTTTTCTGTCCACGACCGTCAGGAGCTGAAATCCCTCTTCCGTATCGATGACGCCGCTGACCTCCCCCACGGGCAGGTCAAAGGCCGCCTTTTCGACTTCCGGCATCATGACGCCCCGTTCCACAAAGCCGATGTCGCCGCCTTCGGCCGCGGCCGGCCCCTTCGAATAGCGGGCGGCGATGACTTCAAACCGCTCGCCCTTCAGGATTCGCTCGCGAAGCCGGTTCGCCTCGGCCCCGACCCCGTCGCGCGCCGCGCGGTCCGCCCCCCGGGGCGCCGGCAGAAAAATCAGCCGGATATGCACCGCTTCCCGGCCTTCGTATTCCTGCCGGTGCTTGTCGTAGTATTCGCCGATTTCCTCATCCGTCACCAGAATCCGGGACTGCACCTCCCGGCGCAGAAGACGCATGCGCAGCATCTGTCCCCGGATTTCCTTTTTGACGCCTTCCAGCGTCTGGCCTTCCTCGGCCAGCTTTTTTACATAGGCCGGCATCGTCATCTGGTTTTTCACCAGCATGTCCCGAATCACGCCCATGACTTCTTCATCCTTGACGTCCGCGACGCCGGCGCCCGGTTTTTTCGCCTCCTGCTCGATCAGCATCTGATCGATCAGGCGCTGCAGAAAAGCTTCCCGGTTCTTCTGGAGAAAGGCCCCCTTGTCCGGGCCTTTGTACTTTTCCTCGATCTGGTCGGAATAGGGCTCGAAAGCCCGGTTGAGATCGGAAAGCGTGATCACTTCTCCGTTCACGACGGCGACGATTCGGTCCGCCAATTCCGCGGCCGCCGGCGCACTGATCAGCAAAACGGCGAGAATGACCGCCAAACCTTTTCTGTAAATCTTCACTTGATTCCCCCTGTTCAAATCATGATGACGGCGTGCCGCGCCCGGAAACATTCGTTTCCTTTTTCACGACGGCTTTCATCTTCAACGCGTTCAGCCAGGCCCTGAACGCCTCTTCTTCCTTTTGCGCCCGGAGAAAATCCAGAATATCCTGCCGGCATTGGTCGAAGGAACGGGCATGGGCCGGCTGACGCTCCGCAATCCTGAAAATATGGTATCCGTAGGCGCTTTTGACAATGGGGCCCGTTTTGCCGGGCCGAAGGGAAAAGAGCGTCCTGTCCAGCGGCTCCGGCATGGTTTCCCGGGCGATCAGGCCCAGGTCTCCGCCGCGGACCGCTTCCGGCCCGATGGAAAACGCTTTGGCCAGTTCGGAAAAGTCTTCGCCCTTTTCCAGTCTTCCCTTGACTTCCCGCGCCCGTTCCAGGTCGGGCGTGACAATCTGGAACGCCCGGACCTTTTCCCCGGAGCGGCAGAAACCGGGATTCCCGTGAAAAAAATCCTCCGCTTCGTCTTCCGAAACGCGCAGGGCCGCATGAACGTCCCCGGCCACAAGCTTTTCGAGCAGCATCTCTTTTCTCAGGGCTTCGCACCAGTCTTCATAGCGCACATTTTGCCGGGCGAGCAAGTCCAAAAAATTCTCTCCGTAATCTTTGCGGATTTCCAGAAGCCTCTCTTCCAGCTCCGTTTGGCTGACCGACAGGCCCAGCTCGCGCGCCCGCTGCAGAATGATTTTTTCCGTAATGAGCGTCTCCAGTATTTCCTCTTCCAGGCGCTTGCGTTTGCCGGATTCGTTCTGAAGGGCCCGAAGCGAAAACAGCCCCCTGCGGTCGCCGAGCCTCGCCTGGTATTCCTCCAGGTAAATTTTTTCGCCGTTGACCGTCGCGACATGCGGACGCTCGGCTTCCTGCCGTCCGCACGCGGAAACGAGGCACAGGGCGCAAAGCATTGCCAGCGGCGCAAGCGGCCTTACTTGCCAAACCAGATTTTGCCAAACCGTCCGCTTCATCATGCGCCGTTTCCCCGAGACGTTTGCACCACTACAGAAAACCAAGAATTTTGTCATTCCCGCGCGCCTGATTCACCGCGCCGGAAAACGCCTTTATGCATATCCCGATAAAGGCTATTGGGCAAGCATCTTTAGAAGCTCCTCCGCCTGGTCCAAAATCTCCGGCGCACCGGCCGGACGGGCCGGCAGAAACAGCCTGAAATCAGGGGTAAAGCGCAGGTCCCTGATTTTCTTTCGGGCCAGCGCGGTGATTCTGGCCGGATCAATCGGGGAGGTTTCGCTGAAATAAATATAAAAATATTTTCCGTCGAAACCCATTTTCCTGGCGTTGAGCGGCGCGAGAAGATTGCGCAGGCCGATCACGCGCAGCAGATTTTCCGCCGTCTGCGGCAGGGGGCCGTAGCATTCCGTCAGTTCGGCACGGAGGTCCTGAAGGTCTTCGGGGCCGGACGCAAGCGATATTCTCTTGTACAGGACCAGGCGCCGGTGAACGTCCTGCACGTAGTCTTCCGGCAGAAAGGCGGAAATTCCCATCTGGATCTCCGGAAGAGCTTCTTCGACCGGCGCCGGAAGGCCCTGGATTTCCCGCACGGTCTTTTCCATCAGTTCGGTGTAGAGCTCATACCCGACGGCGGAGATGTGCCCTGCCTGCGAAAGGCCCAGCAGATTGCCGCCTCCGCGGATTTCCAGATCGTTGTGGGCGATGCGGAACCCGCAGCCCGGCTCGGAAAACTCCTTGATGGCCTGAAGCCTGCGCAGGGCGTCCCGCGAGAGCAGCGCCCCGCGGGGCAGAAGCAGATAGGCCGCAGCCTCCTCGCTGCCGCGCCCCACGCGGCCGCGAATCTGGTAAAGCTGGGACAGGCCGAAGCGGTCGGCGCGGTTGATGAAAATCGTATTGGCGGAAGGAATGTCCAGCCCCGCTCCGATGATCGTCGTGCAGACCAGGACGTCGAATTCCCGCCGGATAAACCGCGCCATGGTTTTTTCGATTTCCGCGGGCTTCATCTGGCCGTGCACCACGCCTACGCGCGCGCGGGGAACCAGCCGCTGCACCAAATTTGCGATCCCGTAAATGGAGCGCACCCGGTCATGGACAAAAAACACCTGGCCGCCCCGGGAAATCTCCGCCTCGACGGCGGTCCGAATGACGTCCTCGTCAAATTCCATCACGTAGGTCTTGATGGGCCGCCGGTCCGCAGGCGGCGTGTTGATGATGGACAGGTCGCGGATGCCGGCAAGCGACAGGTGCAGCGTGCGCGGAATCGGCGTGGCCGAGAGCGTCAGTACATCCACCAGCGTTCGCATTTTCTTGAGCTTTTCCTTGTGCGCCACGCCGAAGCGCTGTTCCTCGTCGATGATCACCAGCCCCAGATTTTTAAACGCCACATCTTTCTGCAGCAGGCGGTGCGTTCCGACGACGACATCGACCCTTCCCCTGAGAAGGTCCGCCAGCGTTTTTTTGATTTCGGCGGGGCTTCGAAAACGGTTGAGCGCCTCCACGCGAATGGGAAAATCCGACAGCCGCCGCGAAAATGTCGCGAAATGCTGCTCGGCCAGAATCGTGGTCGGCGCCAGAAGCGCCGTCTGCTTGCCGTCCATCGCCGCCCGGAACGCCGCGCGCAGCGCGACTTCCGTTTTGCCGAACCCCGCGTCGCCGCAGATCAGCCGGTCCATCGGTTTGACTTCGTCCATGTCGGCGTGAATGTCTTCGATGGCCCTGGCCTGGTCGGGGGTCTCCTCGTACTCAAACGTCGAGCAGAATTCTTCATAGACGCGGTCGGGCGGCAAGAAGGGTTTTCGCTCCATCGCCTCGCGGGCGGCGTAAATCGCCACCAGCTCCTCGGCCACGTCGCGGACGGACTTTTTGACCTTTTCCTTGACCGCGTCCCATGAGGCGCCGCCCATCTTTTCGATTTTCGGCGTGCAGCCGTCCGGCCCGAGGTAGCGCTGAATCTTTTCCAGGGCGTTCACGGGCAGGTAGAGCTTGTCGCCGTCCAGGTACTCGATCACCAGAAAATCATTTTCCACTGCGCCCACGGCAATTTTTTTCAGGCCCCGGTACAGCCCGATGCCGAAATCCCGGTGGACGACGAAATCCCCCTCTTTCAGATCGCCGAAGGATTTTAAAAAATAACCTTCGCGGCTGGGCCGGACGCGGCGGCGGGGCGTTTTTTTGACAAAAATATCTTCTTCGCTCAGAAACGCGAGGCGGGGGCTTCCCATTACGAAGCTTCCGGATATTTTCCCTTCCCGCAGGTACAGAGCGGCGGCGGGATTCAGGAGCGCCTCCAAAAGCGGGCTTGCCGCGGGCAGCATTTGCGCGGGAAGGCCGTACTCCGAAAGCAGGCGCCGGACGCGGGCCGTGTCTTCCGGCGTGGGGGACATCAGGAACACCGGCATCCCCTCCGCCAGCCGGTTTTGAATCTTTTCCGCCGCCCGGCCGAGGTGGGACTCCTCCTTTCCATCGCGGGCCAAAGGCCCGGCAACGGGAGCGTCCAGCCGCGTATCGAAGCTCACCGCGGGGGCGGCGCTCTTCGGGCCGTCCAGCGCCAGGCCGCAGAGCCTAACCTGTTGAAACCCGTCCATTCGTTCATGGAGCATCTCGTCGTCCAGATACAGGCCGGCGCGCTCCAGATAAAACCGGCCGGACGCTTTCGCCTTGTACAGGAGCTTGTCGATGCCGGCCGAGACGTTTTGATGCGCCTGCTCCACCGCCAGCGGATCGTCGATCACGAGGAGCGAACGCCTCGGCAGGTAGTCAAAGACATTGGAAAGATTCCGCCGGCCGAAACCCGCCGGGTCGTCGTAGTCTTCGTAAAACAGCGGCAGGAATATCGGATTGAGAGACGTCGCAGACTGCTCCCGAAGCGTTTCGGAAAGCCTGTTTCGCAAATCGCGCGGAAGGTCCAGATCGTCTGCGCGTCGCTTGACATTGCGCACGGCGCGATTGAGCCTTTCGGGGTCGAGGAGAATTTCGCCGGCCGGGCCCAGAACAAACGCGTCCACGGACGCGCCCGAGCGCTGGGACGAGGCGTCAAAGCGGCGGATGGATTCGATCTCGTCGCCCGCCATTTCCAGGCGCAGGGGCTCCGCGGCGCCGGGCGGAAAAACATCCAGAATATTGCCGCGCAGGCTGAACTCCCCGGGATTTTCCACCAGCGACATCCGCCGGTAGCCGCCCGCGGCAAGCTTTTCGGGAAACTCCTCCATCAGCAGCACATCGCCTACGGAAAGAATTCTCAGATACTGCTGAAACTCGGCATACGGCATGACTTTCTGCAGGCAGGCCGAAGGCGAGGTGACGACGACCCTGCGGCTGTCCACCTGCAGTTGCGCAAGCACATTGAGGCGGGCCATTTCCTCTTCCCGCTGCAGGGCGAACATGTCCACGGAAAGAAAATCGAGGGGCGGATAGTGCAGCGCGGCCCCTTCCCCCAGAAAAAGCTCCAGATCGCGGGCAAAGGCGGCGGCTTCCTTTGCCGTGGGGCACAAGACGATCAGCGGCGCGGCGAGCCGCCGGAACAGCAGCGCGGTCAGAAACGGGCGGGCCGGGGGAACCAGTCCCCGCGCATCCGCGGCCGGCGCGCCTTTGGCGATCGCCTCCAGCAGCTCCCGCACGGGCGGGGCGTCGTGAACCATTTTTTTATCGACGATTTTTCTCACGGAATGTCATCCAGGCGAATCGGTCGGTCAGGAAACGGCCAGCATTTTATCCAGGGCTTTTTTCGCGGCCTCGCTCACTTGCCGGGGAACCGTGATCACCGGCTGCATCGTCGTGAGCGACCGCTCGATATCGTCCAGCGATATTTTCTTCATGTCGTCGCAGAAAAGCGCGTCCGAGGCGGGAATAAAGGTTTTTTCCGGATTCTCTTTGGCGAGTTGGGTCAAAATGCCTTTTTCCGTTCCGATAATGATTTCCATGGCTTTTGTTTCCCGGGCAAACCGAAGGATGGCCGACGTGGACCCCACGAAATCGGCCAGGGCCAGCACCTCCGGGCGGCACTCCGGGTGCGCGGCAAACACCGCCCGCGGATGCTCCCGCCTGCGGGCCGCGACGTCTTCCCCCGTCAGCGCCTGGTGAATCGGGCAGCAGCCCTCCCACGCGATAATTTCCCGGCCCGTGGCGGCCGCCGCGTGGCGGGCCAGATTGCCGTCGGGCAGCATCACCGCTTTTTTCGATGGCGGCAGGGCTTGAATGATTTTAAGCGCGTTGGACGAAGTGCAGCAGATGTCGCTTTCGGCCTTCACTTCCGCCGTGGAGTTGATGTACGTCACGAAAACGGCGTCCGGATGATCCTGCCTCATTTTTCTCACCGCATCCGGACCGGCCATGTCCGCCAGCGGGCAGCCCGCGTCCAGGCGCGGCAGCAGCACGATTTTTTCCGGGGAAAGCATTGCCGCGCTCTGCGCCATGAAGTGCACGCCCGCGAAAACGATCATCCTGGCGTCGGAGCGCGCCGCTGCCTGGGCCAGCGCCAGCGAATCCCCCAGCACGTCGGCTATCTCCTGAATTTCGGGCCGCGCATAGTAGTGGACCAGCAAAATGCCCTTCCGGTCGGCCAGCATCGCGCGAATTTTCTTCTGCTGTTCGTTCATTCTGTTCCCTTTCTTTTCAACGGCTCTTCCCTAGCGCAAATGCCGGTGAAATTCAACTGGCATTAGTGGATGGTGAATGGTGGATAGTGGATAGAAAAAAGGTGTGCGTGCCGCTTGTGACCTTCAGGTTATCAGGCGCACTTATAGCGGGTCTAAAGACCCGCACTACAGAAAAAAATTATTTTGTCACCCCGAGCCTAGTGTTGTGTCCTGAGCTTATTGAAGGGATCACCATGAAATCTTTTCACTCATTGCCCATTGATCGTCACTTCTTTTACCGTTCACTATCCACCATTCACCATTCACCACTCTTTCCCCTGCCCTCGCTTTTTGATTGACAACCCAACCGTCTCTGATAAAGTGTCCCGCTGAAAAAGGCTGGAGAAACGAAATGATTACCGTAGAAAAAGCTCTTCATACCGTCCTTGCCGCCTGCCGGCCCATGGGATTGGAAAAAGCCGATCTTCTGAAAGCGGCGGGCCGGGTGATCGGCGAAGACGTCTTCGCGCCCCGCGACATTCCTTCCGCCGCCAACTCCGCCATGGACGGCTATGCCGTTCGGTCCGGCGACACGAAAGGCGCGCACGCCTTAAAACCCGTCGAACTCAAGGTCGTTGAAACGATCGCCGCGGGCAGCCTTCCCCGCAGAACGGTTCAGGCCGGACAGGCGGCGCGCATCATGACCGGCGCGGTGGTCCCCAAAGGCGCGGACGCCGTGGTCCGCCGGGAGGACACCGAAGAAAAAGGCAAAACGGTGCTGATGAAGATCGCCGTGCCCCCGGGGCTGGACATTCGGTTTCCCGGCGAGGACGTGCGCCGCGGAGAGAAGGTCATCGCAGCGGGCAGCGTTTTGCGCCCGGGCCACATCGGCATGCTGGCCGCTCTGAGCAAAGCGTTTGTCGCGGTTTACCAGAGGCCGCGCGTGGCGATCCTGTCCACCGGCGACGAACTGGTGGACATTGAAACCGAACCGCCGCCCGGCAAAATCGTCAACTCCAACACCTATTCGCTGGCCGCTCAGATTCTGGCCTGCGGCGGCGCTCCGGTTCTTTTGGGCATCGGCAGCGACGACAAGGAAGATCTGGTCAAAAAATTCCAGGTGGCGCGGCGGGCGGACGTCATCCTGTCTTCCGGCGGCGTCTCGGTCGGCGATTATGATTTCGTCAAGGATGTGATGGGCGACATCGGCAACGCCATGCACTTCTGGCAGGTGGCCATGCGCCCCGGAAAGCCGCTGGCTTTCGGCTCCATCGACGGCGTTCCCCTCTTCGGCCTGCCCGGCAATCCCGTATCCGTCATGGTTTCCTTTGAACAGTTTGTACGCCCCTTTCTGCTTCGCATGCAGGGGCATACCCGGATTTTCCGCCCGACGCTCACTGCCGTAAGCGCCCAGGAAATCAAAAAGAGCGCCGGCGTCAAAAATTTTCTCCGGGCGGTCGTTGAAAGAGAAAAAAACCGCTGCACTGCGCGCATCACCGGCGAGCAGGGGTCCGGCATTCTGAAGTCCATGGTGGAAGCCAATGCTTTTATTGTTTTGGACGAAGACGTCTCCCATGTGAAAAAGGGAGAAAACGTGTTGGTTCAACTTCTTGAAGAAACACTGACCGGGGCGGATGTTCCCGCCTGAACCTGGCGCCCGATCCCGGGGCAGGAATTAAAGAAAGGGTAATAGAAAGGATTAATTATGCGTAAATTAATGGTTGTGGTTTGTGTCGCCCTGATTGCCGTCTGGGGATGTTCGCCCGAAGCGCCGAAAACGGAAGACCAGAAGGCCTTCTACGCGCTGGGGGTTCATCTCAGCAAGCAGCTGTCCGTTTTTGATCTGACGCCCGAAGAGCTGAAGTATGTTCAGTTGGGAATGTCCGACGCGGCCGGCGGCAAGAAGCTGGCGGCGGAACCGGAAGCCAACATGCAGAAACTGGGCGAACTGGCCCAGGCCCGCATGCAGAAAGCCACGGAAAAGCAGAAAGCGCTGGCCAAGCCGTTTCTGGAAAAGGCCGCGAAGGAAGCGGGCGTAAAGAAAACCGCGTCGGGATTGATCTACAAGGAAATCAAAGCGGGAACGGGCGCTCAGCCAAAGGCCACGGACCTCGTCAAAGTCCACTACGTGGGCACGCTGATCGACGGCAAGGAATTTGACAGCTCCGTCAAGCGCGGCCAGCCCGCGGAACTGCCTTTAAGCCAGGTGTTCCCCTGCTGGACGGAGGGCGTCAGCATGATGAAGGTGGGCGGAAAATCCAAACTGATCTGCCCTTCGGAGATCGCCTACGGCGACCGGGGCCGTCCCCCCGTGATTCCCGGCGGCGCGACGCTGGTCTTTGAAGTGGAGCTTCTGGACGTGAAGGACGCCAAATCCGCCGCAAGGCCGTCCATGCCTCCCCTGCAGCCAAAGGCAAAATAACTGCGGCTTGCAAGCAAGGCCGTTACAAGAACAGGACCGGAAGGGGGTGGCAGAGCGCCTCCCCCTTTTCAGTGTCTTGCAACCGGTTTCCTCTTCGATCACCGGGATGAAAGGGGACGCTGTTGAAAGAAAAATTCACCCGCCTTTTGCGCCGGCTCCCGTCTCTTGCCGCCATTCTGATCGCGGCCGTCCTGATGATTCCCTCGTGGGCCGAACCGGCGGCGCAGACGCCGAATTACGATGACCCGGCGCGTCTGCGCGGCCTCGCCCTCGCCAACGAGGTCTGGCTTTGCGATTTCGATCAGCTCCTGGAGAAACGCATGATCCGCGTTCTGGTGCCGCAGAGCCGCACGCTGTACTGGATTGTCAACGGAAAAGAACAGGGGCTGATCGGCGACACGGTCAGGGAATTTGAACGCTCCCTCAATAAAAAATACGCCAAAAAGCTGAAAAAACGTCCGTTGACCGTCGTGATCATTCCCCGCACGCGGGATCTTCTCCTCGGCGATGTGGCCAAAGGGCAAGGCGATATTGCCGCCGGCGACATCACGGTGACGGAGGAGCGCCTGAAGACGGTGGACTTTGCCGCGCCGACGGACCTGCCCGGCGTGTCGGAAATCCTGGTGGCGGGTCCGTCGTCTCCCGCCGTGGGCGTTCTCGACGATCTGGCCGGAAAGACCGTGCACGTGCGCAAAGCCTCCAGCTATTTTGAAAGCCTGACTCTTTTGAACGAGCGTTTGATCCGGGAGCGCAAAAAACCCGTAAACATCGTCACCGTCCCGGATGCACTGGAGGATGAAGACCTGCTGGAAATGCTTCAGGCAAACATTTTTGATTTTATCGTCGTGGACGACTGGATGGCAAAACTGTGGGCGGAAGTTCTGCCCGGCATCACCGTCCGGGACGACATCGTGTTGCGCGGCAAGGGACGGATCGGCTGGGCGATCCGCAAGAACAGCCCGAAGCTGGAATCGGAAATCATGGACTTCTACCGCATCGTCCTGAAAAAACGCGGCGTGATCGAAAACCGCATTCAGCAGTATCACCGGAACATCGAAAAGATCAAGGACCCGACCGGCACGGGAGAATGGAAGCGGTTTGAACAAACCTTGAGCCTGTTTCGGAAATACGGCAGCCGGTACGGATTCGATCCGCTGATGCTGGCCGCCCAGGGATACCAGGAATCCCGGCTGGACCAGAGCAAACGCAGCCCCGCGGGCGCGATCGGCATCATGCAGATCATGCCGAAAACGGGCCGGTCGCTGAAAGTGGGAGACATTCGAATCACCGAGCCCAACATTCACGCCGGCGCCAAGTATCTGGACCTGCTCATGGCCAACTACTTTTCGGATGCCCGCTTCAGCGATCAGGACCGATCGCTTTTTTCCTTTGCCGGCTACAACGCGGGGCCGGGAAAAATCTCGAGAATGCGAACGCTGGCGAAAGAGCGCGGCCTGGACCCGAACCGGTGGTTCAATAACGTCGAGCTGGTCACCGCCGAAAAAGTGGGGTTTGAGACCACCACCTACGTCCGGAATATTTACAAATATTACATTGCCTACAAGCTGACGATCAGCAGCATGGAGGAAAAACAAAAAATCCTCGAACAGGCCGTTGCGGATCCCTCCCGCAAACCATGACGGACCCTGATCAACAACGGATGGAACAGACGGCCAGTCCGGCCCGGGCCGTTTCCTTGTACCGCTCAGACATATCCCGGCCCGTTTCCAGCATCGCTTCCACCACGGCGTCGAAGTCGATCTTCTGGCGGGTCGGATCCCCCGCGGACGCGAGAAGATAGGCATTGTAGGCGTGGATCGCGCCGACGGCGTTGCGTTCAATGCAGGGAATCTGAACATAACCGCCGATGGGGTCACAGGTCAGTCCCAGATGATGCTCCAGGGCGATTTCCGCGGCATTTTCAATGACGGCCATCTGGCAGCCCCGCAGATGCGCGATCATGGCGGCCGCCATGGCCGAAGCGACGCCGACTTCCCCCTGGCAGCCGACTTCGGCTCCGGAGATGCTGGCGTTGTGGCGGGCAATGCCGCCGATGGCCGAGGCGACGAGAAGCCCCTCGCGAATCAGCTCCCGGGAAATCCCCAGATGCTTCAACGCAAAGTAAATGATTCCGGGAATGATTCCGGACGAGCCGGACGTCGGCGCCGTCACGACCCTATGCCCCGCCGCGTTTTCCTCGGAGGCGGCCAGCGCATAGGCGTTGAGCAAAATGATGAATCGCTCCGGCGAATCGGGCATCGTTTGCGCCCGATGCAGAAGAACCGGCGCTTTGCGGGCCAGACCGATGGATCCGGGCAGAATGGCGTCCGTGGCCAGACCGCGTTCGACGGCGCTTACCATCGCGGCGATGATTGCATCCAGTCCCGTATCCACCTGGCTGGCGTCCAGACCGGAAACCACCTTCTCGTTGCGCCGCAGGAGTTCGACGAGGCCAATGTTCAGACGGTCCATCTGAGCGCGAAGCTGGTGCATGCTGGCGTAGGGAACCGGCGGAATCGGACGCGGACGCTCCGCCTCTCCCTTGCAGAGAATGAAGCCCCCTCCGACGGAGTAGTATTCCTGCTCCAGGAGAATGCCCTTTCCCGCTTTGAGCCGGAGAACCATGGTATTGGGGTGCGGTAGATCTACGGGGGTTGTGTCGAAATGAATATCGCCCGCGCGGAAAGGGATCTCCTTTTTGCCGGCGCAGAAGGTATAAACCATTTTCGAATCCGTGCCAAGCGGGTCGAAGGCGTCCGGATCGACGGTCTCCGGATTCCATCCCAGCAGGCCGGCAATTACGGAGCGATCCGTCCCGTGTCCTTTTCCCGTGGTGGCGAGCGACCCGTACAGGGATACCTCGATGGCCGTCGCCTTTTCCAAAGCGGCTTTTTTCAGTCCGGCGCAGGCTTCGCGGAAGCAGCCGGCCGCCTTCATGGGCCCCAGCGTGTGAGAGCTGGAAGGACCCGGACCGATTTTGAAGATATCGAATGCCGATGTCGCAATCACGTTCATGAGGAAGGCCTTTCCTGGCGGCCGCTCAGCCATTTCTTCTGCAGCTCTTCCATATGGCCGCTTTTGATCAATTTGTCCAGCGCACGGTCGATCTCACGGCCAAGCCTTGCGTTTTCTTTCCGGTAGGCAATGGCATATTGCTCCTGCTCACCCAGCGGAATGGATCGCCCTTTGGCGAGCCCCCGGGCCAGCCACTCGTCGATGATGGGCTTGTCGAAGACGACGGCATCCAGCGCGCCTTCGTTGAAAAGCTCCAGCAGATCGGAGGAAACGTCGAGCCTGAGCAGGCGATAGCCGGAAAGCTGTTTCATGTAGCCATCGCCGGTCGAACGATCCTTGACGCCGATCTCCTTTCCCCGCAAATCCTCCAGCGCGGCGGCCGGGCTCTCCGGGCGCACCAGCAGGGCCAGCGTCCCCTGACGATAGCTTCGGGAGAAAGCCGCCCGCCGGCTGCGCTCCGGGGTCACCGTCAGTTCGCCGACGGCGACATCGACCAGATCCTTTTCCAGGGCCAGGGGAATATGCTCGAACGCTGTGGGGCGGAAGGCGATCCGATACCCCATCTCCCCGGCGACCGCCTGAATCGTATCGATGCTAAGCCCCGCCGGCTTGCCCGTTTCGTCCTCAAAGGCAATGGGCGGATTGGAGATTTCAACGGCAACCCGCAGCACCGGTCGGGTGTCGATAAACTTCGGGGTGATCAGCAAAACGGCAAGGATAAGCGCCGTCCCTCCCAGAACGAGATATTTTTTGCTGACCGCAAAGCCTTCGAAGCGGGGCAGCCCACGGGTCATGCCGTACAGGACCGGGATTCCGGCCAGCGTCAGGACCAGCGAAACCGCGGCATTCACGGGCTGGCTCAGGACCATGCCGTACATGATGTAGAGGGCGCCGCCGATGGCGACAAGCGGCGTCACGGGATAAAAGGGCACCTTATAGCTGCGGACCGCGTCGGGAAATCGCTTCCGGGCAATAAACACGGCGGCGAAGGTCATCATGTAGAAAATCCAGATCGCAAACATGGCCATGTCGGTCAGGCGGTCGGCGTCGAGCATTCGAAGATAGATGAAGGACAGGAGCACCAGGAGAATGCCGGCGTTCACGGGCGTCTTGCTGTCCGGTTCGATCCGGCTCAGGGCGCCCGAGCCGGGGAGCTGATTGCGTTCGGCCATCGTGAACACGATGCGCGAGAGGGTCATCACGTAGCCGTTGAGTCCGCCGACAATCGACACCATGATGCCCACGGAAATCAGATTGCCGCCGTAGAGTCCGAAAAGCTTCTGGGCGGCAATCGCGGAGGCGTCATGACCCAGGGCGACCATCTCGGAAGGCGAAAGAACCTTGAGCAGGGCGACGTTGATGACGATGTACACGACGGACAGAAAGATCAGCCCGCCGACGACGGCCCGCGGCAGGATTTTGCCGGGATTCTTCATTTCCCCCGCCACCGACGCCACCTGCGCCCAGCCGTCGTAGGCAAAGAGGGTGGCGATGACGGCGACGGAGAAGGTCGCGGACGCGGTGACTCCGGTCGAGAGGTTCAGCACATGACCGTTGCCTTTCCAGAGGCCGAAGAAGGCCAGCAGAGCGATGGGGATCAGCTTGCAGAATGTTGCAAGCACCTGCAGGTAGCCCGCCTGTTTGACGCCGACGCTGTTGACGAAAAGGACAAATGCCATCACGGCCAGACCGATGACGGGAAGGTAGTGGTCCGAGATTCCAAACAGGAGGCAGAAAACGGAGCTGAAATAACCGGCCAGCGCGCCGATCGTCGCCGGCCCGAAGATGAAGGTCAGCATCCAGCCGTACAGATAGGCGACTTTGGGGCCGTAGATCTCTTCCAGGTAAACATAGACGCCGCCCGTGCGGGGATACAGAACCCCCAGCTCGCAAAGCGTTAGGCCTCCGGCCATGCTGAACACCGCGCCGATCACCCAGGCGGCCAGCGCCCACGAGGAATCCCCCGCCGCGGCCATGACCGCGGGCGGCTTCATGAAAGCGCCGGCGCCCAGCACCATTCCGACCACGATGGCGAGAGCGCTCACCAGTCCAATGTCTTTTTTCAGTTCGGCCGGCCTGTTCGTTTGATCATTCGACATGAGATTCTCCTGAGGATCCTGCATCGGCGCCTGTTGCACGACGCAGCCATAGCTGCCTGTTTTCCGAACCCGCCGCAACCGCTACGGTTTGCATCCCTCCATGCCGCGGAGGGTTTGGGCCACCCGGCCGCTCAACTGCTCCAGCGCGCGGCTGTGCGCGGCGGCCAGCTCCGCATAGCCGTCTGCGCGAACCGCCTCGGCAATCTTC
>Ga0209719_1002671_pt1 | contig 17867 bp, 18 predicted proteins | sample AD_JPNAS2_MetaG_FD_184421 | JGI IMG/M metagenome (GOLD analysis project Ga0209719, IMG submission 184421) | Active sludge microbial communities of municipal wastewater-treating anaerobic digesters from Japan - AD_JPNAS2_MetaG (SPAdes) (version 2) | ecosystem: Engineered > Bioreactor > Anaerobic...
CAGTTTTTTTAGCGCTAGTTGAAAATATGAGACGAATTCGCAGCGACAGCGTTACGGCGGCAATATTGGCTGCCCAGGCTCCGGCCGTCGTTGAACCGCCTGATCACGTTCAATTGCGAGACGGCGATCGCCCATTCTGGGATGCCGTTGTGCGCGCGCGACCGTCGTCAACATGGAACGTTTCGGACCTTGAGCACGCCGCCAACCTGGCGCGATGCAAAGCGGACATCGAGCGATTGCAAACCGAGATCACGGAAGAAGGCGACATCATCGAGAACGGCAAGGGCACGATGGTAGTTAATCCGCGCCACACTCTGCTTGAGGTTCTTTCCAGGCGCGCGGTTGCGCTGTCTCGCATGCTGCATGTGCATGCCGAGGCGACTTGCGGAAAAAGCGAGCAGCAACCAAAGCGCGCGGCGCCAGAGATTGAAGCAAAGGCGGCTGCGAGAAGCGCGCTTATCCCAAGGCTGCAGTCCGTAGGCTAGTGGGAAATATCAGCCGCGGCGGCGCGGTAATCGCGTTTATCGAAGAATACTGTTTGGCTCCAGAGGGAGCGCACGTCGGCAAGCCAATCAAGCTGATGCCGTTTCAAAAGCGGTTCATCAAGGCGATCTACGACAACCCAAAAAGCACGCGCAGGGCTTACCTGAGCATTGCTCGAAAGAACGGAAAGACAGCGCTAATCGCCGGCATCATGCTGGCGCATCTTGTCGGGCCGGAGTCAAAGCAGAATTCGCAAATCATCAGCGGTGCGCGAAGCAGGGATCAGGCGGCGCAGGTTTTCAACTACGCTTCAAAGATGGTTCAGCTTTCGCCGGACCTTTCGAGCGTTGTTCGCATTACGCCATCGACAAAGACGCTGGTAGGTCTGCCGCTCAACGTCGAGTACAAGGCGCTGTCTGCGGAAGGAAAGACGGCGCACGGACGGTCGCCAATCCTGGCCATCCTTGACGAGGTAGGGCAGGTAAAAGGTCCGCAGGACGATTTTACGGACGCCATCACGACGGCGCAGGGCGCACACGATGCACCGATCCTGATTGCCATCAGCACGCAGGCAGCCACAGATGCGGACCTGTTCTCGATCTGGCTGGACGACGCCAAGAAATCAGGCGATCCGCGCATCGTGTCGCATGTATATGAGGCTGAAAAAGACTGCGACCTGCAAGACGCAAAGCAATGGAAGGCAGCCAATCCGGCGCTTGGAGTTTTCCGCAATCGCGGAGATTTGGAAGAGCAAGCAAAACAGGCGGCGCGCATGCCAAGCGCTGAGAACACGTTTCGCAACCTGTTTCTCAATCAGCGTGTTTCGACCGTCTGCCCGTTTATAAGCGTCGGCGTATGGAAATCATGCGCTGGCGCGGTGCTCGACTTTGGAAGCGCTCCGGTATGGTGTGGGCTGGATCTTTCGGCGCGAACCGACCTTACAGCGCTGGTAGTTGTTGGAAAGATTGCCGGAGTCTGGCACGTCAAGCCGCACTTTTGGACGCCTGAGCAAGGCCTGGTTGATCGCAGCAAGCGCGACCGGGCACCCTACGATGTTTGGGTCAGACAAGGGTATCTTCACACTACGCCCGGCGCCACTGTCGATTACGAGTACGTCGCGCAGGATATCGCAGCGATCCTTGGGGACCTTGATGTGCAGTCGATCGCCTACGACCGCTGGCGCATTTCGCTGTTGCAAAAAGAGTTCGACGAGCAGGGTATAAGCCTGCCGCTTGTCGAGTTCGGGCAGGGTTTCAAGGATATGTCTCCCGCTCTCGATGCACTTGAAGCGGAGCTTCTCAACGGACGAATTGCTCATGGCGGGCACCCTGTTTTGACCATGTGCGCAGCTAACGCGGTTGTCTCGCGCGATGCTGCCGGCAACAGAAAGCTCGACAAGCACAAGGCAGCCGGAAGAATAGACGGAATGGCCGCCCTGACAATGGCAATGGGAACGGTGCAGATGGAAGCCACAGAAGGCGAATCATTTTGGGAAACCGCGACCGCATGAAATTCCGCTGGCCATGGGCGCGAAAGGCGGCGCAGCTCACCTACGAGCAGGTTGCCGACCTGATCGACGGCAGCAACGGCGGCACCATTGCCGGCGTTACCGTCACCGAAAAAACGGCGCTGCAAGTGGCGACCGTGCTCGCGTGCGTCAAGGTCATTGCGGACGGCTGCGCGACGCCGAATCTTGGCGTCTTCCGCGCGACGAAAGAAGGCCGGCGCGAGCGTGCCGACAACATCCCGGAATGGCGCCTGCTGGCCGCCCGCCCGAATGAATGGCAGACCTCGTTTGAGTGGCGCCGGCAAATGACCATGCACGCGGCACTGACCGGAACTGGGCTATCGATCAAGGTTCTCGGAGACAATCGGCGCGTCCGCGAGCTGATACCAGTCATGCCTGGCCGGTGGGATGTGCGCAAGGTCAGTCGGTACGAATTGCGGTATCGCTGCTGGGATGAGTTCGGCCAGATCGGCGAGTTTTCCAGTGACGACGTTTTCCTGCTCAACGGCGTTCAGTGGGATTGGATCGGCAGCCTGAATGCTGTGGTGCTCGCCAAGGCCGCTGTTGGCCTGGCGATGGCCACTGAAAAAAGCCAAGCGGCAATGCACGCGAATGGGCTGCGGCCGTCCGGAACGTACAGCGTCGAAGGCACGCTAAGCCAAGAGCAACACGAGCGGCTATCGTCGTTCCTCAAGCGCAAGTCCGGACCGGACAACGCCGGCACTCCGCTGGTGCTTGACCGTAATGCCAAGTGGTTGAGTACGGCCATGAGCGGCGTTGATGCGCAGCACGTCGAAACGCGGCGATTGCAGATCGAGGAAATTTGCCGCGCGTATGGCGTCTTCCCGATCATGGTCGGGCACTCGGACAAAAGCGCGACGTTTGCATCAAGCGAGGCGTTCTTTGCCGCCCACGTCAAACACACCTTGGCGCCGTGGCATTGCGCGTGGAAAAACCGCATTGACGAGATGTTGCTCGACGGATCTGGACCGCTGTATTGCGACTTCGACACACGCTACCTGTTGGCCGGATCCATGGCTGATCGCTCGCAGTGGGCGAGGACAATGGCCGAAATGGGCATTTACACCCGCAACGAGATCCGCGACGAGGAGGGGAAAGACCCTCTTCCTGGCCTGGATGACCCGCTTACCCCGCTGAACATGGCGCAGCCCGCAGCAGATACGGCGCCGCGCGCGTGACGAAATCCTGATCCTGTTCTGAGCCGATGAAAACACGAATCGAATCCCGGGCGACACCAGACGGCAGGCAAACCCGCGCCTGCGCACTGCAAATCAAGGCTGTTGGAGATGACGGAACCATTGAGGGATACGCCTCAGTTTTTGGCGTCCTCGATACCTGGGACGACATCATTTCTCCAGGCGCATTTGCTGCCACGATCGCCGCGCACAAGGCCGCCGGCACCATGCCGGCGATGCTCTGGCAGCACGATAGCGATGACCCGATGGGCGTGTGGACAGAGATGTCGGAAGACGCGAAAGGGCTGCGCATCAAGGGCAAGATTTGCCTGGATACGTCATGCGGGAAAGACGCCTACGCCCTAATCAAGGCCGGAGCTATCAGCGGGCTGTCGGTGGGCTTTGTCACCAAAGCCTACGAATACGACACCGAAACCAACATCCGCACAATCACCGAGATTGATCTGTGGGAGGTGTCGCTGGTGACGTTCCCGGCGAACACCAAAGCCCGTATTACGAACATCAAAAGCGCCGACGAAATCAGCGCGCCAAAAGATGCTGAACGGATCCTGCGTGATGCAGGGTTTAGCAAGTCCGACGCGACGGCCTATGTATCTCGCGTCATGCGAATGGGAGAGGAGCGGCGCGAGGCTGCGAAATCTACCGCTGTTGCACTGCAAGCCGCACGCCGGCTGCTCGAATCCATTACCAAGGACTGAAAATGAACGAAGAAGCAAACATCCAAACCGTTGCCGAAGCAATCAACAAGATCGGCGTCGCGTTTGACGAGTACAAGAAGACCAACGACGCGCGCCTCGACGCCATCAAGAAAGGCGCATCTACGGAATCGCTCGACGCCAAGCTGGCCAAGATGGATCAGCACATTGATGCGCTGACCGACGCCAAGGCGCGCATTGAGCGTATCGAAACCAAGCTGGCGCGGCCCGGCGCTTATGGCGAGCAGCAGGCCGGCGAAACCCGCGAGGCCGAAGAATACAAGCGGGCGGTGCTCAACTGGATTCGCAGCCCGTCCGACAGCGAGCGCAAGAACGCCGTGCATGCCGCGCGCAAAGAACTGGAAGCGAAATCGACGGCCGTCGTCACTTCGACCGGATCTGCCGGTGGGTACGCGCTGCCGGAGCAGATCGAGCGCGCCATTGCGCGGCTGTCGGTGAACATCTCTCCGATTCGCCAGATCTCGACGGTTCGCATGGTCGGCACCACCGACTACAAGGAACTTTTCGACACCAACGGCGCGGGCTTCGAATGGATCGGCGAAACCGACACTCGCAACCAGACCAATACTCCGGACCTCGCAGAAGTGGCGCCGACGTTTGGAATGGCATCGGCAAAGCCGCAGGCGTCCGAAGAATCGCTTGATGACCTATTTTTCAACGTCGAGGACTGGCTGATTCAGTCGGCAGCCGAAACCATCGCGGCCGGCGAGGGCGCCGCGTTCGTGTCAGGAAACGGCACCAAGAAGCCGACCGGGTTCCTTGCTGGACCGACGCCGGTAACGACAGTCGATTCGTCGCGCGCGTTTGGCACCCTGCAATACGTTGCCGGCGGCAACGCCTCGACCATGCCGACCACGCTGGACACGTTCCTGGACATCATTTATTCGCTGCGCGCGCGCTATCGCAACAATGCGCAGTGGGTGACGAACAAACTGATCATCGCCGCGCTGCGCAAGTACAAGGAAGCCACGACCAACGCCTACATGTGGGCCGGTCCGGTTGCCGCAGGCGCCCCGTCGACGTTTTTCGGTTTTCCGATTGTCGAAGCGGAAGACATGCCGGCTGTTGCCGCAAATGCTTTCCCTGTGGCATTCGGAGACTTCCGCGAGGGCTATCTGATCGTCGATCGCGTCGGTATGCGTATCACGCGCGACGAGATCACCACGCCTGGCTACGTCAAATTCTACGTCCGGAAGCGCGTCGGCGGCAAGATTCGCAACAGTCAAGCGATCAAGCTGCTCAAGATCGCAACGACCTAAGCAACAACAGGCCGCCCTTCGGGGCGGCTTTTTCACATCACATGGATTGATCAGAGATGGCAGATAAGCGCGTCAAATACACCTACGACGACGGCCCGTTCAGCGAGGTCGCAATCACCGGAAAGCAAACGTCATGGCGAAAAAATGACTCTGCGTTTGTTCCAGAGGCAGATGCAGCGCTGCTGATTTCGTCCGGAAAATTTGTTGACGGAAATGACTTTGGATCTAACGATGTGCACAAGCAAGCGCATCGTGAAATCGGCGGCGTTCCTCGACAGGTTGCCGTTTCTGGCATTCCGTTCGTCATTCCTCCGGGCGACGGTTCCGCCAACGGCCTGCAATTCACCGGCAGCGCGGGAGCATTCACGCTGTCGGCTGCAATCCTGAGCAACCTCTGGAATGCTCTAAAGGGCTGCTGGGTGTACATGCCGGAGAACTTTGGTGGGTCCGCAAATCCCGCCGGGTGGTATTGGGCAGTCTTTTCGTCAGATACCGCGGGCATTTTGTACACCGATACCTATACGTCTGGCAAACCGATTCGTCCCGCGTCGCCAACGGCTTTCCCGACCAATTTGAGCGGCTGGCTGACAACCAATACATCGGAGATTACCGGGCCGACAGGATTTGTTTTGCCGGGCGGCAGCATGGGGAAAAGTGGCTGCTTAAAAACGCACCTTAGAACGGTTGGTAACGTAACCGCAAACAAAACATTTCGGCTCTACGCCGGGGCAACAGTAATTAGTCTTGTCGGATCAATAACCACGTCTCCAAACTTCGAAGCGCTCATCTCGACCCGGAATCAGGGGTCGGAGTCTTTGCAATGCAACAGCCGTCAAGCGGCGCCTACTGGAGTAGGTATTGCGGGCACGTCTTTCACCGCGGGCACGGAAAACTCCAGCGTTGATACGTCTGTGGACCAAACCCTTTCAATCTCATTGCAAATCAGCACAACCTCTGCCTGCGCCGTCCTGCTGCACGCCGACATCACCTGCACCTACGGAGCCTGACCATGGCCAAACTAATCTTTACCGGACCTACCCGCGAAGCCGACGCCGAAGCCGCTCGCGCTGCCGCTGTTCTCGCCGGCGAAGCCGCGCATGTGCATGTGATACCGGCCGAGAAAACCATCTACGTCTATACCGGCGCTGACGCCCCTGTTTTCGATCCTCGCCCGACCATCAGCAAATGGCAACTGGTCCAGGCCTGCGCCGATGCAGGAATCACCGAAGCGCAGCTTGAGGCGTCCGTAGCGCTGCTGACCGCCAAGCGCCAGCGATTCTGGAAGCACTCGCAAGTCATTGACCGAGATAACCCTTTCTCGTCAAACCTGCGGAAAAACCTCGTTCCCGTCCCAACGCCAGCCGCGTGGAATGCCATTTTTCTGGCGGCTGCAGCGCTCGATCCCACCACTGTTTGAGGTATCGCAATGCCAATCACCCGTTACTACACAGAAACCGAAGCGCGCGCCGCAGTCATCGCCGACGGCGGCGATCCGTCCTGCAACGTGCGCTGGTTCTACGATGTGCCCTCCTGGGAGGCTCGCACCGGATCCGATCGCAACTACCCGCCCCCGGTTTACAAAAACTCCCGCACCATCACGGCGCAACTCACGCCGACGGAGCGCGCCAACATTTTCGCGGCCGCACTGGCAAATCCGGAGTCTGCGTCCGGCGTGGCTGTGGCAGTTATTCCGGTGTCTTCAGATGTTGGGTTTGATGTTGCCGAAGCAACTCCTTTCTTGGAGCAGCTTGTCAACGACGGCCTGCTGACCCCGGCGCGAGCCATAGAACTGTTGCAGTAATTCGCATGCCGCTAATCACCATCACGCCGCCGGCAGTTGAGCCAGTCACCGCGGCCGATATCAATGCGGCTGCGCGCATTGACGACACCGCGCTCGATGCGCAGATTGCCCTGCTCATCCCGGCGTTTCGCCAAGAGGCTGAACACAAACTCGGCAGGCGTCTGATTACGCAGACTGTCGAACTGGTGGCGGACGAGTTTGACGGCGATTCGATTGACCTGACGATCCCCGATGCGCAGGCCGTGACGTCTGTCAAATACCTTGACGACACCGGCGCAGAGCAGACGCTGGCCGGGTCCGTCTATCAGCTTGACTCCGACAGCACGCCAAGCCGCGTGCTGCTCAAGTATGGGCAGGAATGGCCGGCGACGCAGGATTTCCCCAATGCCGTGCGAGTGCGATTCACGGCAGGATACGGCGCCGCAGCAAGCGACGTTCCGAGCAACATCAAGCTGTGGATCCTCGCCCACGTCTGCCAGGCGCTCGACAACCCCGGCGCGATCGACGCAAACAACGTCAAGACGCTGCCGTATCTCGACCGCTTGCTTGATGCCGAAACGGTGTACGCGTGATTCGCGACCAATTCCCTGCCGGACGCGCGCGCGAGCGGATCAAGTTGCAGTCCAAGGCGGTGACCAAAAACGGCATTGGCGAAGAGGTTGTCACGTGGACGGACGCGGTAACTGATGCTGCCGATCATTGTGTATGGGCCGAAGCATGGCCGCTGAAAGGGCGCGAATTCTTCTCCGCGCAATCGACGCAGTATGCAGCCGATGTGCGGTTCCGCATTCGCTACCGCGCCGGCCTGGCGCGCGAAATGCGTGTGCTGTGGAATGACGAGCCATACGACATCGTGCAAATCATCGATGTCGGATCGCAGCGCCAGACGATTGAAATTCTCGCCGTGAATGGAGTTCGCAATGGCCGTTAGTCAAAACGCGGAAGGCATTACAGCGACTGTCGAAGGCCTCGAAAAGCTCAAGGCGTCGCTCAATGGGCTGCCTGACAAGCTGCGAAAAAAGGTTCTGATGACGGCGCTGCGCAAGGGTGCCGCAGTGGTGCGCAAAGCCGCACGGCAAGCGACGCCAACACTCAAAGAACCGACGCCATATCGCACGGCAGGACTGTTGCGCAAGCGGCTAATGGTCCGCGTGTCGCGCGCGTCTAAGGCGGCAGGAAACGTCGGCGTATTTGTGAACATCAAGCCGGCGGAAGGGACGCAGTACGTCAAGCACAACCTGCTAGGCGTCAAGTACAAAACCGTCAAACGCGAATCGCAGAGAGGCGCGCGCAGCCCACAGGACCCGTTCTACTGGCGCTTTGTCAATTTCGGCACCAAGAAGCGCAACCACTTGCAAGCCGCCAATTTTCTGCAAGCCGGCGCCAACGCACTCCCGCAAGCGCTTGAGATTTTCGAGCGCGAGATCGGTCCGGCAATCCAAAAGTACAACAACCCATGAGCAGCGAATCTGACCTCTATGCCGCACTGACCGCACGCGCAGGCCTAACGGCGCTCGTCGGCACGCGCATTGACCCTGACGCAATCCCCGAGGGTCGCGCGCTCCCGGCCATCGTCTATCAGCGGGCCAGCACGACGCCGGTAACGACTATCGGCGGCGCTGAAGTCGCCGAGGACGTGCGCTTTGCAATTTCCGCATGGGCCGAGACACGCACGGAAGCAGATGCAGTGGCAGACCAGATCGCCGCGGCAATCGCCACGGTAGGCAGCCCGACTGCTGACAGGACAACTGGGTATGACCCGGAGTGCGGCCTGTATGCCTGTACGATTGAGTGCGATTGGCTGCACACGTTTTGATCTGATTTTTTAGCACCAAGACGAACCCGCTTTGGCGGGTTTTTTTCGCCCATTGCCGCCGTTGAGCGGCTATTTTTTTGAGGTATCGCCACATGGCAACCGCTCGCAAATGGTCCAACGTCGCTATTGCCATGCAATCGGCGCTTGGATCGGATATCACCATTACTGCTCTCAGCAAAGCTTCGGAAGGCGTTTGCACCGCAACCAATACCTTGTCCAACGGCGATTTTGTCGCTTTGACGATCCAGGGCATGTACCAGCTCAATGATCGCGTGGCGCGCGTCAAATCGGTGGACAGCGGTCACTTCACGCTTGAGGGCGTCGATACCACGCTGTTTGACACTTTCAGCAGCGGCACGGCAAACAAGATCACTTTTGGCACGTCGATTACTACGGCAACCAGCATCTCCGCATCCGGCGGCGATTTCGATTTTATCGACACGACGACCATTCACGTCAACCAGAAGTCGCAGATGCCTGGGTTGCCGAACGCCGCGACCTACACGATGGAAAACCTGTTTGACGTGTCCGACTCCGGCCTGCTCGCCATCAAGCATGCGTCAGACGCGCAAGCCAAGCGCGCATTCAAATTCACGTTCGGCACCGGCGGGCAGATCATGTGCTTTTATGGCTATGCTGGCGGCAACCTGCTGCCAGGCGGGCAGGCGCAAGGGCTGGTGACGACGCCGACCGTCATCACGATGAACGGATCGCCGACTTACTACAGCGCATGAGCGCGCTGTCAGAAAAAATCCGCAAGGCGCGCGAGATACGCGTCCCGATTGGCGGGCATACGTTTGTCATCCTGCGTCCGACGACAATGGACATGATCGAGCTGCAGGGCCAATCGGCGGCGCGCGCCATCCTCAAGCACATCATCGGATGGGAGTCCGTCACGACTCTGGATCTATACCCAGGCGGCGATGGCGCTCCGGCGCCGTTTGACGCGGACGCGTGCGCAGAGTGGCTGTCCGATCGCGTTGATCTTCTCGGGCCGATTGCACAGGCGGCTGTTGATGCCTACGACGCGCACCGGCAGGCCATCGAGGACAACGCAAAAAACTGATTGGCTGGCTTGAGGCGCAGGATTTTCCGGACGCCATCAAGCCAGCCGGCAGGCCAGACGCGGCCGCATCGGTGGCAATCAGCGCTTGGAATCTCTGCGGCGGTATGGACTGGCAAGCCATTCCGATAGTTGCAGACATGCTCGGGATACGCGACGTTGAGGGGCTGATTTACCAGATGTCGTCGATACGCGATCATTTGAAGAAGGGCGAATAGTGGCTATTGCAAAGCTATCGATTGACCTTGAGGCACGTCTAACAAAGCTCGAAAGCGACCTCAAGCAAGCCACGTCGCTCGCAGAGAAGTCGGCGAAGCAGATAAAAGGCGCGTTTTCTGGCCTGTCGCTGATGTTCACCGGGCTGGCCGGGGCGCTGTCTGTTGGCGCTCTCAAGGGCGCATTCGACAAGTATGTCGACGGCGCGGCCAGCATGCAAAAGCTCGCCGTTGTCACCGGCACTACGACGGAAAAGATCAGCGGGCTGTCGGCAATCGCCAAGATGAGCGGCACTGACATCGGCGCGCTAGAGGGCGGCATGGTGCGCCTGTCTGCCGCCTTGACCAAGGCAGACAAGGAGTCGTCGAGCGCTGGCAAGGCGTTCGCAGCGCTTGAGCTTGACCCGGCAAAACTGCGCACGATGGACACTGCCGACGCATTGCAGGCGGTGTCCAAGGCGTTCGCTCAGATCGAGGACGGATCAAGCAAAACTGCGCTTGCCGTGGCGCTGTTCGGAAAAGCCGGCGCAGAGCTTTTGCCGTACCTCAACGACCTTGCAAACACCGGGCAAATCGTCGCCAAGATCACGACTGAGCAGGGGCAGGCGGCGAAAGAATATCAGCTTGCGCTGCGCCAAATGGAGGCGGCGCAGGGCGCCGTTGCAAAAACCATTGTTGCAGAGATGCTGCCTGCCGCCAGTACGTTTGTCAAAACGCTTGCTGATATGGTCAGGGGGTCAAACGACGCCAATGGCGCTGTCAAGTCGCTTGCTTCTGATGGATCAATCCGGGCATGGGCGCAGTCTGGCGCCATTGCTGTAGCCAACCTGATCGACGCCTTCCAGCTTCTGAAAAAGATAGCCGTTGAGGTTGCGACGCCAATTGAACGAGTAGGGCGCAACGTCTATACGGTCGGCGTTCTCGCAGGAATTGCGTCGTCCAGCGGATCGCTTCAGGAAAAACAACAGGCGTTCGACAGCCTGAAAAAAGAAAACGAAGCCTATTTTGCTGGGCTAGACAAGCGACTGGCGGAAAACCGCAAGCCTGCCGATCTGTTCTCCGACCGAATCAAAAAAGCGTTTTCTGCAACTCCTGCCGCCGTTGTTGCTGGCGCTCCAAAACGCAAAATTCAATTCACCGGCGACGGAGACGGATCGGCCGCATCAGGCGGAAAAGGCCGCGCAGAGAAGCAGATCGACGACGGGTCGCGCCTCGTCGAATCGCTGCGCGACCAGATCAGAAACACGCAAGCGCTAACCGAAGTCGAGAAGCTCGAAGCACAGATCGCCGATGGCAAATACAGAACGGCGACGGCGGCGAATCTTGAGATTGCCAAGGGGTACGCGCAAGTCCTGGACAACATCGCTGCTGCTCGTTCGGCGGCAGAAGATGAGCTTGAAATCCAGCGCAAGCGGCTGGAAGTTTTCGCCGAAGGTGCGCGCGTCTTTGAATCCGTGCGCACGCCGATTGAAGCGCTTGATGCAGAGATTGCAAAGCTGATGACGCTGCTTGATGCCGGCGCAATCAGTCTGGAGACGTTCGGCCGCGCAGCCAGCAGAGCCGGCGAAGAATTCCAGAAAATCAGCGACGACGCAGAAAAGACCGGGGCAGGACTTAACGCCTTTGCCAAGTCGGCAGCGAAAAACATTCAGTCTGCATTCGCCGATTTCCTGTTTGATCCATTCCAGAATGGCACGAAATCCATGCTGCAATCGTTCGGAGAGACGGTGCGCAGGATGGTTGCAAATGCCGTTGCTGCCGACCTTGGAAAGCGACTATTTGGCGACCTTGGCAAGGATGGCGGCGGCATTGGCGGGCTGGTTGGATCTGGCTTGTCGTGGCTGTCTGGAATCCTGCCAAAATTCGACGTTGGATCGGACTACGTGCCGCGCGACATGGCGGCGATTGTTCACAAGGGCGAGCGCATCGTCCCGGCAGCTCAGAACAAGCCCGGCGCGCTTGGTGGGCATTCGGTCAGTGTCGTTGTCAACATGGGCGGCGGTGGCAGCGCATCCGATGTGCGCAAAGCAGGCGGCGCTGTGGCGCGTGAAGTTCTTGGCGCACTGTCATCGGCACGGAGGTACGCCTGATGGCCGAGTTCCTCGAAGAGCGGTTGCCGCTCGATATCCGCATGGGCGCCAGCTACCGCGACGGGTACGCCGTGCAGATCACGCAGACCGCTGGCGGCGCCGAGTATCGCAAACTCGTGCACGGCCTGCCGTTGCGATCCTGGACGATCAATTTCACATTGCTGCGTGATGACCTGGCCGCGCGAGTGCTGGCGCTCTATCACCGCGCCTATGGTCGATATGCCGGGTTCCGTGTGCGTTGCGATGACGACTACAACACCAGCGCAACCGGGCGAGGGGCGATCACCACGACCGACCAAACGTTAACCAGAATCTCTGCTGGAATCTACCAACTTCGCAAGGAATACGGCGCCGGCGGCACGCCTTTGGGCATCGGGCGTCCTGCGAGAACGGTATGCAAGCCAGTTGCCGGCACGCTGATTGCTGCGAAAAATGGCGTCACAATCGCGTCAGGGCTGACGCTCGACACCACCACAGGAGTGCTGACGATTTCTCCTGCTCCGCTGATCGGCGACACCATCACCGCAGGTTTTGAATTCGATGTCCCCGCTCGATTCGATGACTCAATCGAAGTCACGGCGCTATCAAACATCGTGCGCGACTGCGGATCGATCGATATTGTTGAATTGCTCGCGCCATGAAGTCGGTAGTCGCTGATTACGCCACGCGCGTCCTTTGTCTGCGCATCGTGCCGGTTACTGGGTCTCCGATCTACCTTACTGATCACCCGCACAACCTGGCAATGAGCGGGCACACTTACCTGTCGACAGCGGGATACGAATTCACCGGGTATGCGGCGACCGCTGGATTCTCGCCGGCGAGCATCGACGTCGAAGGAATTGCAGGGGCGTCTGGTGTGACCCGCGCTGCCGTCGGCAGCGGCCTATTCGACGGCGCGCGATGCTACGTGTTCGCCACCTCATGGGCGGCGCCAATCGAAGATCAGGAGCCAGTGGTTGCTGGAATATTCGGCAAGGCGACGCTGCTCGATGATCGCTTCCAAATCGGCGGCGTGTCGCTAGTCGATGCGCTCAATCAGTCGGTTGGCCAGACCTATGGCGCGCAGTGTCCCAAAGCCTTCTGCGGGCAGGAATACGGAGGATGCATGGCCAGCCTCGCCGCAAACACGGTCACAGGCACGCTGACCAGCGTCAGCAGCGCCTCGGTTTTCACAGACTCGTCGCGCGCCGAGGCTGCCGACACCTTCGGCGCCGGGACGATCCGGTTCACGACCGGGCCGAATGCAGGCCTCAAGCCGCTGGAGATCAAGAGCTTTGCGGCCGGCGTGATCACCACGTTCGAGCCGTTTTACTACCTGCCGGTGGTGGGCAACAGCTACAGCATGGTGCGTGGCTGCCGCAAGCGTCTGAGCGACTGCCAAGCCAGGGTGGGCGGCTCGAATATCATCAACTTCGGTGGATTCCCCTGGATCCCGACCGGCAGCACCTACGCCACTGTGGGCCAACAATGACCGCTGATGATATTCTCAATGCTGCCCAGCAGTGCCTGGGAACGAAATTCCGCCACCAAGGCCGGCTGGTCGGATTCGGCCTCGACTGTGCAGGCGTCGCGATCCATGTCGCTCGCCAGATCGGCGCCGGGCATCTCGACGTATCCGGCTACGGCCGCACGCCAGCCAATGGACAGCTTGAGCAGTCGCTGGACAGCCAGCCCTGCCTGGAGCGCGTGTTTTTGGAGGACCGCCGGCCAGGCGATCTGCTGCTGATGCGCTTTGCCAGCGAGCCGCAGCATCTCGCGATCTGCGCCGGCGAAACGATCATCCACGCCTACGAGGCTGCCGGCCGCTGCTGCGAGCACCGTCTGTCTGATATGTGGGCGGCGCGCATCGTCCGCGTCTATCGATTCCGGGGCGTCGAATGAGCAGCGCAGGGCAAGTAGTCGGCGGCGTCGTCGGCGCAGTAGTCGGATTTTTCGCTGGAGGTCCATCGGGATCTCTCTACGGAGCTCAGATCGGCATGATGGCCGGCGGATACCTCGATCAGCCAAAAGGCCCGAACGTCGAAGGGCCGCGGCTGTCCGATCTCACGGTTCAGACCAGCAACTACGGTGCGTCGATTCCGCGCGTCTACGGTACGGCCGTGCTCAACGGCAACGTCATCTGGCTGGAAGGCAACCGCCTGAAGGAGTCGGTCACCAAGACCAAGAGCGGCGGCAAGGGCGGCAGCAAGAGCAAGACCACCACCCGCAACTACAGCTACAGCGCGACGTTCGCGGTCGGGCTGTGCCAAGGGCCGATTGCCGGCGTCAGGCGTATCTGGATCGGCCCGAAGCTGATCTATCACGCGGGGGCGACCGACCCGGAGACTATCGTTGCCAGCAACGAAGCCTCGCTAGGTTTCACGCTCTACCACGGGACCAACACTCAACAGCCCAACCCGCGCATTCAGGCCGATGTCGGCGTGGCCAATGCGCCTGCCTGGCGGGGTATTGCGTATCTGGTGTTCTACGACCTGGAACTGGCAAGCTACGGCAATTCGCTCGCCGGCGCACAGGTGCGGGTCGAGGTCATTCAGCCTACGGCAACCGAAGCGATCATCGCCATCACCACGAACACAGGAACGGCTGCTTCACGGACGATGGAACTGGCCTGGATTGGCGAATCGATCACAGGCATCGGCTTCGAAGTGGTCTCGTCGCAGTATTACATCGAGCGCCTTGTCGCAACGCCAAGCACCGCAGAAGTCGCGATATCCACCACACTGCTCCCGGGCTACGGCGCCGGAAAGATTCCGCACACGGTACGTGGCAACCCGGCGTTGCTGGTGGCGCTGACCGCCTATGCCGGAAGTTTCCTGGCGTTCTTCGACGACCAGGGCGACGAAGTCGGCACGCGCATCCGGATGGATTCTCCGTTCACGTCATGGGCCGGCGGAGAATCTCCTGTCGCTTGGAACGCTGCGGCCAGCAGGATGATGATGCTAGGAACCCTCGGCGCCGGCGTTTCTCACTACGCGTCGGCCGGTATCGGTTCGGGCGTGTGGGAGACGCTGATCACCTATGCCGCGGCGCCGATCAAGTTCAGTTCCATTTACGGATGCGCAGACGGCCAGACATACGCCAAGGCGCCAGGCGATCTGCTGTATCGCATCGACGCCGACTACAACGTCCTGGAAGGACCTTGGACCTATCCGAAAACAGGCGTTTATACACGCACCTTTATGGACAGGAAAGGTCCCTGGTTCTATTTCTGCAATTCGTTGCAGACCACCATTTACGAGCATTATTTCGACGGATCTACCTATAACCTCGGCTCTGGCGTCGCCAGCGGTGTTGGGTCGTTCGGGTCGTGGTGCTTTGTCGGTGTTCGCGCCTGGTGGGTGCGGTATGGAGGCGTAAGAGTCACATTCACAAGCTTCTCTGCAGCATTTAGCCCTCGCTCTTATGGCTTGGACTCTATCGTGTCTTCCGAGTGCCTACAGTCCGGAATGCTGGCTGCTGGCGACATCGACGTGACCGGCCTGGCAGGGAAGTCGGTGCGAGGTTACATGATAACCAGACCTGGCAGCATTCGCTCGGCGATCGAGCCTCTGCAGGCGGTATGGCCATTCGATGTGCAGGCGCACGGCTACCAGATCAAGTTCGTCCCTCGCGGCGGCGCCAGCGTTGCCACCATACCGGCGATTGACCTGAACGCCAGACCCGCTGGCGAGGCGCCGGGCGTCAGCCTGACCACACGGCGCGAGATGGATACCCAGATGCCGCGGCGCGTCGTCGTCAAGCACTTCGACCCGGACCGAGAATACAACCTTGGTGTGCAGTACGCTGAGCGCTTGAACACTGCCGCGATCAACATTACATCGCTCGATCTGGCGATCGTGCTCACTGCCGGAGAGGCCGCAGGTGTGGCCGAGGTGCTGCTTTACCTCGCATGGCTGGAGCGCTACTCCGTTTCATTCGTGCTGCCGCCGAGCTACGGCCAACTGGAAGTGGCGGACGTGATCTCGCTCGAAACGCCAGAGGGCTACGTCAGCTTGCGGCTGACCTCCTGCAACACGCTGAGCGATCAGCGCATCGAGTGCGAAGCCCGGTATGCCGCCGCGGCGATCTACACGCCCACAGCAACCGGCGCGAGCAGTGCGGTCACTGTGAGCGATCAGCGCATCGAGTGCGAAGCCCGGTATGCCGCCGCGGCGATCGACACGCCCACAGCAACCGGCGCGAGCAGTGCGGTCACTGGCGCAACGACCATCGCTTTGAGGGGCATCACGCAGGCGGTGTTCCTGGATATCCCGCTGGTGCATGAAATGCAGAACAGCGTCGGCTTGCCGGTGGCCATGGTCGGCGTGTCGGATGCCTGGCCCGGTGGCAGCCTCTACCAGTCGGCAGACGGGGGAGCGACGTGGTCCGATCTGGCGGACGCCGGAGCGCCGGGGGCAACGATCGGCACGGCCACCAACGCGCTCGTTGCTGTCGACTCCCGTCTGCTCGACAGCAGCAGCCTGCTGGCGATCACGCTAGCGACGGGCGATCTGTACTCGGTGAGCCTGCTCAACCTGCTGAACGGCGGCAACACCCTGGCCTATGGCGCCAACGGCCGTTGGGAAATTATCGGCGCCATGACGTGCACGCCGGGGGGAGGCAACGCTTACGTGCTGTCGAATCTCCTGCGTGGGCGCTTCGGCACCGAGTGGGCGATGAGCGGGCATGTCGTCGGCGACACCGTCGTGCTACTCGACGACGCCGATCTGCAGTGGCTGGCGCTGAGTTCGAGCGCCATTTCGCAAGCCAGGCTGTACCGGGCGATCACCTTCGGCAGCGACATCGGGACAGACAGCGACCGCAGTTTCACATACTCGGCGGTCAATCTCATGCCGCTGGCGCCGATCTCGCTGACGGGGAACCGGAATCCTTCAAGCAACGACTGGACGCTGACCTGGATACGTCGCACGCGCAGCGGTGGCGAGTGGCGAGATGGCCTGGACGTTGACCTCGGCGAAACCAGCGAGCGCTACGAGGTGGACATTTACGCCAGCGGCGCCTACGCCAGCATCAAACGCACCATCGCCACGACGTCGCCGGCGGCAGCGTACTCCAGCGCCGACCAGGTCACCGACTTCGGCAGCAACCAGGCGACTATCTATCTGAAAATCTACCAACTATCCGACAGCATCGGCCGCGGCTATCCCCTGACCGCCAGTCTCACGAGGTAAGACCATGTCCAGCAGCACCAGCAATCTCGATCTGCTCACGCAATCGCAGTACGGCCACTACATCACCGTCAACGGCCTGGCCGATGCCGCCAGCCCGGCGATGCTCTTCGGCCGTCGCCAGGCGCTCTGTTCCGGGCTCAACTGGTTTTACTATGGCGGCGTGCTGCTCGCCGATGGCGTGACCACGACCGTCGCCAACAACGCTGCCGCCCTGGTGCTGACCGCTAGCGCCACGAACTATATCGAGGCGACCACTGCCGGCGTGGTCTCGGCCAACACCGTCGGCTTCACTGCCGGGCGCATCCCGCTTTATACCGTGGTCACCGGCGAGTCGAGCGTCACCAGCTACACCGACCAGCGGCCGCTGACCTATCAGTCGGCCACCTTCACGGCGAACATCAAAACGTTTCTGGCCACGCCCTCGTCGGCGAATCTTGCAGCGGCGGTCACCGACGAAACGGGGAGTGGCGCGCTGGTGTTTGCGACCAGCCCGACCCTGGTGACGCCGACAATCAACACCGCAGCGTCT
>Ga0209719_1002673_pt1 | contig 17835 bp, 16 predicted proteins | sample AD_JPNAS2_MetaG_FD_184421 | JGI IMG/M metagenome (GOLD analysis project Ga0209719, IMG submission 184421) | Active sludge microbial communities of municipal wastewater-treating anaerobic digesters from Japan - AD_JPNAS2_MetaG (SPAdes) (version 2) | ecosystem: Engineered > Bioreactor > Anaerobic...
TTTAATTATAACATAATGCAAAAATAAAAAAAGTAAAGCGGCGCTTTTTTAAGCACCGCCTTTAAAAATACACCCCTCTTTCTCCGAGTCTGAATCTGGCCATTTCTCCATTTCCGAGTAAATTCGGCAGGACATCCGTAAGCTCAATCCAATCCTGACCCTTGTCTTTGTCTCGAGCAAAGATAATTCTGCCTTTACGACAAAAACCATCGCAAGCCAAATCAACATCATAAACATAATACTCACTTCCGTAACTATAGTCAAGATATTTTTCGCCAATCCATTCATTAGACCCAATTCTGCGCCAAACATTTACGAAACACCCACCACCAGTAGCAAAAGCGATATTAAGCGGATTCGTATCGCTGGCGTTTTCGACTTCTCTTGCAAACTTGAACTCCACGGTGGATGCACGCGTCGGACCATTTATCGGGTCGCAACCCGCCGTCAGAAAAATCACGGACACCAAGCAAATCAACGCCAACAGGTTTTTCATCGGTTTTCTCCTTTCATCCCGCTATTTTAAAGTTCTAACAGCGAAGTAGATTTTTGAGCTTTCGCTCTATATAAAGTACGCAAATGTACGTCTTATTTTCCTGTTCTAATTATACTCCTTTTTTAATAAAAAGTCAAGTGTTTGTACAAGATGACCACATAGGTAACACTTTTGATACTTCAATCGGCGTACGATAACCTAATGCTTGATGCGGTCGGTAAAAGTTGTATTCAATCAACCATTCAGTAAGTTTTTGGTTAAATAAATCAATGTTCGGAGTAAAATTACCAAGTTCTAAAAATTCTTCTTGTAAGATACGATTAAATCGTTCGTTTGTAGCATTATCTTTCGGTGTACGTATCCTACTATATCCAAGCCATTTACGGCTTTTGTTTTTATGCCATCAATATACGTTTTATAAGATGCTTTGTCAACTTTTTTTCACTAAAAATCAAAAATCCGACAATTGCCAGATTTTGCATCAATTAATTTATATAATAAATATTTGGTCCTTGAAGGACCAAATATTTATTTTTAATCTTCCGAGGATAAAATTTAATAATTCCCACAACCTCGCAAGTCGTAATATTTACAAATCCTTTTATATTTGCATATTTACAATGCCGGTGATTAAAAAACTCCATTAGGCTTTAGGCTTTACAGAGTCCAATATGTATCTGGCATTATGAATTAAATCAATACATCCTCCACTGCGTTTTCTAAATGACGGATATCGTAAGTGCCGTCACGATAAAGTTCAATTGCCAAGACATTAATTTGCCAATCGCGGTCTAATAATTTTTTCTTACTTAAATAAATTTGCGACAGTTTAATCAATTTTTTCTGCTTACCATAAGTAATATTGTCTTCCGGCCAAAATCCGTCTAGCCCGGTTTTCATACGCGTCTTTACTTCAAAAAAAATTATCGCATTATTTTTAGTCGCGATAATATCTAATTCTCCTAATTTGCTATATCTAAAATTTTTGTCTAAAATTTTATATCCTTTATTTTCCAAATATTCTCGAGAAATTTTTTCTCCCAAATCTCCTAAATCCTTTTTCTCTCGCATAAAAATAAAATATTATATTTAAAAAATTTATTTTGAGATGAAAATTATTTATATAAAGGTCCGCATCGGAGTCCCGATCGCTATCGGGACAAGATAGAGTGCAGTTTGATTTTGGTCAAATTAACATGTGACTTTTATGTAAACAATTTGAACGAAGGGATATCGAAGAGACAAACGAAATAATACAAGGAGAATACAAAGGGGAATTTAAAACTACTCTTTTTCATTTAACTTTTCTGCAACGCTTTCTGCTTTTTCCAACCTCTCTTCTTCCCCAATATCCGCCCATAAACCACGATGAACATATGCCAACAATTGACGATTTTTCGCCAATTCCGGAAAAACATCGTCTTCGATATTGAACGCCTCAGTTTTTTTCTTTAATTTTAAAAATTTCATTTTAAAAATCTCCGGCGATAAAATATAAAATCCAGCATTCACATAACCTGAATATTGATAATCGGGATTTTGTAAAAAATCTACAACTTTTTCGTTTTTTGTTTTAACCAGTCCCATGCCACTGACATTTTGATCATAATGAAGCGCCATTGCCCCTAAATTTTCTTTGTAGGAAACTCTTTTTCTAAATGGCGACACCTCTAAGGGCAAAATTCTCGGGGTAATGCTCTGCATAAACGATGATGATCCAAAAAATCTCGGCTGGGAAATTCTTTTTTTATAAAAATTAACATAATCATTAAGATCAATATTGGTTAAAACATCCCCATTCATAACCATAAAATCTTTTTTAATTTTCTGTGCCGCTAATTTAATTGCTCCACCAGTCCCAAGTGATTTTGATTCAACAATATATTCTATGCCTGCGACATTGCCTTGCTTTTTAGAAATATCCGCCTGCGGATCTTTTGTTTTTAAATATTCTAAAATTTTATCTGCGCCGAAAGATAAACTTAAACAAATATCATTAAATTTATATTTTTTCAATAAATCGAGCTGATATTCAATCAGCGGTTTTTCATTTATCTGAATTAAAGATTTTGGAATATTTTTTAATTTTCCCGGCAAGTTGGTTTTTCCACCCGCCAAAATTATAACTTTCACCCCATACCAGATTTTCGACATATTTATACTATTTTGTCGAAAAACAATTAATATTTATTATTTATAACCATCTATTATTTATATTATTGGCCCCTACTGCTGTCCCGCTTCGCGGGATAAGTCAAAAATTCAATACTGAAGTTCATTTTTTATTAAATCTAATTAAGAGTTAATTATAGCTCTCTGAGCTCGAAAGTCAAGATTTTAAAAAGGGGATTCTCGGAATCCCCTTCACGTTCTATCTTTCACCACCCTATTTCCAATCGACATTGAATTGCTCGATTGGAATATTGGCTACCTGAATAGTGGTAAAAAGAGCGGGCTTAACAGACAAATTGGCGATTGTGTGCCGAGTACCCGGATCTTCAACCACCATGTCGCCCTCACTAAGGGCGATCCCTCTTTTAACGATTTCTTCTCGACTAAAAGTTTCAGGGGCATCAATAACCCAAATTTGACCTTCGTCAACACGAGAAATTTCGTGTATATTCTCGTGTGTGTGCCAGGGCTGAATGTGCCCTGGCGGGATTTCGGTAATAATCACTTTGACTGGCGCTTGAGTGCCATTGCTGGTCACTATTTTCCGATAATACCACCGAATTTCATTGCCATCAATTCTGGCACGCATAACAACTTCGAGAAAATCGGGATTGTCTACTTTTAGCTTGATACATTGTCCCTCTTCTCCCATCTTCTTTCTCGGATCAATAATGCTAACACCGTCATACCCAGCTTTTAAAATGTTCAATTTGTCCTCCTCGTTTATCTCAAAATATTTGTATTAATACAATATCAAATTAATGAATTGCTGTCAAGAAAATTTTTGTTCTTTACTCAATTGAAAATTTCTGATATGATTGTAATACATTAATATGAAAATTATTATTGCCACTCCGTTATATCCCCCGGAAATAGAAACGCTGTCTTTTTATATTAAAAGCCTTGCCGCCAAATTATGTAAAAAACACGAGGTTACTATTGTTGCCTATGCCAGTACGGCAGAAAAAATACCCGGAGTAAAATTAATCACTATCAGTAAACGCCAACCGCTTTTAATGCGGTTTTTAAGATATTTATTCGCCCTGCTTGAAACATCTAAACATGCTGATATTATTTATGTGCAAAATTCCGTGACCGCCGGATTACCAGCAATCATTGTCAAATTTTTCAGAAAAATTCCCGTTATTCTTAATTTTGCGGAAAATGAAGCGTGGAAGCGCGCAACCCAATTACAATTCACCAGTCAATCCCCGGAAAATTTTCTAAAAAAACCAAAAAGTAGTTCTAAAATTCGTTTTATTATATTTTTACAGAAATTCGTATCAAATCATGCTTCACAAATAACCGTATCTTCTGATGCGTCAGCAAAATTACTTTCAAGTGTATATCATGTACCATCCACACATATAAAAATTAACTATAATCCACCAGAAAATCAACAAATATTGCCATTTAAAACAAATCCGGTCCAACATCAAATTATTGCCATTGGTCGCCTTGTGGAATGGGCGCATATTCCTGAAATTATTTATACAGTAAACTCTCTTAAACAAAAATTTCCGGACATAAAACTTTTGATTGCCGGAGAAGGGCCACAAGAAAATAAACTTAAACAAATTGTCACTGATTTAAATCTTTCTAAATATATTATTTTTCTTGGTCGTATATCTAAAGCGGAAAATTGGTATCTGCGCAAGATATCTCATACGCATATTCACCTTTATGATTCTATCCATGAAAATTTTCCAGATACAATCATTTCCAGTTTTTCAGCTGGAATTCCCGTAATTATCAATAATTCAATTGAAGCCGATGAAATAATTTCTGACGAAGAAAACGGTTTTACTGTTAATTTAAAAAATGAAAAAGAACTATCGAAAAAAATTACATTTTTGTTTAATGATGATAATTTAAAAAACAAAATTATTAACAATGCAAATAAAATTTTAAATGCAAAATTCTCTTGGGAATCACATCTGAAAACATTAAACAATATTTTTGAAAGTGGTTATGGAAAATAATACAAAAAAATTATGGAAAACATATTACAAGACGGAACTTACTAAAATTATTCCGCTTCTTGATAATCTCGGATTTTCTTTAGAGGAAGAGCAGGTCCATGTCATTGGAGAACGTTACATTATAAACAATCAAAAACTTATACTGACCGGCAGGCGCGTTAAAAACGGACAGCGCGTTATAATCAAAATCAGCAATAATGAAAAATTTATCAAAGAGATAGAACACGAAAGAAAATGCCGTGAAATCTTAAAAAAAATAGATTTTTCTTCACATGTTTTCTTTTCGCCGCAAGAAATTCTGTTTACCAAAAAACAAGGATTTATTATTTTTGTCACGGCCTTTATTGAACAAGAAAATACTTTTTTGGAACGACCATTTGAAGAACAATTCTTTTTGGCGCTTAAAGCCCTTGAAGTTCAAGAGGGAGTACACGCAACTACCTACAAACATGCCAGCGTGATTAAAAAAATCTTCGGCATATGGAATGCTGAAAAATATTTTGAAATATTTAATAAATACAAAAAAGAAATTGAATCCAAATCACCCGAAAACAAAAAAACAAAAATAATTTTTTTGAAAGCACAAGAATTTATTAGAACAAATTTTGAAACCATTAATCTTTACTCCGGATTTCTTGTGCACTGGGATTTTGTTCCGCACAATATTCGTATTGATAAACGAAACATTTATCTTTTAGACCATTCTTCGATGCGCTTCGGAAATAAACACGAAAGCTGGGCAAGATTTATAAATTTTATGACGCTTTATAATCCAAAATTAGAAAAAGCTCTGATTGATTATATAAAAGATAACCGCAGCCAAGAAGAAACATTATCCTTACAATTAATGCGTGTTTTTCGTTTAACGGAACTTATAAAATATTATGTTTCCACTTTAGAAAATTTATCGGGAAACGTTCTTACATTAAATAAAAAACGCATCGAATTCTGGAGCAATGCGCTTGAAGCAGTACTTGATAATAAATTCGTGCGTCAAGAAATAATTGATGATTATAAAAATATACGCGATTCTTTAAGGAGCGAAGACGAAAAGCAAAGACAAAAAAATCTACATTAATTTTTATTCGGCATTACGCATCTGTTCTACAAGTTTTTCGTATTCATCTATCATTGGATGCGACCAGGTTTCTTTGAACATTTTAAGCATTTCTTCTTCAAACCACATCTTTTTTTCTTTTTTGCGAGTAAATTTCTCCCAAATTTCTGACCCAATTTGACTATATGTAAACAAAAAGTTTTCTGCGTTGTGAATTTTGTCTGCAATTGAAATCGCTTTTGCTTCTTCGGAACCATTTTTGACCGTTTCTATATATTTGATTTTTGTATCTTCCCAAGATAAAGAATTGTCATTAGTAACCATTTTCACCAAATCCACCACTTTGTCTCCTAGGTTATCTCTTAGTTCTCTCTCCGTAATATCAGTGTCTTCTAAAACATCGTGAACCAGGGCAGCGGCAATAACCTCGTCAGAAAAATTATATTTCATAAGTTTTATTGCCACCATTAAAGGATGAACAACGTAAGGAGATCCATCGTTCTTGCGTTTTTGATTTGCGTGAGCAGTTACTATTATCCTAATTGCTTTTTCAATTAAACTAAGTTCTAGTTTCATATTCTAAAAAATTAATTTTTATCACGAACATCTGGAAAAATATTTTCAACAATCGCTATGCCATCAGAGGTTATTGCCACCGGATCACCAACTTCGGTTGCTTTATGCGTAGCCATAATATCTTCTTCGGATAAAATGCGTATTGTATCTGATTTCTGCATTTTATTAAAGATGTCTTGCGGAACTTCTAATGTGAAAAGGCGAAACAATCTGAAAGACGGAATTCCTGTTTCGCGTTCCGATGTTTTAATTTTCCACTGAATCGGACTTACAGTAGATTCGTATTTTGTAGAAATTTTGTTATTTTCTCCTTCCAATATAACATTGCTTAAATCTTCTAATGTCTCCCTCCTAACATCTTCTTCAAATAAAGGATTATCTTTTCCAAAAAAGAAAGAAAGCACTTTTTCCATATATTGATTACGCCTCTCTGCGGCTTCGTTTTTTTGTTCTTCGGTATATGCAGAAAATTCCTGCATTTCTTTAGGAAGTTCGAGGATAAAGCGCGCATCATTATTTTCTTCTTCCGGCCTTCCTTGTATGCCAAATTGAGCATTAAATTTTTCTATAAAATATTCTTTTCCTTTCGGGGTAAGTTTAACCGCCCCTCCCAACGCTTGAAATCGCGGATATTCTTTACCGTCTTTTTTTAACGGCTTACCTTTTATTGCAATAAAGTGCGTTTCTCCGGTTTCTTTCACACGGCATTCTCGTACTAAATTAGAAATCGACACACGTATTTTTTCATATAATCCTTCTGGAATTTTAGGTTGTTCTTTTGTTTCCATATTTTTTTATTTAATTTTCAAAATTCTATTAAAAACTTTTTCGCGCATATCTTTTGCAACCATGTCCCAATTATATTTATTAAACACCATTTCCCTGGCGCGTTCAGTAACCTCTTTAACTTTTTCCGGATGAGCCAAAATATCTTTCACGGCTTGCGCAATTTGTTCCGGAGAATCTTTATTTACTGCCCAAGCAGTCGTTGGTTTATCTGGATTACGTCTTGCATCAAAAATAAAATCTGCGAGCCCGCCCTCCTGGGTGGCAACAACCGGCAAACGAGATGCCATTGCAGAAAGAAATGCATTGCCTAGTCCTTCTGACCTGCTTGGCGCGACATAAATATCGGAAATTCTACGATATTTGGTTACTTCACTACGATCAACTCTCCCTGTAAAAATAACCCTATTTTCTAATTTTAATTCTTTGGTAATATCTTTTAACAATTTTTCATCTTCTCCATCTCCGACAATCAAAAATTTAACATTTTCCGGAAGCATCGGTAAGGCGCGAATTGTATCGTCGTTTGCTTTTTGATGCACCACGCGCGCGGTATTAACAAGAAAAATTTCTCCTGATTTTTTTCCCACTTTTTTTCTGGTTTCTTCAAGTTCTGCTTCGGTAACATTGTCTGATAAATCGCGGGGGTTGGCACCATTATGAATCAATTCTATTTTATCCTCTTTAACCCCCCTGCGCCTTGCCCATTCCATAAGAAACAATGAAATCGGCTGAACTACGTCTGCCTTGGTAAATGAACGGACAAAGAAAAACCACAACGGACGCAATTTTTTTTCAATATGCTCTGGCGTTTTTCCTTCTTGCAAAGTTAAAACATATCCCTTTTTAGGGTAAAGCATTTTAAAAATTGCTGCTGCAACTCCGGCAGTATAAGCCATCATCGCCCAAATTCCATCATAATGATATTTTGCATTAAGAAAAATCGCTTTTATCGGCGCGAGAAATTGATATAATAATTTATTTAAATCTAACGGCCATTTACCATAATCTTCGGCAGTGGGGTTTTTTTTGGTTATACCTATGCGATGCACTAAAACATTTCCGAATTTTTCGATCCTAGGTAGATTAGAATTAAATCTTGCCACAATTATGTGGAATTCAATTTCGTTCGGATTAATACGATCTGTAATTTCTTTAAGCGCACCATCAGAACCACCGACATATTCGGGATAGTAAGTTAAAGAAAAAATAAGTATTTTTTTCATATTATTAAAAATTATTTTTTATTGATTTTTATTGACTTAATATATTCTTTAAGTGTCCTGGTTTGTTTCCAACCCAACTTTTTTATTTTATCTGTATCAAACACATTATCAGATCTGCTGGTTTTTGTAGCTGGTAGCATTTTTATTTTGCAACCAAACATATGCGCAACATCAAATAAAGAATAGGCTTCTTCGCTACAAATACTATACTCATCACCCATGCCCCTTTCCGCAACCAAAAGAATTCCATTAATGGTGTCATCTACATGCGTGAAGGCGCGCATTTGTGTACCGGGCTTTCTTACTTCGCATGGTTTATTGTTTAGATAAAGTTGCTTAAATGTTTCTATAACCGTACCATAACTGCCAATAAATTGACCCGCTCGCTCTCCTGGCCCATATACACTGAAAAAATATGTTATCGCATAATCTAATCCATACCATCGAGCATAGTTACGTACAAGTTCGCTGTTCACTGCTTTTGCCCAAGTATAAGGAGAAATGTCGCGCCCCGCAACGCCACTTCTGCTTTTGGTGAATTTTGTAGAAGAACCGGCATAAATTAATTTGCATTTTTTCTTGCGCCAAAATTCTAATACTCCCTGCGTGCCTCGTATATTTAAATCCCAAACCAATTCTGGTTCATTTAAACTTGCTGCTACGCGCGAATATTCTCCAAAATGATAAATAATGTCAGGAGTTTCCGGTATATGTTTTTCAATATCTTTAGTGTGCCCTTCACGATATTCTGCTCCAGAAATATGATTTTCTCGTATGCCAGTAAAATAATTGTCCAAAGAAATAACTCGATTATTTTTATCTTTCACAAGTTTCTCAATAAGATGCGAGCCGATGAACCCCGCACCCCCAGTAACTAAAATTATTTTTTGTTTTTTCATATATTTTCTACAATACGCCCCAAACCAAATTTAACATTTGGAGACACCGGGAGTTGAACCCGGACTTCAGCAATGCGAATGCTGCGTAATGCCATTTTACTATGTCCCCATAAATTTAGTACGGGGTAAAAATGTTTTATATTACTCCGACCGCTGTCGGAGTCCGACTTTGGTCAGACCATTATACTATAAGCCCTCTATTATTCATGTCGCAGGGCTTCAATAGGATTTAATTTTGCTGCTTTTTTGCAGGTTTACCCGCCTATGTGTTAATTATTTTAAAAAACTTACTCATATCTAAGTGCCTCTATTGGATTGAGCTTTGATGCCTTTTTGGCGGGGTAAATGCCAAAAATCAAACCAATCATCGTTGCCACCACTAAAGAAAGAATAACAGCCCCAATAGGAATTGTAAAGACCCAATTTGACTGCAATACTTTTGTTAAAACAATTGATGCCACAAAAGAAATTGATGTTCCGCCGACAAATCCAATCAATCCGCCAAGCAGGGTTAAAGTGATCGCTTCAAGTAAAAATTGATTCAAAATATCTTTGTTCCTCGCGCCAACCGCTTTTCTTAATCCGATTTCTTTTGTTCTTTCTGTAACCGAAACTAACATTATATTCATAATTCCGATTCCTCCGACAATTAAAGCAATTGCCGCTATTAATGATAAAAATATTGTTAAAGCGCTCGTAATTTGTGTAAGCATGCTTGCCATTTCTACCTGACTCATAACCTTAAAATCGTCTTTAGCCAAATCTCCTTCCGGATTATAAATTCCATGTCGTTCTCTTAAAATTATTCTTGCGTCTTCTACAACTTGGTCAATCACTTTTTCGTTTTTTGCTTTAACTAAAATTGCATTAATATAATCAATACCCATTAAAAGTTTTTGCACGGTGGTTAAGGGAATATATGCATAATCGTCAAAAGTTTGGAACAATTGTCCTCCTTTTTCTTCCAATATACCCACAACCCTAAGGGTCAATTTTTTGATTCTAATTGTTTTCCCAATAGGGTCATCTTCTCCGAATAAATCTTTAGCTAATTTATGTCCCAACACCACAATTCTTGCCATACTGCTGACATCGTCTTTACTAATGCCCCTGCCACTCGCAATAGAAAGATTGCTAATATCCATTGCCTCTTCGTCAATACCCATAAAAGTAATTTTTTTATCTTCCCCAAAATAACCTGCTATTCCATTGCCATAAATCATAGAAGAAACTCTTCCCACATTTGGGTTTTTGGCAATCGCTTCGGCATCCGAGGCCTTAAGATTTATTTTTCCCAATTGATCTATTACTTGTTGTGACATTGAACCAGCCGGAGAACCTGGTTCAATGTAAATATTATTTGAACCCATAGACGCAACTTGTCCAACAACTAAATTTTGCGCACCATTACCCAAAGACATCATTAAAATTACTGAACCAACGCCAATCACAATACCCAACATAGTTAATGCCGAACGCATCTTGTTGGTTTTAAGAGTATTAAATGATATTTTAATAGATTCTGATAATTTCATTTCAAAAATCCTTCCCTGGCAATTTTTCTATTTACCACTTGGCTGTCCTCAATTATTCTGCCGTCTTTAAGACGGATTATTCTTTTTGCCATTTCTGCAGTATATTGTTCGTGCGTTACCAAAATTATTGTATGTCCTTGCTCGTTTAAATCTTGTAAAATTTCCATAATTTGTTGTCCTGATTTGCTGTCTAGGTTTCCGGTTGGTTCATCAGCAAAAACTACCGAAGGATTATTAACAATTGCCCGCGCAATTGCCACTCGTTGCTGTTCACCTCCGGACAATTGATTGGATAAATTTTTTATTCTCGATGAAAGTCCAACTGATTCAATTGCCTTTAAAACTCTCTCTTTTTTTTCTTCTTCCGTAATGTGTGTATAAATTAGAGGAAGCTTAACATTGTCAAAAACAGAAGTTCGCGGAAGCAAATTAAAAAATTGGAAAATAAATCCCAATTTGTTATTACGCACAAACGCCAATTGATCATCACTCAAATCCTCTATGCTCTGACCTTCAAATTTAAATATTCCTGAATTCGGTCTGTCTAAAAATCCCATAATATGCATTAAAGTTGATTTTCCTGAACCGGATGGACCCATAATTGCCACGAACTCTCCTTTTTCTATATTAAAAGAAACATCATTCAATGCCGTAGTAATCATTTCGTCATCACAGTATTCTTTTCGCAAATTTTTTACTTCAATCATTTTCCATTTTTAAAGTATGTAATTATTTCCTCTCCTTCAATCAGTCCGTTTATAACTTCAATTTCTCCTTGACTTCCACGCAATCCGGTCGTAATTTCTTTTTCAATAATATTCTTACCTTCTAAAATTTTTACGAATTTCTTGCCATTTTTAGAAATTACGGCGCGCTGAGGAATATTTAAAACATTTTCTTTTTTTTCGGTCTGAATCACAACCTCTCCGGACATTCCGGATTTTATTTTTTGACTATCGCCCTCAAATAAAATTTTAATCTTATAATACACAACTCCATCAATCAAAGTTTTTCCCGAATCCATTTCAATAATTTCTCCAGAATAAGATTCTTCTGAAAGAGCGTCCAGAATTATTTTCGCCGAATTATCCGTTCTAATTTTAGAAATATCGGTTTCCGGCACATCAACCTCAATTTGCAATCCCTGAGGATTAATCAAAGTAACAACAATTTTATCCATATTAACAACTTCGCCAATTTTAACATCAATTTTTGCAATTATCCCGTCAAACGGAGCAATGATTGAAGCATCTCTTAATTTTGTCGCATACTCATTAACATTGGCATTGCACCTATCAACGTCCGCTTGATATATAGCAATGTCAACTTCACGCGGTTTAGCAATTAATTTGTTATAATCTACCTGCGTTTTATTAAAAGTATTTTCTGCATTATTAATATTAATTTGATTAACAACTTTTTGATTTGCGATTTCGATCTGAGCATTGGCAATATTTAAAAATACCGTGTTAATTTCTCCCGCATCTACAGTAATCTTGGTTTTATCGACATCTAAAACAGTTTTACTAAAAGTGGGATCGCTAAACGATGTTTTTGAGTAATCCAATACATCGGATGTCTTTTGCAACGCAGTCCACATTTTTGATAATGCCGAATCAATATTTTCTTTGGTTGGGTTACCGATTGCAATTTCTGTCAATTTTTGCGCTCCATTGAATATTGTTGTTCCTAAAAACACTTCTTCTGCTTGCCCGCGTTTTTCAATAAATATTTTGGAAAAATTGTTGCTATTGTTAAAATAAGTTTTTTCAATTTCTTTAAGATCGGTAATTGCTTTATTCCCTTTACTGGAAGCGCCGATTAAATAAACCAACGCCGAGCTGTAATCTTGGTTTAAATCATTTTCTGCTTTGTTTCTGGTATCGTCTAAAGAAACTTGGGCGCTTTTTAAAACCTGTTCCGCAACTTTAATTTCTTCTTCGCTGACACCAGCCAATAATTGATCTAATTTTGCTTTTGCTTGATTATAACTTGCCTGCGCCTGCAAATATTGACTATAAAGACCTCCCGAATCCAATCCCAGTAAATATGCTCCTTTTTTAACACTAGCTCCGACTTTTGTAAAAATTCTTTCCACTGTTCCCATTGTTTTGAATTTTAAATCAATCTCATTTATTGATTCCACGGTTCCATTGGCTGATACTTCTTGAATTACATCTGATTTTACAACTTGACCCAACTCATAGGTCAACTTGCTTGGTCTCAAAATTAAAATTAAAATTAGTACGGCAAAAATTAAAATAATGCCGAAAATTATCTTATTTTTTTTCTTAGAAATCTTTATTTTCTCCAATATTTTTTTCAATGTTTCCATAGTATCGATATTATAGCTCGTTTTTAAACAAAAAAAAAGTTATCAACATTTGACATTATATCTGTCAATGTTAAAATTAAATTAAACTAAGAGCGAAATTATAAATTATAAATGAATTTAATTTGAAAAACACTAATTGAAATCCCTATGCCATACAAAAGCATGTAGGGTTTTTATTTTGAAAAATTAAATGCTTACGAACAAATTAACCACATATCTAGCAAAACTAATCAAAACTTGTCCAGAAATTGAAAAACAATTTATTTATTCAAAACAAGAAAATCGTGAAGAAAAATCTACATTTTCCGATCCACTAATGGAAGAACACCATACTGTTGTTCGCGGACTTGTTCACAAATACCATAATCGCGCATTGATTTTATTAACTTTAAATTGCGCCGCTTATTGTCGTTTTTGTACCAGACGAAGAAAGGTTTCCGATATTCAAAAAGGCGTTTTATCGGATAAAGATTTAAATAATATTGTCGCCTATATTAAAAAACATCCGGACATTAAAGAAATTATTTTATCCGGCGGAGACCCTTTGACTGTTCCTATTCTGTTGCAGAAAATGTTATTAAAATTATCAAAACTTCCGCAAATAAAGATTATTCGAATCGGCACGCGTTTACCCGTCACCGATCCCAAAAAAATTAATCAAAAATTAATTGATGTTCTGAAAATTATCAAAAATAAAACCATCTATATTTTAATTCATTTTGAACACCCCAAAGAAATAACCAAATCAACAATTATCGCAACCCAGAAATTAAAACAAGTTTCCACAATGCTTTTATCTCAATCTGTGTTTCTAAAAAATATCAACGATTCGTTTGATGCGCTTTATGAATTATTTTCCAAATTAATTGAAATCGGCATTAAACCATATTATTTATATCACTGTGATCCGGTCAAGGGCGCCGAACATTTTATTGTAAACATCAGAAAAGAAATAAAAATCGTTACTAAATTAAGAAAAAATCTAAGCGGATTGGCGTTCCCGATTCATATCATTGATGCGCCAAACGGTTCAGGAAAAATTCCCGTACCATTAGAATTTTGGGGGGTTAAACTAAACGAATACAAGGATTTCAACAACAAACGATTAAAAACATAACATAAAAAAACATCCCTGCAAATGTGGGGATGTTTTTTTATACTTCAATTATTACCGGTAAAATCATCGGACGTCTGCGCGTTTTACTATATAAAAATTGCCCCATCTTATCGCGCAAATTATCTTTAACATAAACCCAATCAACCGGCGTTCCTGCACCGGTGCTATGCTCAACAATTTCTTTCACTTTTTTACGCGCTTGAGTTAAAAGTTCTTTTGATTCTCTCATATAAACAAACCCTCTGGAAATTATATCGGGACTATTTTTAATTTTACCCGTTTGTCGATTAATGGTAGCAATGATGACAAACATTCCGTCTTCAGACATTGTTTGGCGATCACGCAAAACAACATGTCCGATATCGCCAATTCCCAATCCGTCAACAAAAATATAATTTGTATCAACTTTTTTATTTGATATTTTTGCTACCCTGTTTTGAAACTCTAAAATTGAACCATTGTCTAAAACAAATATTTTATCTTTGGGAATTCCAGCCTGTATTGCCAATTTCGCCGCTTCTTTCAAAAAATAATGATTAGCATATACCGGTAGAAAAAAATCAGGTTTAATTTGTTTGATTATTTCTTTAATGTTTTCCGCATTAGAATGTCCGCTGATATGAACATCCATAATCGCATTGTGCACCACATTATCACATTTACGGTATAAACTGTCTTTTAGTCTTTGAATTGTTCTTTCGTTACCGGGAATAACCGATGAAGAAAAAATAACAGTATCGTTTTTTTTGATACGAATAAATCTATGATCGCCGGTGATTATACGCGATAACACGGCATTACCTTCGCCCTGCGCCCCGGTACAAATAACAATAATTTTGTTTTCGGGATATTTGTTAATTTCATTAATTTGAATTAAAACATTTTTATCTACTTTTATGTAACCTAACTCTCGAGCTATTTCGATGTTCATTCTCATACTATAACCATCTAAAATCACTTTTTTATTAATTGATTTGGCATATTCGATAATATGTCCGATTCTTTCTATTTGCGAAGAAAAAGTACCAACAATTACTTTTCCTGTGGCGCAATTAATAAGTTTTTCTAAATTCGCATACATTTCATCTTCGGAAATTAATTCCTTGTTTGTATCAAGCGCCCCCAAACTTTCTAACATTAAAATTCTCGGCCTCGACGACATGGCTAAATGATTATACGCAATCATCTGATTATTTTTTGACTTGGTCCCCATTGTCCAATCTCCGGGGTGAATTATGGTTCCTTCCGGCATATTAATTGTCACTCCAACAGCGTCCATAATTGAATGTTCAACATTAAAAAAACCGATTTTAAACACGCCTAAATTAAATTTACTATTTGATTTTATTTTAATTACTTTTGACCGATCAATTGATTCTTTAGAATATTCTTGCATTCGTTTTTCCACCAGTGCCAAAGTTAAATCTCTGCCAATAATCGGCGGGTAGCCAAGTTTTTTCAAAAGCAACGGCGCGGCGCCAATATGATCTAAATGTCCGTGAGTAAAAATCACCCCACGAATATTTTTTTCTTTTCCTTTCAAATAACCAACATTAGGAATAATAAAATCAATTCCCGGCATATTTTCTTCAGGAAATTGAATCCCCATATCCAAAATTACAATATCACTACCATATTCAAATACGGTCATGTTCCTACCAACCTCTTCCATCCCGCCAAGCGGGATGATTCTTAATTTATTTTTTTGTTTTTCCATGTCGGGCTGCCCGGACTTGAACCGGGGCTACACGCACCCGAAGCGTGCGTACTACCGCTATACTACAGCCCGTTTTTTATTTTATCCAATATTTTTCACGGATTTTGAGATCTTCTTCTTCTTTTTTTTCGTCAATTTTTCCTTTGGCCAATTTGCGCAGAACTTCTAAATTTTCTTCATTTAACTCCAGAACCCTGCTTTCTAAATATTTTTTATTATTATTTTTCGGCTCTTCAATCACTTCTGCCAATAAAACATCTAAAATTGCGCCCACTTTCGGACTGGGCTGAATTTTCAATAATTTCATTATATCATTACCGTTAATTTTCAGCATTTTTGCGGAAATCGGATCTTTAGAGACTTTTTCAATCATATATTCAATTGTTCTTAATCTATACGGCTTTTCTTTAGGTCTGCCCATCCCCAATCTATCGGCAACTCTTAAATTAATTAGATCAATGATATTTTCTCTGCCTACTCTTTTTAACAATCTTCTTGCCCCGGCATCAGTTAATTTTTCTGGGTCAGAAACAAACATGTGATTTTTAACCAGTAAAACAACTTTATCAATAAATTTATTCGGAAATTTTAATCTTTTTAAGACCCTGTCTGTAAATTTTGCCCCAACATAATCATGGTTATAAAAAGTAGAATCAGGTCCTTCGCCCTGTTTTGTCTCTGGTTTACCAATATCGTGAAACAAGGAAGCAACTTTTACTTCCAAATTGAATTTGTGTTTTGCCGCTTCGTCTAATGAGCGCAAGGAATGTTCGTAAATATCATAAATATGATGCTTGTTTTGACTCACACCAACGCCCTTATCAAGTTCCGGCAGAATAAATTTCAATAAATTTGTCTGCCTTAATAGATCAATCCCGTATGCAGCTTTTTCGGTTTCAAAAATTTTAATTAATTCATCATGAATTCTTTCGTTAGAAATCATCTGTATCCAGTCCGCATTTTTTTGAATCGCTTTTAAAGTTTTTTCTTCTATTTCAAAATTTAGCGTACAAGCAAAACGTATTGCTCGCAACATTCTTAACGCGTCTTCTTCAAATCTTTTATTTGCGTCTCCGACTGCGCGGATAATTTTATTTTTTAAATCTTTTTGTCCGTCAAAAAAATCTATAATTTTCTTGTTTTCATCCATTGCCAGAGCATTTACCGTAAAATCTCTTCTTGCTAAATCGTCCTCTAATTTCTTTGCGAATTTTATTTCATCAGGATGGCGCTTGTCAGAATATTTTCCCTCTAATCTGTATGGCGTAATTTCAACAACTTTTAAAGTTTCATCCTTGGAATTCGTAATTACGCTTACAGTGCCGAATTTGTTTTCATAAAAATTTTTGGGAAATAATTTTCTGATTTGTTCTGGTTTTGCGTTAGTTGTAATGTCCCAATCGTTTGGTTTAATATTTCGCAGAATATCTCTAACACACCCACCAACAATGTATGCTTCGTAGTCATTTTTGACCAATTTTTCCAATATTAAATTAATTTCCTTTGGAATTGTCATAACGTATTAATAAATTCTTTCAATTTTTCTGGCTCAGCATCCAACTCCCCAATTTTTCTAAATGTTCCTTGGCCAAATGTACGATCAATCAATTTACCTAATTCCAACAGGTCACCACTCAGCATCGCCTTAACAAACATATCGAAGACCTGCTTCTTATTTTTAAATTTTTCTCTATTTTTATTAAATAATTTACCTATTAACTCATCTAGCGCCCTTCTTTGTTCGGGATAGCCAAAACATTCAAAAGTACGCTGATTGAAATCTGCTTGAAAAATATCAATAGCGTTTTCTGTCTCAGCTAGATTTTTTGCTGTTGTTAACGAATATTCTCTTAAACGTTCTGCATCTTCTATTTCTGCTTGAAACAACGAAGTTAATTTTAGTTCATTACCATAGAATTGTTTAGACAATTTTTCTG
>Ga0209719_1002676_pt1 | contig 17831 bp, 13 predicted proteins | sample AD_JPNAS2_MetaG_FD_184421 | JGI IMG/M metagenome (GOLD analysis project Ga0209719, IMG submission 184421) | Active sludge microbial communities of municipal wastewater-treating anaerobic digesters from Japan - AD_JPNAS2_MetaG (SPAdes) (version 2) | ecosystem: Engineered > Bioreactor > Anaerobic...
GGTCTTGAGGAGAAGGCGAACGTACACCCTCCCCAGCTCTCCGGCGGCCAGCAGCAGCGCGTCGCCATCGCGCGGGCCTTGGCCATGGAGCCGAAGGTGATGCTCTTCGATGAGCCGACCAGCGCCCTGGACCCGGAGATGATCAAGGAGGTGCTCGACGTGATGCTCAACCTGGCGAAGAGCGGCATGACGATGCTCCTGGTCACCCACGAGATGGGCTTCGCCCGTGCAGCGGCGGACAAGGTGGTCTTCATGGACGAGGGGTCGATCATCGAGATCGGCTCTCCCGCCGATCTCTTCACCAACCCCAAGAGCGAGCGTATCCGCCACTTCCTCGACCACATCCTCTGAGCAGGCGGTTCTACGATCGCTTTTATACGGATAGGGGCACGCTCGCTGTCTTCACCCTCGTCGAGGAGATAGCATGAGGGGAACCCCAACATTCGGCCCATCTATTGAATTGATAAAGAAATATTTCTTGAGCAGTAGATATCTACCATCGATCGATATCGGTGGTGTGGACCTACTAGGAAAACCAAAGTAGCAACATACCATTGTCAGAAGGTGTCCATATCGCTACCGTTGGACCAGGAGATTCGCCATGGCACCTTCATTCACCCGTTGGCTTGAGAGCCACATCACCCTGCACAACCACGACGATGCGCGTGACGAGAAGCTGAACAGCCTGACCCATGTCGTCGGCTCGGTCTTGTCGTTCGCCGCCTTGGTCGCCATCGTCATCAAGTTCCCCCAGATCCCGTCGACCGCGCTGCGCGTCGGCCTGGTCATCTGGGCGCTGACGATGATCCTGCTCTACAGCGCGAGCGCCCTCTACCACGCCCTGCCCCACTCCAACGCCAAGCGGGTCTGCCGGATCCTCGACCACAGCAACATCTACTTCCTCATCGCCGGCACCTACACCCCCCTGATGCTCTTCGTCGGCACAGAGACGGCGCACCTGGTGGTGGCCCTCGTCTGGGTCCTGGCCTTGCTGGGAATCATCTTCACCCTGATCTTCTGGGGGCGCTACGGGGCGATCCACGTCGGCCTCTACATCCTCATGGGATGGATCGTCGTCTTCTTCGCCCGCTCGCTCTTCCCCTACATGCCCTCCTCCCTGATCAAGTGGGTGATCGCGGCCGGGGTGACGTATACCGCCGGCGTGATCTTCTACGCGAACAAGAAGATCCCGCACTACCACGCCATCTGGCACCTCTTCTGCATCGGCGGCAGCGCCCTCTTCTTCTTCGGCTACTGGTTCAACCTCATTTGAGCAGGAGGGCGATGGCGCCCTCCAGCGCCTGCTCGCTGACCATGCCCAAGTAGCCGGTCACGATGCGCCCATCCTTGTCGAAGAAGACGGTGGTGGGGAGGCTGGTGGTGTTGAAGATGAAGGCGAAGATCCCCTCATCCCAGTAGACCGGGGCCTCAAACGGGAACTCCTTGATGAACTTGCCTATGGTCGCCTTCGTCTCCCGCTGCCCATCGAGGGCATCGAGGAAGATGAAGGCGATCTCATCGCCATACTGCCGCCACGCTTCTTCGAAGTACGGCAGCTCCGCCTTGCACGGCGGGCACCAAGAAGCAAAGTAGTTGACGATGGCGGGCCTGCCGGCACGCACCTCGTCAAAGCTCGTCTCCGTGTCATCCAGCAAGAAGAGCGGGATGTCCGGCATCACGGGGCCGAGCAGATCATCTTCATCCGCTTCGACCTCCTCGACCACCTCATCGGCGATCACACGGTCAACGATCGCTTCGCTCTCGACCACTTCGACGACCGGAGCGGGCGCCATCGCCTTCGGCTCCGCTTCAGCCACCTTTTTTGTCTCCACGGTGTACTCGGCCATGGTGGGGGTGAAGGAGACCGGCTCAGCGCTGCCCTTGAGGCGGTTATAGGCGATCATGGCCACGACGATGATGACGATGAATGAGACGATGGTCACGATGAGATTGCGTTGCTTCTTGTCCACGAGGACCTCCTACAAAAAGAGAGCGGCGGGGTTGAATCCCAGGACCAAGGCGATGCCGAAGGCCATGAGGAGGATCCCACTCGCGATGCTGATGATCTTTCCATGCTGCTTGATGGCTTTGAAGACGCCGTCGAGCTGCTCGATGAGCAGGGCCGACAGCAGGAAGGGGATGCCCAACCCCATCGCGTAGAAGAGGAGGGTCGTCATCCCTTGGGCAAGCTGGTCGGCGTTGGCCGCCATCATCAGGGCGGAGCCCAGAAGCGGGCCGACGCACGGCGTCCACCCGATGGCGAAGACAATGCCGAAGAGCAGGCTCTTGGGCACGTTCATGTTCGAGAGCCCCTTCATCTGGATGCGGTGGTTCGACGCGAGGGCGGGGATGAGGGCGAAGCCGAGGTTGTTCAGGGCGAAGAGGATCACCACGGCCCCGCCGATGCGGTTGAGCAGGGCCAGGTGGCTGGAAAGGAAGCGCCCGATCGAGGTCGAGGCGGCCCCCATGGCCACAAAGAGGATGGTGAACCCGGCGACGAACGCAATGCTGTTCTTGATGAGCTTCCCACGGCCCCTCCCCTCCTCGGCCACGCCTCCGGCGAGGTAGGAGAGATAGAGGGGAAGAATCGGCAGGATACATGGGCTGATGAAGCTGATGATCCCTTCTAGTAAAGCGGTAAGATATGCCATTCGCCGAATATACTACTTTTTTCGCCGGTTCACAAGAGATGAGAAAACTGGTACAGTCACCCCATGGCAAAACGCCCGTCCCACAGCGATTTCGACAGCTACTACCAGGCTCTCTACCAGGAGCGCTGGCCGGCCCTTCGCGCCTCGCTGCTGGCCGAGCGCTCCCCCATCGCCCTGAACGACGGGCTCACCGGCCCATACTGGCTCGACGAGGCCTCGCTGGTGGCCGCCCGAACCCTGGCGGTGGAGCGGGGAGACGCGGTGCTCGACATGTGCGCGGCCCCCGGGGGCAAGACATTGGTCCTCGCCCTCGCCCTCGACGGAGAAGGGTCGCTGACGGCAAACGACCGCTCAGCCGACCGGCGGGCGCGCCTCAGGCGCGTCATCACCGACCATCTCGATGAACGACTGCGCCTGCCCATCACGGTCACCAGCCACGACGCGACCAAGTGGTCGCTCTATGAGCGGGATGCGTACGACAAGATCCTCCTCGACGCCCCCTGTTCCAGTGAGCGCCACGTCCTCACCGACGAGAAGGCCCTCCGCACGTGGTCTCCCTCGAGGCCCAAGCGCCTCGCCATCACCCAGTTTGCCATGCTGGCCGCCACCCTTGAGGCGGTGAAAGTCGGCGGGACCATCCTCTATGTCACCTGCTCCATCAACAGCGGGGAGAACGAGGAGGTCATAGAGAAGTTGCATACGCGCCGAGCGGGGCGCTTTCGAGAAGAGACGGCAGATCTTGCCGGATTCGAGAAGCGGCGGTGGGGGAGCATCATCCTCCCCGATGCGAACGACGGCAAGGGACCGCTCTACCTCTGCCTGATACGGAGAATGTCATGAGCAACGTTGCCATTACCCGATGTGAATCCTACGACCAGAGTTTAGTCGATGCAGCGGTGAAGACCGTCTGCCATGCAGCGCTCATGCCGCCGGTGGCGGGCAAGCGGGTGCTGATCAAGCCCAACATCCTCTCCGACGCGAAGGAGGAGAAGGCCATCACGACGCACTCGACGGTGGTGAGGGCCGTCATCCGGCTCCTCAAGGAGGAGGGGGCGAGCGCCATCTACGTCGGCGACTCGCCCGGCATCCACACCACCTCCTTCATCCCCCGACACTGCGGCATCTACGAGGTCGTCCTCGACGAGGGGGCTGAGTGGGTGGACTTCATCGGCGACCCCACGCCGACCAAAATCCCCTATACCCGCCTCAAGGGACTGCCGATCGCCAAGATCGCCGGCGAGGTCGACCTGATCTTCAGCCTGCCGAAGATGAAGACCCACCAGCTGATGTACGCCACCGGGGCGGTGAAGAACCTCTTCGGCTTGGTGCCCAACCTCCACAAGAGCCCGATGCACGTCGCCTTCCCCACCCGCGACCAGTTCGCTTCCCTGATCGTCGGCATCGCAACGGTGGCAAAACCCGCCTTCAGCCTCATGGACGCGGTCATCGCCCTGGAGGGCCCCGGGCCCGCCAACGGGACCCCGACGCACATGGGCCTGCTCTTGGCCAGCACGGATCCCGTCGCCCTCGACTGGGCCGAGGCGCGCATCATGGGCTATGATCCTGAGGATATCCCGATCGTCAGGGAGGGCATCAGGCGGGGACTGGGGTCGCGCCCATCCACCTACCCGCTCCTCGACGCCGAAGATCTGGTACGTCCCGACTTCCAGCGCATCACCACACAGAAGAGGACCCGCTTCGTCCGCTCCCTCATCATCCCGATGATCTTCGGCCCCATCATCCGAAGGAACGTCAAGCGCCAGCGTCCCGCACCGGTCTTCTTGCCCGATCCGTGCATCCTCTGCGGCAAGTGCGTCAAGATCTGTCCGGCCGATGCCTTGACGATACAGGATCGGCGTATCATCATCGATGAGAAGAGTTGCATCCGTTGCTACTGCTGCCACGAGGTCTGCCCGGCCGACGCCATCGCCATACACGAGAGAGGAAACGCCTGATGACGAGCCTTGACTACGCGATCACCGCCCTCCTCGCCCTCGCCCCGATCAGCGAGTTGCGCGGCGCCATCCCCTACGCCTTCATCCAAGGCGCCCCGCTTCTCCAGGCAGCCGTGATGGGGGCGGTCATCAACGCCCTGGTCGGCCCCATCGCCTTCACCTTCCTCGAGACGCTCCACCTCCTCCTCTACCGCCATCTCGCCTGGTACGTCTCCCTCTTCGACCGCTTCGTCGAGCGCACCCGGCGCAAGATCGAACACAAGGTCGAGCGCTACGGCTACTGGGGGATCTTCCTCTTCGTCGCCGTCCCCCTGCCCTTCACCGGGGCGTGGACGGGGACGCTCGGGGCCTGGTTGTTGGGCCTTGACAAGAAGCGCAGCCTTTTGGCAGTATTCGGCGGTGTCGCCCTCTCGGCCATCATCGTCACCGCGATCATCGCCTTGGGCTTCGGAGAACACTCCATCTTCATCAAGCACTTCTGAGGAACCATGGCCCTTGATCTGAAACGAGCACTCAACAGTGAGCAGTACCGCGCCGCCGCGCAGACGGACGGGCCGCTGCTCGTCATCGCCGGGGCCGGCAGCGGCAAGACGCGGATGCTCACCTACCGCATCGCCCATCTGTTGGAGAGCGGTATCGACGAACGCGCCATCCTCGCCCTCACCTTCACCAACAAGGCGGCCAAGGAGATGGGCGAGCGTATCCGCTCCCTGACCGGCAAACCGCTGGAGAAGCTCACCACCAGCACCTTCCACGCCTTCGGCATGGGGGTTCTCAAGCAGTTCATCCAGCACCTCGGCTTTCGCAACAACTTCACCATCTACGACGCCAACGACCGGATGGCCCTCATCAAGGAGGTCATCGAGAACCTCGACTACGTGGTCGAGAGCTTCGACCTCTGGGAGCTCTCCTCCCTCTTCAGCGATGTGAAGACCGGACGCAAGGAGTTCGGACCCAATGCATCGCAGAAGATCCGGGGCCTCTATGAGGAGTATGAGAAGCACCTCAAGGCGTACAACGCCGTCGACTTCGATGATTTGATCACCAAGCCGATGGATCTCTTCTCCTCCCACCCCCCGGTGCTGGAGAAGCTGCGCCAGCGCTACACCCACATCCTCGTCGACGAGTTCCAGGACACCAGCCTCGCCCAGTACCGCATCGTCGAGATCCTTGCCCGAGAGAGCCGCAACCTCTGCGTGGTGGGAGACGATGACCAGTCGATCTACAGCTGGCGGGGGGCGAACTACGAGAATCTGATGATGTTCGAGCACGATTTTCCCGAACGAACGGAGATCAAACTGGAGCGCAACTACCGCTCGACGGGCACGATCCTGGAGGCGGCCAACGCCCTGATCCTCAACAACAAGGAGCGCAAGGAGAAGAAGCTCTGGACCGATGGGGGGCGCGGCTCATCAATCCGGCTCATCCACCCGGAGAACGATGAGGACGAGGCCTCCCAGATCGCCGACCAGATCATGCTCGCCCACAAGAAGGAGGACCGCCCCTTCTCTGCCTACGCCATCCTGGTGAGGACCAACAGCCTGCTCGATACCCTGGAGGCCAAGCTCACCGAGCGCGGCATCCCCACCGTCGTCACCGGCGGCACCTCCTTCTTCGACCGCAAGGAGATCCGCGATATCGTCAGCTACCTGAAGGTGATCGCCAACCAGAGCGACGACATCAACCTCCTCAGGATCATCAACACGCCGCGGCGCGGAATCGGGCGCACGACGCTCGAGCGGCTGCGCAAGATCGCCGACGATCACAACGCCTCGCTCTTCACCGCGGCCCAGATCATGGGACGCAGCACAGACGGCCAAGTGCGCGAAGGCCTCCGCCTCGCGGTGGCCCGCTTCGCTTCCCTGATCGACGACATGCACCACAATCTCTTTGAGAGGGGCAGATCCAAGGCCCAAACGCTGCGGACCCTCGTCGAGCAGATCGACTACAAGGGGCACATCGAGGGAGAACACCCGGATAATGAGGCGGTCGTCGCTTTCAAAATGAAGGGGGTGAGCCTGCTCTGTGACATGCTCTCCCGCTTTGAGCGGGAGAATCCCGCCTCCTCGATCTTCGACTTCATCAACCGCCTCAGCCTCGCCGGCAAGGAGAGCGGGGCGGAGGAGGATGCGGGCAAGGTCGCTCTGATGACCATCCACAGCGCCAAGGGCCTTGAGTTCGACACCGTCTTCGTCGCCGGCGTCGAGGACCGCTTCATCCCCCACGCCCGGGCCATCGAGGACGATCCCGCCAACATCGCCGAGGAGCGCCGTCTCTTCTACGTGGCCATCACCCGGGCCAAGCGCGCCCTGATCCTCTCAGCGTGCGAGAATCGGCGCAGGAACCACACAGATATCCCCTCCCTCCCCTCCCGCTTCCTCGAGGAGATCCCCAAGGAGCTCTTCGACGAGGAGGATCCTGCCAAAGAGCTCAGCGGTGACGAGATGGTTGATAAGCTGAGATTATTGCGTGAGCGGCTGGCTCAGAAGACTGGTTAGAGAGGAGATACAATATTGACGTAGATCGTGTCGCTATATGATCCACTGAGACGCTGGTCTACTTCGTTTTTCTTGATTCCACCAATCCAGAGACCTCTTTCATTGATCAACGGAAATGGGACAAGGTCACTCCAAGAAATACGTTCCCCGTAGTTAACTTTTTTGTTCGCTGTCTCAAAATAGAGGTCATAGCTAATCGTGCTCGCACCCTCAGAAGATTTCAACTTAAAAGAGTTCGTGGTGCCCGAGTCAGTGAAGATTATATCTCGTGCGTACGTCTGCCCCTCCACTCCATCAAGAACCTTAATCTTGGCGGTGTTGATTCTTACCTTCCCAGTGTATGCATCGCTGATAGTAAAATCCGCTTGTGATGCTTCGAAAAACACTTCGTAGGTAGGAGTGGTTGGCTGGGTGGGAGGATCACCATATATCAAACCAGGAGAGTTGGGATTATTAGGATCGGACGTATATGCCCCTGGTCCTATTACCGGTGTGGTAGTGCCCGTCCCCCCAGGTGCCTCAGTCGTAACATATGCACCGAGGTTTGGATCCGTTATCGTACCAGCTCCTGCATACCAGCCAACACTAACACCAGACCTAGCAGCAGCGGCGACAACGAATGTTGGATTGAAATTTGAAGGAAGTGTATATGGAGAATTTTCCTTGAAATAACTAGCTGGTCGATACCCTACTGCCGCATGTCGATCAACAATATTCATATTTACCAAGAATATGTCGACATAAAATGGCAAAGTGGTGATAGCACACGAATCGTTCTGAATAATTGGCCATACATTACCATACAATACCTGCAAGACTGGCTCAGCCCCTAATCCATTTGGATACGCGACACTGTAGGTGTAGAAATCTTGGCTTCCTGGAACAAAATCCCCACCTGCATAACCTTTCATCAGCCCACTTACAGATACGGCTCCGCTGGCTGAGCTGATCTGTACAAATGATGGGGTATAAATTACCCCTGTTGTTGAAGTCATTGTAATCCTTCCAAGCTTAGCCGCCAATACGGTGTTGCTGGTAAAGGGATAAGGAGCGATCTCAAAGGCTATTTGGGGTTCAGGTGTATAGACCGCAGTCACAGTCCCCCACACACCAAACGGCAGGGCAACAAGGATGAGGATGATCAGAAGAAAAGACGGTATGGGTCGCTTCATATAACTTCTATCCAGCTTCGGTGCAATACGAATCTCTACTTCACAGGTGCACTTATTCTCCGCCTCAATGATTCTGTTTCTTGAGGCAGACAGTTCACCTTCAGATAAAAATTGTATGTCAATCTTATGATCACGTCTAGGCTGAGCACCCAATAAAAACAGAAAGATTCCGTATCAAAATACAACATTTCCTGCAGATTCTTTCGTATTTGAGTGGGTTTCTAAACATATGTCTAGCAAGTGATTCGTAAATTCCCCAGCACTCCCCTCGGTCAATCATTTTTCTAGTAGTGGAGGCAATAGATCAGACCCAACCGTTGTGCAACTTCCAGAATTTCCACCAGTGGTATGGCAGAATCAAGGGAGAGACACGAAGATACGGAGCGCTCCACCCAGATCAATGGAACAACGTTCATTCTTCAGGTCTTTTTGATCTCCAAGCAATCCGGATGGTCAACAATGGAACATGCGCTGGAAGACCTGTTGTACCATCAAAGCAGAGAACCAGCACGACACCCATGAGATGAGCAGCTAAATCACCGTCATCCATTGTCACCTCTTTGCTCTCAACACCAAATAAGAATTCCGAAGCCTACCTTCAGCCCCATAGTACACTTTCCTGATAAGGGGCTCTCCTTCTCACAGAGCCTGACAGATGAGACTGTGCCAAGAGTGAACAGAATACACATAAATGGAGTAGAATTGATTTTACATGTTTGCTCTGACAAAAATTATTAAGAACTCTTCTTATTACATCTTGTCTCTCGTTGTGTTTTTTTCTATCTTGTAATCGATGAAGAAATTGTGCACCTGGTTGATCTTATTTTTGATATTATTCGCCTTCCCCGTATGGGCTACTATCACGGCTACGTATGAACCAAACCCATACTTTCACTTCGAGAAGGGCTTCTCCCCCCTGAATACAAACAGACTCGTCGCCCATGTGGGGACGTTGACCTTCAACACGGGTGGGGAGGACTTCTTTGATCCCAACATCATCCACGTCAATCTTTCCACGCAGTTTGGCTTCACCGGCCCGATGGTGTGGCCTAACAGCGGCCCCGAAATCAGAGAGTCGTTTTTTACCCTCTACGCGGTCTCCACGATAAAAAACAAGACCCAGGTCACCCCGATCTGGGAGGGTGACGGCTCAAGCCCCATCCGTACCGACGGTGGAAACCTCAACGTCAACGTCCTGGTCGTGCAACTCTACCTCGTCAGCGATCAACCGTGGTCGGTCTACGTCCTCAATGCCGCCTACGCCCTGACGACGGGGACGTTGGGAAACTTCTCCGTGGCTGTAGCAAACAAGGGTGGGGGATATTATCCAGGAGGAGGAGGATTTGATATCAGCTTGAACGGCACCCCTCCCGGCACCTCCGCCCCAATCCTGCCGCCAAGGACCAGCCCGACCAATCCGATCATCGTCTATGGAGACCCCCCCGAGCAGGCAAACTACGATTTCCTCATCACCAACAAGCAGGCCATCACCCTCGCCGATGCGGTGGGCAACCGCAAGGCAAAGGTTGCCGAAGCCCAGATCACCATCACCAACGGCCAGGCGAACAAGGATTACGGCATCAATGTCATCTTCACCAACCAGGCGAACACCAACCCCTTCCGCTTGATCATGCAGAACGTGAACAATCCTCCCACCATCCCCTACTCCCTCTTCTTCAACAATCAACTGGTCATCCCCGGGGGGGACAACGAATGGACCGGCCTCAAGAACGGAATCACCAAGAGCCTTGACATCCAAGTCACCGGGGTCTCGACCAATGACGCCGCCATGGCCCTGGCCGGCTCCTACCAGGATGTCATCATCGTGAACATCTCCCCCTTGGATACCTGACCCCTTCTTGCTTTTTCATCCTAATACCGTGTATTGTCTTATAACCTCACCAATAGGATGAAAGCCATGTTCGACATCGATTACACCAAGACCCCGGTCACCGATTTCTACGGTATCAACTGTTTTACCGAAGTAGAGATGGGCAAGTACCTCAGCGACTACGTCATTCGAGAGCTGAAAGAGGTGCAACGGGGCCAGCGTGAACTGTCGAGCGAGCTCGCCGACCATGTGGCGAGCGCCATGCGTCAGTGGGCGCTCGCCAAGGGGGCGACCCACTTCTGCCACTGGTTCCAGCCGCTCACCGGCCTGACAGCGGAGAAGCACGACTCCTTCATCACCCCCACCAAAGGGGGCAAGGTCCTCCTCGAGTTCAGCGGCAAGGAGCTCATCAAGGGCGAGGGCGATGCCTCCGCCTTCCCCAACGGCGGGCTCAGGGCCACCTTCGAGGCACGCGGCTACACCGCCTGGGACACCTCCTCTCCGGCCTTCCTCAAGGAAGTGAGCGGCGTCAAGACGCTCTACATCCCCACCGCCTTCTTCTCCTACAATGGACAGGCGCTGGACAAGAAGGTCCCGCTCCTCCGCTCCACCCTCGCCCTCGAGAAGCAGACGTTGCGCGTCCTCAAGGCGCTCGGCAAGACGAAGGCGAGGCGGATCATCGTCAACATCGGGCCGGAGCAGGAGTACTTCCTCGTCGACAAGAAGTTCTACGACCAGCGGGCCGACCTGCGCCTCACCGGGCGCACCGTCATGGGCAACCTCGCCGCCAAGGGGCAGGAGCTCAACGACCACTACTACGGCACCATCGGCGACCGGGTCTCCGTCTTTATGAGCGAGCTCAACTACGAGCTGTGGAAGCTCGGTATCTCCAGCAAGACGCAGCACAAGGAAGCGGCTCCCAATCAATTCGAGATCGCCGTCGTCTATGACGCGGCCAACCTCTCCACCGACCACAACCAGCTCTTGATGGACGTGCTCCAGATGGTGGCCCTGCGCCACGGCATGGTGGCCCTGCTCCACGAGAAGCCGTTTGCCGGCGTCAACGGAAGCGGCAAGCACGACAACTGGTCGCTCGCCACCGAAGATGGCACGAACCTGTACGCCCCGGGCAACAACCTTGAGGAGAACCTCCAGTTCCTCCTCTTCCTCACCGCCTTCATCAAGGCGATGGACGTGTATGCACCCCTTATCAGGGCGGGGGCGGCCACCGCGGGCAACGACCACCGTCTCGGATCCTCGGAGGCCCCGCCGGCCATCATCAGCATCTACCTCGGCGAGCAGCTCTCCTCGATCCTCGATGCCATCACAGAGGAGGGCAACTGCGCCAAAGGCAAGAGCCAGTATGTAAAGATGGGCATCACCGCCCTCCCTGAGCTGCCCAAGGACCTCACCGACCGCAACCGCACCAGCCCCATCGCCTTCACCGGCAATAAATTCGAGTACCGCATGGTCGGCTCCTCCCAGTCGGTGGCGGGGCCGAACATCTACATCAATGGCGCGGTCGCCCAGGTACTGCAGGAAGCCGCCGACCGCCTTGAGGCGGCAGACGACGTTGAGCTTGAGTGCCACAACATCATCCGTGACTTCTACCAGGGACACAAACGCATCATCTTCAACGGCAACGGATACAGCCAAGAGTGGAAAGCCGAGGCGAAGCGTCGTGGCCTGCCTGAATTCCCCGATACCGTCTCCGCGCTGCCCCAGATGGCACACGAATCCTCCATCGCCCTCTTCGAGGCGCAGCAGATCCTCACCCGTTCTGAGGTGGAGAGCCGGTTGGAAATCTACCTGCAGACCTACAGCAAGCAGATCAACATCGAGGCGTCGGTCATGGTGGAGATGTGCCGCAAACAGATCATCCCGGCGGTGAGCCGCTATCTCGGCGCGCTCTCCACCTCCATCATCAACCAAGAGGCCATCGGCCTGGCAGCCCTTGAACAGAAGAAACTCGCGTCACGGCTCCAGCAATCGTTGGAAGAGGCCATCACGCTCACCGAATCGTTGCACATCGCCGTCGCCGAGGCCCTCTCCCACAGCGATGATGCGCGAGCTCAGGCTGAGTTCTACCGCGACGAGGTGGGCACTCGCATGCACGGCCTCAGAAGCCATATCGACCTCTTGGAGACCTACACCGACCGTTCGTTCTGGCCCCTGCCCTCCTACGACGACTTGCTCTTCCGCCTCTGATCGATCAGGTCATAGACGCTGCCCTGATGAGGGGCCAGCTCCAGATCGCCGTCACCGCTCTCCTCGACCCGCCCCACCTTGTGGGTCGAGAAGAGGCGCAGAGCGATGACATCCTCACTGGCAAGGAAGGCGTTCAAACAGCACGTCTGGGAGTGGGAGCCCATATTGAGGACCACCAGGCGCCGCCGCTTCCCCAAGGTGCGGGTATAGATGAGGATATTGGCGTTGCTGCACTCCAAGAAGGCGCAGTGTCCCATCTGCATCACCTCGTCATCTTTGCGCAGGGCGATGATCCGGCGATAGAAGTTCAGCATTGAGTCCGATTCCAGACTCTGGTTCTCCACCGAGTAGTAGTTGGCGCCCTTGGCAGCATCGAGCCAGCTCTCGCCGGTGGTGAACCCATATCCGGCTCCGGTGTTCCAGATCATCGGACCACGGGCAAGGTCGCGCCCCGGATGAAGCGGCCAGTACCGCTTGCCCAACGGGTCCTGCATCTCCTTTCTCTTGATCCGGGAGTTTGGAAGCCCCAACTCCTCCCCATAGTAGATGAAGATCGTTCCCCGCTGGGTCATCAAGAAGAGGGCGGCGAGCTTCAGCTTCTCCTCATTCCCCTTCACCTTGCCCGCAAACCGAGGAAGATCGTGGTTGTTCAACACCCAGCACGGATCACGATGACGCCCGGTGGCCTCATACCAGCGCTTCGCCACCCGTTTCCAGCTCTGTGCAGAGAAGCGCACAGAGGCCAGCGAAAAGTCAAAAGACAGATTGAGCTCATCACCTGAGCCCAAATACGAGGCGGCGAGCTCAGGTTCCCCCGGCAGTTCCGCCATGATCTCACCGACCAGCATCCGCTCTTCATACTGGTCCAACACCTTACGAAGCTGTCGGATCCGCACATGTGATTCAGGACGGTTCCGGTCAAAGATATGGCGCTGCATATCATACGGACGGGGACGTGCCCCGAAGATCTTCGGATTACTGCGCAGCGTCTCATCTTTCACGATCAAGTTGATGACATCGAGGCGAAATCCATCGACACCTCGATCGAGCCAATATTTCACCATCGAGAACAACTGATCAACCATCTTTTGGTTTCGCCAGTTCAAATCCGGCTGTTCAGTCAAAAAGGAGTGCAGATAGTACTGTCCCCGCTCTTCATCCAGACTCCAGGCCTTCCCCCCGAACGCTCCCATCCAGTTGTTCGGGATTTCATCACTCCAGATATAATAGTCGGCGTACTCGCCATCGGTTGTAGCCTTACTCTCAATGAACCAAGGATGTTCATTCGACGTATGGTTCAACACCAAATCGAAGATGACCCTGATGCCCCGCTCATGCGCCTCCGTGATGAGCAGATCGACATCTTCAAGGGTCCCGTACTCTTTTTGGATGGAAAGATAATCAGAGACATCGTATCCGAAATCAGCATTGGGCGAGCTGAAGATTGGACTCAACCAGATGGCATCGACGCCCAAATCCTGCAAATAGCCCAGACGACTGATGAGACCGAGCAGATCACCCACTCCATCACCATCACTATCTTGAAAGCTTCTCACATAGATATGATATATTACTCCTCCTTGCCACCACGCCTGATCCATGCCTCACCTCCCTCTCATCATGCTACCGCAAAAGAGAGAATTTACAATGTATTTACACGCAATACAGTGCATCTTGCTGTAACAACCAAATATAAATATTGGCATCCTTCGATGCAAGCAGACATATTTGCACCACCGCTCATCGTAATATGTCAACCGATTCAAAGGGAAACTGAAGCATTCTTAACCGTATGGAAACAACATCTTGCTGGATGACCCCAATGCATATACTGATACCCTCTCAAACCGTAAATTAAAATCTATATTATTATATTTATATCTGTTATTTATGATATGTAAACAATTTGTATCTATATTGTTTTATTTCTTTTATATATTGTTTTAATATCTTTTTATAATCATTATAATGTTGTACTTATGTCGTTTATAAGGATATCTTTTAAGATTAGATAGTATTTTTAGATTATATTTCAGCTATTTTATAGTAAATTCGATGTTCTTTGGTCACGTCAAGTCTTGTTTGCAATTTCAGATTTAAAGGTCATTGAACACTTCCCATTCTGATCATGCTGCATTATTCAGCTGCCGCTGTTCTTCTATCGACTTTGCACTTATGTAAGACCTTCCTGTTTCAGTGTCATCCTGGTACTCCATAAGATAAGAAACCAATAACCTCATGTAAGAGCCGGTGCAAGGGAAAACCCCCACTACACGGCTTCTTCTCCTGATCTCGACATTGAGGCGTTCAATGCCGTTGTTGGAGGCAATCTTCCTCGAGTCCAATTCGGGGAAATTGTAGAACTGGAGAGAGTCCTCCAGACCTTCCATCAAGCATTCTATAGCCTTGGGAAATCTCTGCCCATATTCCTCCTCAAGGCCCCTGGCACAAGCCTCCGCATGCTTGGCATCCTTCTGGTTCCAGATCAGCTTCAGCTGGCTGGCAAACCCTTTCTTTTCCTTGGGCGACACATGGGCCAGGATGTTGCGCATGAAGTGCACCTTGCAGCGTTGCCAGGAAGCACCAAGAAAACACTTGTCGATGGCGGCCCGGAGCCCCTTGTGGGCATCAGAGACCACCAGCCAGACCTCCTCCAGGCCACGCCCCTTGAGCTTCTCGAACAGTTCGGTATAGGTGGCCTCAGATTCGTCGTACATGGGCTCTACGGCCAGGATACGCACTTTTCCGTCCAAATCCACCGCCCTCACCACCATGATGGCGACACTGATGACCTTCCTATTGTCCCTGATCTTCTCGTAGAGGGCATCCACCCAGATGACAGGGTACTCCTTCTCCAGGGGGCTGTTGCGAAACTCCTCGACCTGGAGGTCCAATTCTGAGGTGAAGTTGCTCACCTGAGAAGCGGTTATCCTCTCGATTCCCAGCTCCTTGGCAAGCTTGTCAATCTTCCTCGTGGAAACACCCTTTATCCATGCCTGCTTGATGACCTCTATCAGGGCCTGTTCGCTACGTTTCCTCTCCGTCACAAAGAAGGGGACATACCCGCCTTTCCTAAGCTTGGGCACCAGCATGTACAGGGTCCCCAGCCTGGTGTCGAACCTGCGGGTGCGGTAGCCGCTGCGATATGCCTTCCTGGCTTCCTCATGGGCACCCTTCGGGGCATTGCACTTCTCTTCGATCTCAAGCTCCATAAGCTGGCTTGTCATCCATTCTAGCATAGCTAGTAACGGGTCCTCAGCGGTCTGGAACTCCAGTAGTTTCATTGCAAAAAACGTGGTATCCTTAGTTTCGGTCATTGGTCAACTCCTCCTGTTGTTGTGGTAACTAACAGTATGGGGTATCCAATGACCTTTATCAAATCGGAATCCAAATTGCGAACTTAACTATACACTACCTGTTCTTTTCTCATCTTCCAATAGTAATGGTATAAATTTTAATATTTAATAGACAGTACTATATTTATTTTATATTAGTATTATTTTATTTTAATATTGTTTTAATTTTTATTTATATTTTTACTAATTACTTTTATAAATTATATTATAATAATACTGTATGTTTTATATATTTTTTATAATAACATACAGTATTATTTATATCTTTAGTTTTATTTATATATCTAAATTATATCAAATATAATTTCATACTATATTTATATAATTAGTTTTGATCATACTTTCTTTGGAATTCTTTCAGTGAGAACCGTATTCCTGCAGCCCATCCCAAACCCATTGATGAGAAAAGTTCCTCGAGTTCTCTTTTGAAGGAAGGTTCTATGGAAAACGTAGTCAAAACTTTCTTTTCCTTTTTCGGCGTTCGTTTTTCTTGTGAAAACAATTCTTTTGCTTTCTGTGAACTTATACTTGGATCAACTACTTGCTCAGAGTCTGTTTCTGGGTTTTTTTTCAGTGCCATATCCTATCTCCATACCTCTTTATTAAGTTCCATCAATGCCTCGATTGTCACTGGCTTCAATCCCTTCCCTCTCACTTTGAATTGCTGTGGTGCTTTTCCTGCTTCCTGTGCCTTTCTGAACAGAGGATCAACCGGGATCTTAAATACGGTAAATTTACCTTGCATCGCCGCTTCATAAATATCGCGATGTTGCCGAATTCTATTATCGAAAGAATTGATGATAATCTTCGTATGCTTTACCGACGAACGTAAGTTCTTCTTGAGACGATCCAATTCATCTATGAAGATTTCCAATCCATCAAGGCTAAAGACCTCAGGAGTCATCGGGGTGATGACTTCATCTGAAGAGATCAATGCTGCTCGTTCCAAGCGTCCAAGACCAGGCGATAGGTCCAGGATGATCCGATCAAATGATGGAGAAACTTCTTTTATGAGATCTTGCAAAATGAAAGGTTCCTCAGCGAGTTTAGTTTCGGCATACAGCTTCAACGTCCCGCCGATTCCAAATGTCGGTAACATAAAGAGTTGTGGTATATCCGGGATAGGAATAATCGCATCATCGACAAAACATTTTCCTTGTACGACATCTGCCAATTCGTATGCAGGTGTCTCCTTCAAGAACCATGATGATGCATTGCCCTGGGGATCCATGTCTACGAAGAGCGTACGATACCCATCGAGTGCCGATTGACATGCGAGAGTACCAGAGATGGTTGTCTTGCCAACACCTCCCTTCTGGAGGTGAAAAGATAAAGTTTTAGCCATGAATCACCTTGGTAATGAGTATATACCGTAACCATTGGTCGTACAAGTATTATAATAAATTAAACAGAACTTTGTAACTTTCATTTCATTTTTATTCCGAACTACAATTAGTACAATTTGTTATAATATAAACAAAGGCAGTTATTATTTTGTATCTATATTCAATATATATATTCTTAGTATTGATTATATTAGTTTTAATACTAATTATTGGAATAGAAAAGGAGAGACAGACATAATTTCATTTTCTCAAGAAATCTGTATGAGGCAGCTCTTTTTACACTCATCATTAAGATCTACCTGATGCATCCTTCTCGATATTGTTATAGTACTTGTTTAATATTAATTTTATATTTTTTATATATTTTTTACATATTTTTTTGCTTTCTTTCCATTTGTTTTAATATTATAATTATATTGGTCTAAAATTGTATTTTATTGTTATAATATTTTTTATATTAATTTACATACATATTTATGTTATATATACATTGTTGCGATACTAGTACAATTAGTTCTTTAGAATTTTCATACATCGTTATTATACTACCATTATATTCTATATAACTTTTATACATATATTATTTGTGTTTTACTTCTTATTACTATAATCAATATTATTACATCATAATACCTATATATTTTTATACATATTCAATATTTTTTAACAGTATTACAATATTTCTATGATGTTAGGGCCGGGCTAATTTTTACCACCAGAGGTCAGGAGAATAGTTACCATCACATCGCCGCTTGATTTATTACCATTCCCCTGACGACCGGTGAAGCACATTACTTTACGTTCCTCAACCGAT
>Ga0209719_1002686_pt1 | contig 17786 bp, 10 predicted proteins | sample AD_JPNAS2_MetaG_FD_184421 | JGI IMG/M metagenome (GOLD analysis project Ga0209719, IMG submission 184421) | Active sludge microbial communities of municipal wastewater-treating anaerobic digesters from Japan - AD_JPNAS2_MetaG (SPAdes) (version 2) | ecosystem: Engineered > Bioreactor > Anaerobic...
AGCAGGGGAAAAGCCCTGTTTCGCCCGCTTGTTCTGCGGCACCCCGCCGCATCATCAAAAATTCCTGCAAAACCCTCCCGTATGCAAGCCTGACGGCCTGCGTTTGGGAGGGTTTTGCAAGAGCCTCCTTCTATCGAATAAACAGTTGCGCAGTATTTGACAGGATTCCCAGTCAATGCGCAAGCGAAAAAAGACAAAGAAAAACCCTTGCCTCCCGTGATGAGATAAGCGACAATGTGACCTGTAAAAGCGGATATAGGAGTGTTATGACTTTTCGGTCAAAAGCTAAAGGTTTTACGTTGGTAGAGCTGTTGGTTGTGATCTCGATTTTGGGAATTCTGGCAGCGGCCCTGACGACTCAGATGGGCAACGCGCGTGAGGCGGCGCGGGCCGTGAAGTGCAAGACGAATCTCAAGAATCTGGCGCAGGCTGCTCTGTCGTACGCGACTGATGAACACGACGACACGGACTCGACCGAGTACTGGGATCGGCAGATGCCGCTGGCGAAGTCGTGCGAGACCCGGTTTTTCGACAGGGCGTTGAAGCAGGCCGTGTATAAACACCGCCCCGGGTGGGTCTCGTGGACGTGGTCTAGCGGCGGAAGCCCATGGCCCAGCAGCACTCCGCAGGCCAGTGCGATGAAGGCCGCTTCTTATCACGGTGACCCATCCGTGACGTATCATTCGCTCTCGAACGGTGCGTTATGGAAGTACACGGGGGCCGATCTGGACACGTATGTGTGTGAAGCTCACAGAAAAGTTTGCAGAAGCAAAGGGGTGGGTGGGGTGAGATCGCCGGTTCGCCGCTCGTATGTGATGAACAGGTATTTCGAGGCGGACCGGGCTGTTAGTGATCTTTCGGCAAGAGGGAATGCCGGGGCGTTGCTACTCTTTGCGGAGCTGCCCGCCTACAAGGCTCAAGGCAGTGGATTTACTGAATCGGTGTCCACGGAAAAGGATGCCTCCGATGGAGTTTTGGATGTCCCGATCAACGGGTGGAAACCGCCTTCTTCCGGCAAAGAGATCATCGGTTTCAACCATAGGGTCGCCAAGCGTCGTGTGGCGCATGTCGCCTTTGCGGACGGACATGTGGAAGGCATTGTGGCTCCCGAGAAAAAGAATCTGACGACATCGAAGTTAGAGGATTTGACCTGCCTGTTGTGCAACGGCGTGGACCTGCCGGCTGACCCAGGGGAGTGGGCATCCGCCAGAAACGACCACGTGAAGGAGAAAACGAAGTGACCATGTGAAGTGGGGTGGCCTGCGGTTGCTAGTCGTGTGTGGATGTGCGATGTGACGGATCGAGAGAGGAGCGGTGTGTCTGGATGAAGAACGGCGTCAAAATATGTATTTTCCTGATGGCTGTGTCTTGCTGCGCGTGTAACGCGGTTGCGCAAGATACGTTGATACTTCCCGTTGAACGGCGCATGTTGTTTAACACTTGGATTTTTTTACCTGCTGGTTCGTATTACGCCCCAGATTGGACGCACGTGGGTCCCGCTCCTGCTGTTTTCCCTCCGGCCATTAGTATGTTATTGCCCGGAACGAATCATTACCACTCGTCTGGGTGGCAGTTGACAGCGTGCCGTACTGGCACATCGGCAGGACCGGTGGGGTACGGCGTGAATTTCATTCCCCCGCTCTCCTACAGCACCTCGATCAAGACAAACTGGCAGGCGAATTTGCAGAACACCTTAGGTGCAAAAATCGAGAGTCCGTTCTATCCGGAGGGTATCGGTGCCCTCTATTTCGAAGCGATCAATGTGTCGCGATCCTATGCGACTGAGATCACCGTTGAGATCGCCACCAACATGCTGGAGTATATTTATCTGGGGGGGGGCGTCACAAATGTTATGTACCCAGTCGAGTCGGAGCAGTTTTCAAACAACTGGCAAGTTCTTGACGTGTTGCCTCTTCATGCGGCATCGTCTAACGACTTCACACGCTATCAACGGTTGCTGCAGTGTCGTACCCCCGCCAAGTTTCGTATCCGCAGGACGGGGACCGTGTATCCGGCGGTATCCTTGGACGATGCACTTACCGCCGTCGACAACATTTGCGCTTCATATCCCCCTGCGGATGTCATATTGGAACGCCCTGCCTTAGTCTTCAAGCCGGGCTATCCCGCCGTTGGCGAGTCGCATGTGATCCGGTGCGAAGCTAGTTGTGTGGGGACAAACTGGAATGAAAGGACTGGGTATACAAATCGTACGATGATGGTTCATTACAGGTGGCGTTATCTGGATCAGATGTCCAATGTGTGGGCAAGTGTGCCGATGAATCACGTTGCGGATTCAGGCGTTGGTGATGGCGAGGTTTATGAGGCGACCTTGCCTGTGCAGGCCGACGTCGGCGATATAGAATACTTCTTTGAATGTGTGTTTGAGGGATACCGTTACCGGCATTCTGACTATACGTCTTCTGGCCACACATATATGACCGAATGGTTGTCCCCCCGCACTCTTCGCAGTAATGCAGTAGCGACGGGAGGACGAGAGTTTTACACGCGGCTGCGGCCCTATCCGTCGCCTTACGAGACGGTCTGGATAGTGACGGGGCCGGTTCTCGAAGACAATCCAATTCCGATGACGCTGGTCAGCAATGACGTATGGCGCGGTATGATTCCACTCGTGAACGGAAGCCAGACGAATTTGCAGTTTTGTTTCCGCGGTGACCGGAAATATGATCCGGCTACTGGCACCGTGCAAGACACCCCGATCTATTGGGTTGAGCCCTCCCAAGCATTGATCGGGGTGGTGCCGTTCGGCGGGGTGTGCGTGGAGCGCACAACCAAACCGGAGGTTCCGATGCGCGTGACCGCGCTGGGCGGTGGGTTTGTTGAGGTTACATTTGATGCAAACACGCTGGAATATATGACCCGCCGTGCCGAGTATCAGAACTTCAACTCTTGGGTGGCGCCTCCGGATGTCTTTACCGATAGCAATGGCCAGATTTCCAAGCAACGGCTCAGCAACACGTTTGATTCTTGGCCGGCGAACGGAACAAAAACCGTCGATGAGTTTTTCCTTGGCTATCCTGCCCAAACTAATGTGTACAGCACACTTCCGTTCATGACGTTTAACGGGTGGCTGAGTGGTCATTCCGCTTATGCGGTTGATCGGTTAGCGGCCGACATATTCAACTCGCCGAACATCTCCAATCCGAAACTCCGCAACGTGGCGATCCGTTTACAAGGTGGCGATGCGGGTCTCGGCCTCGGGTATATCTACAATCAACAAGGCACTACCCTGCCGGACGGCATCGACAGAATTTCCTTCAAGTGCAGGTTGGGGCAGGTGGCTTCGCCGTATCAAGCGATCCACTACAAAGGGACGGGTGCGTTCACCATGCAGAACTATCTGGTTCGCGCCAGCGTTGGCGCGAACATCGGCATGTCTCCGCAGGAACCTTCACTCTCCGTGCTTGGGTATTATCAGGATGCCGAAAACTTTTACGAATACCGGATGACGCAGGTTCCCGACACTAGTGACTTGAAGCGGGATAGACGAATCCTTCATGAACTTTACAAGTGGCGGGGCGGTGTGCCTTATCGGTTGACGTCCAGCATTCGCAACGAGAATTTAACCCTTGAGACGCGCACAACGGTGGAACTGCGGATGTACACGTCCGGTGGTACAACTACGCTTCGTTGTAACTTCGGCTCTGTGAACGATATTTTACAGGCCAGCGATTCTGGTTCTGGCACAACTGGTGGTGCGGCACTGACCCACGGTACCTGTGGATTCTTGTCGGCAGAGTGCAGGTCTGGTTTTGGAGAGGTGTTTTCGCAACCGACGGCGTCCGGTGCTGTGCCCGCGTCGGGGACAACGCTGACACCGCTGCTGAGTGCATCGACCTTTGCTACGGATATCCCGAATTGGTGTTTCGTGCCGTCAAGCCGTTGGGAGGCACGCTCTGATTACGATACCAGAGGGATTTATGCGGTGATCCCTACGCAAAAGCTGGGTGTGTTTTTGCAACGGACGGAGTTCGGTACGGATGATCCGCCTCAGGCACCGGGTACTCCGGCCTGGGAGCCTTTCAAAGAGGTGACGCTTACGGGATTCGGATACCTCAGCTATGACGTGCCGGTCTATGCGTGGCGTTCGCATTTCTTGATGTTGCGGGTCCTTGGGCGCTCTGACGGTCAACGCATCGACGTGATCGTCGATGAAATCAAGTTGTCGGGGTGGCGCGGCCAGGAGTCGTCGGACCTGAGTCTCGGCGATACTGAGGATGCCAACCAGAGTAGAAACGCCGAGTGGGTGGCGTCGGAGGCGTGGGTCATCACTAACAGCGTTGCGGGTCTGAATGAGGGGCGGGTCCCCGGGGCTTTCGATATCGATCAAACGAACCCGATGTCGTCGGTACAACTCTCGACCCGGTATGCGAACACGGACGAGGGGTGGGTGACCAATACGACGTACGTGTACAACGGCTGGATTTATCTGGATGGCGCGGGTAATGTGAATACCTTCGCCGAAAATTTCATCGGCAGCGTGCAACTCACGATCAAGGGCGAGGAAGTCCTGTACAGCGAGGATCCAGATACGCCGTCCACCAACACGATCTCGTCTCTCAGTTCGGGTTGGTACCCCTTTGAACTGCGGCTGGGGTGCGGCTCGGACGGTAGGGTCGGTCCGGCTGGAAACGGTCTTCTGAACGGGCTGGGCGTGGCGTATAGCCGAAACGGCGGAAGTTTGTGGGTTCCCCTCAGAGATACAGGTTCGGCGACGTTTCTGAGAACGACAACGAAGACGGTGTTGTTGGATCATCGGCGCGGCGGGCGGGAAATTGACTCGGACGGAGATGAAGGCGACTGGTTGGATCAGGCGATCAGGTCGCCCCGCCTGCTCAACGGCTCGGGAATGTTGGAGTTCGACTACCGTGTCTTGCGGGCACCGGCCCGCCTCGTCGTGCAATTCGCTCCGGTCACGCACGCGTCCTTGTGGAGTGGAATACACACGGTTGTGGTAAATACGGCCGTGTCGAATTTCAATCATGCGATGGCGTACATCGGGACGAATGTTAACGGTTACCTGCGGGTGTTGAACGACCGCAGCGGCATCTATACCAATGCGCTCGTCGAGATCAATAATGCCGTGGCTTGGAATGAGCCGCCTGTCGGGGTCACGGACTGGCGCGCGTACAATATCAAGGTCACGGACACGGATTCGCAAAGGATAATGCTGGATGAGACCAAGGCCTGTTTCCTGAATAACAGTCAGACCGCCGAGACAGATCCAGCGCAATCGCTGTATCCGGAGGCGTATGTTATGAGCCCATTCCTGCCAACAGGATTGGGGTCGTTAACGTTCATGGCGCGCATGTTCACAAGTGCGCCGGCACCGTTGCATCTCTATGTGACGACGGACCCGGAACTGAAGGCATCCAATAATTGGACGTACGTTGACACCTTCCTGATCACCAATCGGCTCTATCAGACATATTCCTTCAATCCGACCGATGGCCGTGCGTACCATGCCGTGAAACTGGTCGTGCCGACAACAGGCGGCGGACAGCGGGTGTGTATTGAGGAGTTGGCGGTGATGGAGCCGGTGCTTCCCGGTTTTGAGATTGTCGGTGTCCGTGCGCTTTGCGTGGAGGGCGGCGGTTTCAGTACTGAGCGTTTCCAGCCGTTGCACTCTGACGAGGTGGGATTTGAGGCGAGGCTGAGTAACATCCGGCTCTCGCCGCAGAACATCCGCCTGTACGTGGATTATTACGTGGGGACCAATGTCTGGGGTGTCAAAAACTGGCCGGCTGGCGAGGTCGAGACCTTGGAGATGGAACTCGTCGATGAAGATCTGCTGCTTTACCGCACGGACCTTTTCAATGTGGTGCCGCCGCAAGATAAAAATCAGGTTGTTCAATATCGGGTGCGAGCGAAGTATGAAGATGAGAATCACACAGAACTGGATGCTTATCAAAGCGTCTTCGATAGACCGTCGTGGTATCATCCGATCGACCTGAATCAGCGCTACGCCGCGACCGGCGGCTGGGCTTCGTACTATATTGTGTACGATGTGCCGATCGGCGCCATATGGTTGAACGAGATCAATGCGTATGAGCCCTATGAAGGCGGAGAGATTCATAGCGGGTACAACACGTACGTGGAGATCGCAGTTCCCACTGCGGTCAGCCTCGCGGGGTGGCATCTTGATCTCGTGCCGTGTAACAATTTCGATCCGGTTTACACGATCTCCTTCTTGGGAGATCTGCCGGTGCAGCAGCCGGTTACGAACGGCTACGCCTTTTTTGTGGTTGGACATGATCCGAATGCGCAGCCTTATGAACTCACCGGTATCCCACCGTTACCCAAACTGGATTACAGCGACCAGAATTTCGCATACAAGTTCCCGAAATACGCGCCGTTGGGAGTCCGTTTGCGTCGGCCATGGGGTATGTATGAGCATGCCGTTGTTTATGACCGTGAGCCGGGATGGGCGGGATTTTCAGGTGCCGGGTGGGTCGCCGAGCATCCCGATAGCGGGTTTATGTATGTCGGGACGGAAGATCAGGGCGGATCATTGAACGTGTTTACGAACTCGGTGCGATATGCGTTGCCGCTGGCCTCTGACTGGACCAATAACTTGGTGTGGACGCCGGGCGGGCTTAATGTCGGCCAGACCGTAGAGGACTTCAACGTGATGGCTCCTGGAGCCTCAAATGTGGTGGTGCGTTCGTGGTTGACGCCGGTGCACGGTGTCCAGAATGGTGTGCGTACCACGCCGCTGTCGTTTAAGCTCCGCCTCGGCACCGCGACAAACATCCTGTATGAGGCGGATGAGTGGTATCGTATCAAGTCGGTCACTGTGAACGGTGTCGAGCAGATGGCAGGTGGCGAGGTGGAGACGTTCAATCTTCCTCTGCTTGTGTCAGATTACACCAACTTGAATGTTGTCGTGACTTTCGGTCTCCGCGGGGATGTCGACGGTTTGAATCTGGGCAGCGATATCCTGACGTGGTTGCTGAGTTTTGGCGACGTACCGCTTGCGCCGACTTACTACTACGGCCGTGAGCTTGAGATCTATGAGCGGTATTGGCTCGATGCCAATCCCACGACGACCAACTATCTGGAGGGTGGTATCCTGAAGGTGGAGCGGGAAGCCGCGACGACCAATCACTTCATGACCGCGTGGCTGGCATTGAACGGCACTAACGTGCACTATTTGCTCGGCGACCGTGTCTTTGGGGATGCCGTGTTCAAGGTCACGGCCAAAGACAGCCTGACCGCGCCGGACTGGACAATGCTGGCGCAATACAGACTGGGGCCGTCGTCTTTCGACAGCAACCACACGACCCGTGTGTTCATCCAGAACCCCTTCCTAAATGATGAGTTTTCGGCGGATAAAGGCGGGCAACTCTTCTTCAGGTGGGTGATTGAGTATGAGGACCCGCGGTTCAGTAAGCCGATACTGGTTATCACAAACTCACCGTGACGTGCGTCGTCGCGGTCGCGGGGCTGGGGGTTGCGCAACAGGGCGCTGACGAGACTGGTCCCGAGTCTGGCGGATGGCTTGTACCAGCATGCCCACGAGGAACAGAAACACAACAAGCAGAAGCGAGCGTCGCTCAATGGGTGTGAGTCGTGTGCGACGCTCGCGATGAGGGAGAGAGGGACTGGTAGAGGTGCGCGATGTGTGGTTTTTCCTGTTGGCAGCAGTCATGTGTTCCACGTTAGCGCGGATGGGAATCGGATGCAACTCTGGAAATCGCAAAATCGCGAGGATCAGTCTTGACGGGGAATCGGGGGCGGCCCTATAATCGCTCCTCAACGTAGTTTTTTGGACAACTCGAATCTAGGATCTTTTATGACAGGCGAAAGAGCAGATCAGAGAAATCAGCAGGCGCAAAACTTTTTTAACAAAGGCAGCGCTGCTTTTGAACGTGGCAACTTTGATATCGCGATAGATCTGCTCATGCAGTGTGTGTCGCTGTCGCCCGGTTTTTCCAGAGCGCGCAAGTTGCTTCGCGCCACGCAAATCGCAAAATTCCGCAAGGAAAAGAAAAGTGGGCTTACAATAAAGCTTGATGATGTCAAGGCGGCAATGATGCGCGTGAAAATAGCGGGATTGCTGAAGGCCGGCAAAACCGAATCCGCGCTAATCGAGTGCGAAAAATTGCTGACGCTCAATCCGCTTCACTCCCAGAATGTCGAGATGGCGGTTGAAGCAGCAGAAGCTGCCGACCATCCGGAAGCCGCGCTCTTTACGGTCGAAGCGGCATACGAGAACAATCCGGACGATATGGAATTGTTGCGGCGGGTGGCGGATTACTACATGACGGTCGGCGATTACACCAAGGCGCGCGATGCCTACGTGAAGTTGAATGCCTATCTGCCCAACGACCAGACGATCTTCAAGCAGCTCAAAGATGCCGAGGCGCGCGTGACGATGGCAGCCGGATGGGAGGAGGCCGCCGGCAAGAAGGATGCCTACCGCGATTTGATCGCCGACAAGGATCAGGCGAAGAAACTGGATATGCAGGCTAAGGCGGTCGTCGCCGGTGCCGATGCGGAGGCGTTGATCGAAGAAGCCCGTGCACGTATCGTGCAGGAACCGAATAATCTGAACTACTACCGCGCGCTGGCACGGTTGTTGTCGCAGAACAAGCGTTTCGACGAGGCCGTCGAAGTCTTGGAGGCGGCGCGTAAGATCAATGCCGCAGACCCCGAACTTGATCGCGCGGTTACATCCACCCGGATCTCTGCATTTGAAGCCAGAATTGATGCGCTGAAGGAGGCTGGCGACGCAGAGGGCGCGGCTGAGATGGAAACCGAGATGAACCAATTCATCTTCGATGACTTGAGTGCCCGTGTGCAGCGCTATCCGAACGATCTCAGATTGCGTTACGAGCTGGGTATGCAGTATTTCATGTACGAGCATTACGACGATGCGATCGGGCAGTTTCAGCTCTCTCAGCGCAGCCCGAAAGAACGCATTGAGTCGCTCTATTATCTGGCGATGTGTTTCGCCCACAAAGGGCAACGCGACATGGCGATTATGCAACTCGAAACCGCCAATGACCAACTGCCGATTATGGACGACCTCAAGAAAAAGGTGGTGTTCGCTCTGGGCAAGCTGGCCGAAGAGGCGGGCGACATCGAAAAGGCGTTCGGATATTACAAAGACGTCTATGGTGCGGATATCGGCTTTGAGGACATTTCCGCGCGTATGGAGCGTATCTACAAGTTGAGGCAGGCCCAGCAGGGTTGATCACTGTTCGGTGTTGTGATCAGCACAACACGTTGGTGGTCTTCTCTCACTGCGGCACAGTCTTCTGGATGCCCAGAAGGCGGGCGGCGTTGCCTCCGAGCACGAGTTGTTCGTGTGCGGGGGACGCTATGCCGGCGCGTACGAATTCGATGCCGTCGTCAAAGCTCAGCCAAGGCCAATCCGTGGCAAATAGCAGCCGATCAGCGGGATGCTCGCGCAGTACCCGCTGTGGCGCGTCCTCCGTTGCATTCATCGCCAGGATCGACGTGTCGAGAAAGAGGTCCTGCCCCACGAGATGGGTCAGGACCTCGTTCCATTGGAGCCAGCCTCCCAGATGCGCGGCAATTAGGCGCAATCCAGGGACACTGCGAATGACGTGACCGATCCGCGCCGGATCGCATACGGGATCATGCGGAAAGCCAATATCAAAACCGCAATGGCACTGAACCACCAGATCGAGATCGCGGCAACACCGGAAATATTCCAGCATTTTAGGTGAGTCCACCACGCACGGCTGATAATACGGGTGCAGTTTGATGCCGCGGATTCCACTCTCCGCCACTTCTCGCAGGTGGTTGAAGCGCGCTTTATCGTCAGGATGAACGGATGCGAAAGGGATCAGGTGTGCCGCAGCTTCCGCTCCACGCTCTCCCGACCGCAATGCGTCAGCCTCCGCCAAGATTCCCGCAAATTGCGCCGGTCGTGTGGCGATCGGACATACCACCGCATAGTCAACCGCTGCCGCACGCATCTGCCTTAAGAGGCCGTCGACGGTACCGTCTCCGACGGCGGCGATTTTGTTGTCTGCCTTGTCGACGAGCTTTTGCAATGCACGCGTTGCAAGGTCTTCTGGGAAAGTATGGACATGAACATCGATGACCATGTCATTCTCCCGTACGCTCACGGCTTATAGCACTCACGGTATAGCGCTGGTGCTTTTAAATGTGAAAAGGTTTTCCGGGAACATCTTGGGCGTGATACCCGCTTGCCGTAGCGCATTGACGTGTGGCCAGAACTCACCGGCTTCCGCTAGATCGTGGGCGTCAGAGGCCAGCGCGATTTTCACTCCCTTTTCAGCACACATGCGGATGAATGCCGTTTCAGGCTGATAGGCGTGGAAATTAACCTCGACCGCTACTCCGCTGTCGGCAAGCAGGCCGGCAAGCGTGGCAAACAGATGGGAAGGCACCTTGAGGCGGTTGAACGTGAAGAAGCGGAACGGGTGGGCCAGCACATCGATGTCGTGTTCAAGCAATCGCTCGACGTCGCGCAGGAAGAGTCGCTCAGCCTCTTGCTGCGATGTGCGTCCGGGAACAAAGCCCGGTATCATGTGGATGGCACCGATGGCGATATCCCAGTCAAAGTCAAGGTCCTCCGGTGCGAGCAGCAGACTCCCGTCATCAAGGAGGTCCAGTTCCAGGCCGACTTTGACAAAAGGCGAGCGCAGCGTCTCCGCGAACCGACAGTAGGCTGCCATGCGTCCGCGTTCGGGTGTTTCCCAAACCGCTTTTACCATGGAAGGGTCGGACTGCCAACGAAAACTCATGGCGTTCGGCTTGTCAAAATAGAGTTGGAAAGCGTGTTCAGTGATGCAGAGGGTTGAGACGCCCAAAGCCTGCGACAACGCCACACACGGCGCAGTGTCGGCAGTTGTGCCACAATAGGCATGCTCGGTATGGCAGTGCACGTCGATGATGTTCGGCACCTGCAAGCCAAGGCACAACTCCTCGATCTCCACGCGCGAATCAACCAAATGAATGAAGCTGAATCGGAACGGCGGTTCGCACAACGCAGGAACCGTGTGGTAGAGGATCTGTTCATGCACGCGCGCCTTTTGCCCCTTGTGGTAGTGACCACTGAGCGAAAGAATCACACCGGACTTCTGATACGCATCGATGATCTCTGCTGCGTTGGTCGGCCGATACGGATAGTGCGAGTCGATCGGCGGATAGATTGGCGGATGCTGTACGGCGATCAGCGGCAGACCAGGATTGTCGGCAGCGCACTTTTTGAGTGCGGCGAGATCGGCCGTCGCGCGTACGCATTCGCGGTTTTCGTTGTAGTAGTCGTTGAACAGCACAAAGCCGTAACCACCGACTTTGTGAAGCCCCGGCTCGCTTCCGAAGAGCTTGTTGAAAGAGTCGGGGTCACCGTCATGGTTACCCGGAACAACCAGAAAGGGGATGCCGCTGCGCAAGAGTTCGCCGTGTAGCGACACCATATCCATCGGGGCGTTGTGATCCGAGCCGTCTTCCACCAGATCGCCAAGAACGAGGGTTGCGTTCGGCTTGATTCCCATATGGCGAAGGCGCAAGAAAACTTTTTTTAACAAGGCCCGCGTCAGTTCACCGCGCATATGCTGCGCTTGCGCTGTCTGACGAGCCAGTCCCGTGTAGTGCAGATCAGAAATAGCCAAAAGGGTTAAACGATTCTCACTCATGTGTCCATGCAACTTTCATCGTTGAATACTCGGCATATCAAAAACACCGCTCCTGAAAAGTGGCCCTAGCGTACGGGAACTTACTGTATCGGTCAACTGGAAATGGTAAGAGTTGGAAAGTTAGAACTTCACGTGTACGACGAACTTATTGCTTCCGCTTACACAACGGATTTGTGTATCTTCTTGGCATGAGACTTTTTTTTGCGATTCCGGTGCCTGATGAGGTCAAAGCTTCTCTGTGCAATGTGGTTGATCGGTTGACATCGGTCGCCTCAAATGTCACGTGGTGTAAACGTGATCAGCTCCATATCACGCTGGCTTTTTTGGGCGAGGTGGCACCGCTGATCTTGCCACATGTGACCGCAGCAGCCGATCGCGTGTGTGCGATGCTGTCGCCGTTTGTGTGCCGTGCACATGGACTAGGGATCTTCGGAACCAAGCGCATGCCAACAACTTTGTGGGCGGGTATCGATCCTTCACCTGAGCTTGATTTTCTGCACGAACAGTTGTGGCTGGAACTAGAAAAATACGGCTTGAAAAACAAGACATCGGATTTCCGGGCACACATCACGCTCGGACGCTGTCGCAGCAAAACCAACAACCGGAATTTGGTTCGGGCTATGGAGAACGACGAAGAGATTGAGTTCGGCGACTGGACGGTCAAGGGCGTGACGCTGTACGAAAGTCGCTTGACGCCGCAGGGCGCGCTCCACCGCAGACTGAACCAATCTCCTTTGCTAGGATGACCGGCGGCCCTTACCGTGCAACCGGCGGTGGCGGTGGCGGTGGGGGCGGCGGCGGGGGCACGGCACCTGCGGCCGATGCGCGCGGCGCGGCAGCCGATACCGGCTGTTGCGAAGCACCCGGCAGCAGCGTGAAGGCTTTCTCCAGCAACTCGCGCGCCTGAGCGTCGCGCAACTTGCGGTTTTCGCTGCCCAGCACCACAACGATTACGCGCCGCCCGTTGCGTTTCGACGTCACGACAATCGACCAGCCTGCGCTCGCCGTATAGCCCGTCTTGAATCCGTCGCACCCTGCTACACGCTCTTTAAGAAAAGGATTGTGCGTGCGCATGTCGAAGGGGCGCGGCGTGTTGGCGCGGAGCTGACGGTAGACGGCGGAGGTGTAGGCGAAAATCTCGGGATGCTTGCACAGTTCGCGCGCGAGCAGAGCCATGTCACGGGCGGTCGAGACGTCATGGCGCTGTCCGGCTGAAGGCGGCAGACCGTGGACCGAGGTGAAGCGCGTGTCCTTCATGCCGATCTGTTGGGCGCGCGTATTCATCAACTCGACGAAGCCCTCTTTGGTGCCCGCCACATGCTCGGCCAGCGCGACGGCTGCATCGTTTGCGGATTGGATCATCATGGCGTACAGCATCTCTTCCAACGGGAAGGTCTCCTTCGGGTCGAGATACACTTGCGAGCCACCGGTTTTGTAGGCTTCGACCGAGACTTTGACGGTGTCGTCGAGTCGCACTTTACCGGCATTGATCTGCTCTTGTACCACCAACAGGGTCATCAATTTCAACATGCTGGCGGGATAACCCGGCACATCGGCCCTGTCTTCGAACAATGTCGCTCCGGTGTCGGCATCCACAATGATCGCGCCGATGTAGGGCGTCCGTGAAATGCAGCCCTTGGGTCGCTGAGCGACCGCACCGTTCGCAAGCACCAGTATCGTCAAAAAGAGAAAAACACGCTTCACAGAAAAAACCTCCATCGTCATACCGCCACCGTGTCTGTCGCACTGGCACCACTTGCAGGCACAGACACCGCAGATGGCGAGGTATTAAAACAGGTTCGGTGCGTTTTGAAAAGCATTCAACTTCTAACGCGCAACTTTCACTGCTCAACCCGCCCCAAAAAGACCTTGTACCCGTTGAACGGCGTTTGCTACGATCAATCCGTCAATGGCGTGGATTGACTTTGGCTTATGCGTATCTGGCGATCGGCGGGGAAGGAATGAAAAAAAGTTTAGCAGTCACCTTGTTGCGAATGTTGATCGGGTGGCATTTCCTGTATGAAGGGATTTGGAAGTTGATCCAGCCTGGCGGCTGGTCATCAGCTGGATACCTGCGCATGAGTTCATGGTTTGCTGCGCCGGTTTTTAGGATGATCGCCGATACGCCTTGGCTTCTGCGAATCGTCGACCTGATCAACATGTGGGGATTGACGCTGATTGGTCTGGCGCTGGTCGTCGGCATATTGGTGCGGCCGGCTGCGGCGGCTGGTATCCTGCTGTTGGCGTTTTACTATGTGGCGCAACCGCCTTTCTTGTCAGCTTATTCCGAGGGCCACTTCCTCTTTATCGATCGCAATGTTGTCGAGGCGGTGGCTTTGCTGGCCGTTATGCTGGTACCGTCGTACGGACTGGGCTCTTATCTGGCCGCCTTGCCGCGCACCTGTTTCAAGCGCAGCCTGCGAAAGGCGAAGGAAGGGGTCCAGGGTGAGCCGGTTGCCTCCACCGCTCGCCGCGATCTGTTGCTGAGCCTCAGCTCGCTGCCGGTGTTGGGGGCGTTCGGCTACGCGCTTTTCCGCAGGCACGGACGTGTGTGGGAACGCGAGAATCTGCTGGCCCAGCCGGATGCCGTGACGAGCGCGACTGTCAAGACCTTTAGTTTCATTGATATCAAAGACCTCAAAAAGCCTATCGATCAATACGGGACAATCGGCTCGCTCAAATTAAGCCGCATGATTCTGGGCGGTAACTTGATCGGCGGCTGGGCGCATGCGCGCGACCTGCTCTATACAGACAAGCTGGTCAAGGCGTACCATGAAGACTGGCGCGTGTTCCGCACGTTCAAGATGGCCGAGGCGTGCGGGATCAATGCGATTTTGACGAACCCGGCGTTGATGCGGGTGATCAATGATTACTGGCAAAAAGAGGGAGGCAAGATCATGTTTCTCTCGGACTGCGGTCACAAGGATGGCTTGATCCGCGGCGCGCAACTGTCGGTTGAGCGGGGCGCCTCGGCAGTATACACGCACGGTGGGGTCTCCGACAGAATGGCCGAAAAGGGTGATTACAAGCAGTTCGCTCAAGTTCTGGAGGGTATGCGCAAACTTGGAGTGCCGGTCGGTATCGGTGCGCATAAACTCGATACGGTTAAGTTTTGTGTGGAGCATGACTTGGTGCCCGATTTCTGGATGAAGACGCTACACCAATTGAACTATTGGTCAGCCCGTCCGAATGATCCGCAGCACGACAATATCTGGTGCACGAACCCGGAAGAGACCGTGGCGTTTATGGAAAAACTGGAGCAGCCGTGGGTCGCCTTCAAAGTGTTGGCGGCCGGTGCGCTCCGCCCCAAAGAGGCGTTTCCGAATGCGTTCAAGAGCGGGGCGGACTTCATTTGTGTCGGCATGTATGATTTCCAGATTGTCGAGGACGTGAATCTGCTTACGAGCATTCTGGATCAGCCTATCGAACGCAAGCGGCCTTGGCGCGCGTGAGGTATGCGTGGGAACGCTTGGTGATGGTCGGCTTTGGATGAACCCGTATGCAGAGCGGGAATCAAGGGTGAGGAATAGACTGAACAAATGAAAACAAGTATGTCCACAATCGCCGCGCTGGCGTTGCTGCTGTGCGCAGGCTGTTTTGAGAACCGTGAAGCCCCGTACCGACCCGTTACGGCGCGTTCGTTGGACGAGGCAATCACGAATAAGGCTGCGGTCGAGCGTGTCATTCTTGCCAAGCAGACCCTTTCCGGCTTTCCGCGAGAGCTGGCCAGTATGCCGAGGCTTACTGTATTGGAACTGCGCGGGACACAAGGGCTGGGCGCATTGGATGGACTCGCTGACCTGAAGGCGTTGAAGCAGTTGGATCTGTCTGCTACAAAGATGGAAACGGTGCCGGCGGCGGTGTTTGCGTTGGCCGGACTCGAAAGACTCTATCTGTCGGACAACGGGATCAAGGAGTTGCCGGCGGCGATCAGCAATCTGGCCGCGCTCTCCTATCTCAATTTGGATGTCAACCAACTCGGCGCGCTGCCTCCTGAATTGGGTCAGATCAGCGGGTTGCGCTGGCTGAGGTTGAACAGCAATAAGTTGACCGCGTTGCCGCAGGAACTCGCCGGATTGAAACGCCTGCAGCGCATCTATCTGCGCGACAATCTTTTGACGACGGTTCCGGAATGCCTAAAGGATCTGCCTCTGCTGGAGGACATCAGCCTCAGCGGCAATAAAGTCACGCAGATACCGCCTTGGATGACCCAGTTGCCGAAACTGCGTCAGGTGGATCTAAACGGCTGTCCGGTGAGTAAGCTGCCGGATGATTTATCGGGCTGGACCTCTTTGCAGGTGCTCTCTTTGGTGCGATGCCCGATCGACGACACGGAGAAGGCGCGTGCGCGTGCCGCGCTGCCCAAGGTTCATGTCGCCTTCTGACACCGTGAACGTCCTGTCCCCAACGCATCGCCTTCAATGTACGCCCGCAGAGTGGCTGGATTGGCGTTGGCAGATGCGCCACGCAATCGTCGGCCCTGCGCCCGAACTCGCGGCGTATGGCGTTGATCTCGATATGGCGGAACAGGTGCACCGCCGCTATCCGATCCGGTTGACGCCGTATGCGTTGTCGCTGTTGCGTCCGGCGGAACTCTCCGACCCGCTCGCGTTACAAGCCTTGCCTGCGGCGGCTGAGCTAATTGATGAGCCCGGCATGACAGCGGACCCGTTTCACGAAACCGCGCAGGCAATCCGTTGCCACGGTCTCAAGCAGCGCTTTCCGGACCGCGTGCTGGTGATGGCACACGACCAATGCGCCATGGCCTGCCGACATTGCACTCGCAAAGGACTGCTCGGCACGGCCGACGTCGTGCGCACGCCGCCGCAGGTCGCGCAAGCCGTGGCGTGGGTGCAGGCGCACCCTCAGGTGCGCGAGGTACTGCTTTCGGGGGGCGATCCGTTACTGCTCTCCGACCGCAGGCTGACAGGACTGGTACGCGCTTTTGCTCGCTTGCCGCAGATCGACGCCGTGCGCATCGGTACTCGTGTGCCGGCAACGTTGCCTATGCGTGTGACTCCGGAATTGGCGCGCGCGCTGGGTGCCTCCAAGAAGGTCTGGGTCAATACCCAATTCAATCACGTGCGCGAACTCACCCCGGAGGCTGTCACGGCATGTGCGCGATTGGTGGACGCGGGGATTCCCGTCTCCAATCAGACCGTGTTGCTCAAGGGCGTCAACGATTCGATTGAGGCGCTCTTCGCGCTCTGCGCGGGCCTGCAACGTATCCGCGTGCGACCGTACTATGTGTTTCTGTGCGATCCAGTCGCGGGGATCGCGCATCTCCGCGTTTCGTTGCGGCGCGCCCGTTCGCTTGAACGTGAGTTGGCGGAACGGCTGGGCGGTCTCGCATTGCCGCGTTTCGTGATGGACGTGCCGGGCGCACTGCGCAAACGACCGATTTAGTGCCATGCCGTTGTCTAACGCGGGCAAAGCCAACTCAATCTCACACAAAAGCTCACCGGGCACAATCTTTTGGCGGTAACATGTTGTTGGCACTCATCACGGGCAAGATGCCCGTGCCACGTTGCTCGGCGCCGGCTTTGCATCAGATGCTCAATTTGCGGAGGGGTTTCCGGTACTGCGGGTGTTGCGGGTGCTGCTATGTACCCGGCACCAAAAAAACCGGGCAATGCCCACTTTCTGCGCTGTGCGCGGAGTTAGCATTTAGGATTTAGGATTTAGGAGTTTTTGTTAAGATTGTATGCGTGACAAGAGAGCGCATAGAAGAGCTTGCGAGCCGCGTGGGAAGCGGACGCGAGCAGTTGATCCCAGTGTTGCAGGCGGTGCAGGATGAGGAGGGCTACCTGTCGGCTGAGGCACTCGCTGCGGTGGCGCAACAGCTTGGTGTGAGCGAGGCCGAGGTGACGGGCGTCGCCACCTTTTACGGGCAGTTCCGTCTCCGCCCGGTCGGTCGGCACACCATCAAGGTGTGTATCGGCACGGCTTGTCATGTGAAGGGTGCGGATCGCACGTACGAGGCTTTTTGCCGCGAGCTGGGAATTGCGCCGGGCGAGGATACCGACGCGCAGGGCGAGTTCACGGTGGAGAAGGTGGCCTGCCTGGGATGCTGTATGCTGGCGGTGGCGGTGCAGGTCGACCGCACGATCTATGGCCATGTGACGCCGG
>Ga0209719_1002713_pt1 | contig 17604 bp, 12 predicted proteins | sample AD_JPNAS2_MetaG_FD_184421 | JGI IMG/M metagenome (GOLD analysis project Ga0209719, IMG submission 184421) | Active sludge microbial communities of municipal wastewater-treating anaerobic digesters from Japan - AD_JPNAS2_MetaG (SPAdes) (version 2) | ecosystem: Engineered > Bioreactor > Anaerobic...
TTACTTTTTAAAATTTTAAAAACAAGTAAAATAAAACACTGATTATCAATAACATAAGTCTTATGCAAATTGTTTTTTATTTTTTATCGGACAATAGTGATTTTATATAAACCTTTTTTCAATACAAAAAAAACGCAATAATAACATACTGATTGCAAAATCTGCCTAAAATAAATTATTTATATTTATGTTCACCAAGTTTTAAATCACAACTAACCTCATAAACATAATGGCAAGGTTTATCGCAACCACTTTTAAAAAATTTAGTTTTTACTAAGGCATCATTTATTACATAAATAGTTTTATCTCTGTAAAAATATTCGGCAACTACAGTATATTTTTGATTTGGTTCAACTTGTATCCACAATTCATTAATATCAGAACTTCCTTGCATCCAAACCGCTGATGAAAACGCATTTCCAGAAAAAACGATAAATTCTATTTTTTCTTTATATTTATTCATATTAAAAACTAATTTTAAATCTACCAATTCTGGCATTTCCTCAAAACAATATTGACAGTCAATTGTTTCGCTATCTACAGAAGCTATATAATCATCATCACAAGCACTTAACATTAACAAGGCTATAAAGCTAGTACTAATAACGAATAATGTATTTATGATTGATAATATTTTCATTTTTTCTAAAATTTATTAAAAAATTCACACTAAGCGAATAAAAAAACTTAGACTGTGCATATATATTTGTTGTTAAATATTCTGTGGAAATTTTAAACTTACAACTAGAGCGATTGTGCAGACTGACACCTATAAAAGGTGAAGCAACAATTGCTTCTATTATTTTAAACTCTACTCCATCGTATTTTCCCCACCATTTTATAGCTCTTAAACCTGCATAAAAGTCCATATAAAAATTATTTTCAACTTTAAGCAGATTAAAATTCTTTAAGCCTGCAAAATAAAATCCCTTTCTAGATTCTCTCAACTGATAATAAGAATAATTATCGAAAATTGGCTGTAAAACTAATTTTTCAAAATGTCGATAAAAAAATCCTGTTTCTAGTTCTAAACCATATCTAGCATCTAAAATACCAAATCCTGTTGTCCAAAAAAAATCATTTTTACTAAAAATAAGTCCTTGACTAAGTCCTAACTTATTAAACCATAAATAATTATAATCTTTAATTTTAAGTTTTCGGATAATTTTTTTTGTATTTCTATCTTCGCTATATTTGGCTAAGGTTTTGGGTGTATAAGCTGAATTAATTGTATCTCTAAGTTTATAATTATTCTCCAAAAACCAGTTTAACATTTCGTATTGTCCATAAATAATTGAAGACTCAATAGGTGTTAATCCAAATATATTTTCTTTCAAATCTATTTCATTTCTAAAGCTTTCGAAATACCAAATATTGCCATTTTCTGCTGCTAAATGAAAAACATTAGAGCTATCTGCAAGTAAAAAATCAACGTCTGCATCATGTAATCGCAATAGCATAACTGCATTATTGTTATTATACATCACAGCATATATTAATGGTGTAAAGTCATAAGCATCTTTTATGTCAACATCAGCATCATTAGAAAGCAATAAATCAAGAATAGCATTATAACCATAGATACTTGCATAATGCACACAAGTGCGTCCATCAAAATCTTGAATATCAATATCAGCTTTAGCATTTATCAAAATTTCAACAATTTTCAAACGATTAAATTTTACAGCACTATGTAAAGCTGTGTTCCCATTTTCTAAAGATATTAAATCTAAATCTGCTTTTTTGTGAACCAAAAATTCCACTATAGAAGCATGTCCTTGTTCTGCTGCAAACATCAAAGCAGACACTCCATAATAATCTACAAAATTTATACTAGTTTTACCACTATTTACTATTTCTTTTACCGCCTCAAAATCACCATCATAAGCACAATACAAAAGACTATCACCATAATAATAGTATTCATCTGTATAGTATTCTTCTGACTGGGAAAATAAATTCAGAAATAATATTGAAAGTAAATATGTTAGCAAATACTTTTTCATGCAACAAATTTAAAAAAATATCTAATACTTTAATTAAATAAGCTGAATTAAATTTTGTATTTTTGCAAAGTTAGGTCCCTTAGTTCAATGGATAGAATGTAAGATTCCGGTTCTTAAGATAGAGGTTCGAATCCTCTAGGGACTACTATATCAGTTAAAAGTTGAAAGTTGAAAGTTGAAAGTTGAAAGTTGAAAGTTGAAAGTTGAAAGCGATGCACTGAACGTAGTTGAAGTGTTGAAAGTACTTTTAAAAAAAAGAGGCTGTTTCAAAAATAAAACAGCCTCTTTTTATATTGTTTTTTAAACTTTTAATATTCCCAAAGGTCGTGTTCTATTAGAGCTATTTTCTCTTGTATTCTTTCTCCTTCTCTAATTGCATCAATTCCTAACAAGTAGTCTGAAATCAAACGATTGTCATAATTGTTTGATTCAGCTACAATATAGCTAGAGAATTTTCTTTTAAAGAATATGTCGTCGAAAGTTCTATGTTCTGCATCGTTGTGCGAATTAAACACTTCATATCTTGCAAACAGTGGTCTATAGTCAGGGAAATAAATCCAGAATGGCCATACTCTTTCAACAGTTTCATCTTTAACAACCCATCCGTCTGGAGCGAGTGCTATAATTCTCACATCCATTACAGAGCGTTGTCTATCAAAGACCCATTCTTCCCAAACCCACAATTTATCTAAAACACGAGTATCGTCAAGTTTAGAGTCAATAGTTTCTTCATAAGTTCCTCCTTCACCATCAGGCACAAGAATTTTTTCCTTATAAGCCAATAAATGTTCTCTAAGTTCGTCATCTTTTTCTATTGGATGTCTCCACCAATTAGTAATATCTGCAGCATCTAATTTGTACACTGGATATCTTCTTACTGTATCAATCAATGTTAATTCGCCGGTAATATCACTATATTGTTCGCCAAGAATACCTACATTATACATCAAATAAATCAAGTTAACTCTACTTCTTTGAGGTTGTATTTTCACTGGTCGTCCTTCATTATCTAATCCTGTTCCAGGATAAGTTATTCTAACAATTGGGAAATACAACGGATGGTTTTGTTTTTCCCTTAATTCTAATACTCTTAGAATTTTTTTAGAGTACATAGCATCTGCTTCTCTAATATTTTGATAAGGAACGAAAGTGCGTTCTGTTACATGTTCTCTCACATAAGCTCCATCAAGAACTTGTGCACTTATTGGCAAACATAGGCTGATAAGTACAATGAGAGGGAAAAACTTATTAACTATTTTCATAATATTAAATTTTTAAATTATTGTATTTTCACAGTTATTCCATTAGTCTTTCTTTCACCTGAAGGGCTACTAACTCTAATATTTGTAAAGCTTGCTGCTGATCCAGGATTTAAATTATTAAGAATTGTTTGTGGAATATTTGAACCTGTTCCAGCAATTGTTTGCGTTACACCTCTTACAGAATATAAGAACTCATAAGAAATAACACTATAGCTTACTCCTTTAAATGGGAAGAAGTCAGATTCTAGGTTAGCTGTTAAAGTAGGTGTTCTAGTAATAGCTCCTTTAGGAACAGAAGCACCGTCTTTGTAAGCTCCTGCAATAACTATTGTTGGAGGTGGTACGTTTAACACAGAGAAAGTCTTAGAACCTAAAGTACGTACGCCTTCTTCTGTCCTAACAGAAACAGTAATACTTACCTCTCTTGCTGATACTGAAGCTGGAACTTTTACTATATAACCAGCACCAGATCTAGATATAGAAGCACCGCCAGAAATACTAACACTTACCGCTTCTTGTGGATACCCAGATACTGCAACTTCTACGGGGTTATCAAGCCCTCTATAAAACACATTACAAGCACTTGCAGACACAGTAAAACCGGCATCACCAACTTGATAAACAGCTTTATAAGGCAACCACATATCACCTCTATTAGATTTATAATGCACTAAACCACCATAGTTGAAATCGCCTACTCCGCCACAATCACGAACATGCAAACCTTTTCCAGACTCATCAATAGGTAAAGTATCGTAATTTGCTCCTTGTCTAAGTTTATACTGAACCTCACCATTTACTACTGTTGAGTCATAAAATGGAGCATTATAAGTAAGATATATTGTTGGTCTCATAGAAGTATCACGAGCTCCTAGGAACACGTTAGAAGAATATTTACCTCCGCGAATAACAAAACTACGTGGTGAACTTACTAAAGCTTCAAGAGCGGTAATACGAATATCTAATCCTTCTAGTTCAGCTATCATAAATTCTAACACATCAGCTTCTGAATTTCTAATATCAGCTTGTAATTTAGATAACATTGCCATTGTACCAATCATAGGCATACCACGACATAAAGTTTCTTCCCAAGACCAAGGTGCTTCTTTATTATCAAATTGGTCTTTAGCTTCCAAATTTTTCGCTACGTTTTTATAAACTGTTAAAGAAGTATCTTCAATTATTCCTAATAAAAGTTCTCGATAACTATCTAACCAACCTCTAAGTTGTTTTCCCATCATAGGACCACCTTCTCCAACCATCACAATAGTTGCAGCGTGCAAGTCATCCATCTTTTTAATTTCACCGTCAAGTGTTGCCTCAGGACCTTGACTTTCACGCAATATTAACAATTTTAGGTCTTCAATATTTTGAATAAATTCATTTGATTGTCGCTCAACCTCATGAGCTTGTTTGGCTAATTTAGTATATTTACCTGGTTGTTCTAAAGCACTATTATCGATTTTCGCGTATAAAGACTTAGTTTTTTCTGAATAATTAGAAGTTGTCTTTTGAATACTTTCGTTTATTTTAACAAAAGAAGTTAAAATTTCAGAAGATACGTTCAAAGCGAGCAATGCTGTATAAAACAGGTACATCATCCCAATCATTTTTTGCCGCGGGGTCTCCGGACAATTTGTTGCTGCCATATATTTTTAAATTTTGAAATTCAACATAAAATTAACAACCTCTAATTAATCTGCTTTAAAATTCATTGCTGAAAGCATATTACCATAAATGGTATTCATTGCAGCCAAATTATGACTTAATTTACTTATTTCTTCACGATATTTTCTTGTATCTTCAGCAGATTGTTTCATATTATCTAAAATCTCATCTAAGCCAGTGTACATAGCTTTAGTTGCTTCAATTTGTTGGTTAGTTCCTTGTAATTGAAGTTCATACACTGCATTTAATGCTGTAAGATTTTTATTCATTATACTTAGTTGTTCATTATAAGTTTTACCTCCGCTAGTTGACATTTCCAACTCTTTATTCATATTTTCAATCAACTTATTATAGGTACTTGCTAATTGTTCGCCTGAATCACCAACTACAGAAGCAGATTTTTCATAAGTACGAGCAAGTTTATCAGCTTCAACTTTTAATCTTTCTGCCGAACTTCCATAAGCATCTGCAAAACTAGAAACTTTTTCAGCCGCTTTCTCAAAATTAGCAACATAATTATTTGTTGCAACTGTTGCGTCAGAAACATCTTGAAGTTTTTCTGCTGTGTTGTTCAAATTTTGAAGTCCATGTCCTAATTTTTCAAAAAGTTCTGGTGTTATTTCTGCATTTTCAATCATTGCATCAAATTTTTCTAATGCAGATTTTTTTGAAGAAATAGCAGCTTTTTTATCAAGCACATTTAAATTTTCTTCTATACCATCTAATTCTGGATAGACTAGTCCCCAATCATATTCTACATGAGGTGGCTCAAAAGCAGAAAGGAAGAAAATCAACGCTTCGGTTAAAAGACCAACCGTTAACATTATGGTAGCTCCAGGTAAGTGTTCAATTTTAAATAATGCACCAACCATAACGATTGCAGCCCCCCAACCGTAAATGAAACCCATAAATTTCTTCCATCCCTTACTTACAAAAAATTCACTAAAACTCATAATTGTGTAATTTATAATTAATACTCTATTTATTTAATTTAATTTATATTTAAACTTTTCAATTTTCACACCTATATATTAATATACTTGAGAATAAGAAGTTCCGTCACCTCTATGTCGTCCTAAATAAGGTCTTACACAACGGAAGCCAATATAGCTCTTTGCAGAATCTTGATATTCATAAGTACGTGTTCCATTTTGCATATAATAAGCAACATCTTTCCATGAGCCACCACGAATTACTTTACGTTTTTTTGCTGGTGGGTCGTCTGGATGAGCATAATATTGATAATCAGGATTCAAATCGTGAGTAAAACTATAAGCACTTTCGTCATAAGCATTGCTTGTCCATTCTGCTACATTTCCAGCCATATCATACAAGCCCCACTCGTTTGGATCGTAAGTAGCAACCATTAAAGTTTGTACTCCACCATCGTCATAATAATTACCACGCATTGGTTTAAAGTTAGCAATAAAACAGCCACTATAATTACGAGTATATAAACCTCCCCAAGGATACATAGACAAGTCTAATCCACCTCTAGCTGCATATTCCCATTCTGATTCTGTTGGTAAACGATAGTCATTTAAATGATATTCTCCAACTGTTCTTTGGTATGCATTTTTTAACATTGTTCTCCACATACAAAAAGCATTTGCTTGAGTCCAACTCACACCAACAACAGGATAATAATCATAAGCAGGATGCCAAAAATACATTTTTGTCATTGGCTCATTATATGAATAAGTAAAATCACTTACCCAGCATAAAGTATCGGGATAAATGTGTACTTTTTCGCGTATCCAATAACTATATCTTCCACCACGACGACCAGCATCTGTTTTGCCATCGTAATTTTTAATTTCTCTGTCTGCAAAATAATCCCAAGGTCTATCTTCATCAAGTTTTTCGCGGTCATCAATTTTTCCTTCATAATTTCCAGTTTCAGGATTAAAGTGACGACCTATTCTTAAACCATGATCACCTTCACGACTAAAAGTACGAGCAACATCTTGGTCAACTCCATCAGCCCCTGGTCTAAATGTATGCTTTTGAGCTGCTTGTTTATAGTCAAACCAGAAGTAGCTATAATACAAAGCATCTGTATTCAAGTCGATTTGACGCATAAAATGATAAAGTTCTGCTGGAGGCAATAGATATAATGTTTGATTGAAATTATTTGGAATTTCATTTTTAATTAAAATACCTTTAATTTCAAGATCATTATAATCTAGAGGACCTCTCCAGTCTAGAAAATTATAATTATCGTAATCATCAAAATCAAACTCACCATTTTCATACATGTTTGTAATGAAATTAGACTCTTCTTCGGTAACATCTGTATCATCAATAATAAAATCTATCGGCTGATAAGATTTTTTAGTACTGATATCACCAAAATCCACACTGTTTTTGGTTTCTTTACCTAAAACTGTTAATGCCATTGAATCTCGCACCCAAGCTACAAACTGTCTGTATTCAGAATTTGTTATTTCAGTTTCGTCCATCCAAAAACCTTGAACAGTAACTGTTTTGCTTTGTGCAGTCATTGAATAAGGGACATCTTGGTCGCTTGGTCCCATTTGATAACTTCCTGGAGGAATGAACAACATTCCGTAAGGATCTGGCGTGTACCATACTTTTCTGTCTATTCCTGTCAGTTCGCCACTTCCATAATAACGACAGCTACTTAAAGACACTATGATTACCGCGCTGATGATGAGTAACTTTCTCATAATTATTTTATTTTAAGTAAGTTTCATTTATACGTAAAAAATTTTAAAAGGTTACAATCGTCTAACCCCTCTATGTCTTCCTGGTGTTTTATCCATAGACAAGTTGAAGCAATATCTTACCATTAACTCATGTGAACCCAACATGTTTGAACCTATTTTGATTAAGCTAATATCATAGCTATAAGCAAAACTTAATCCATTAACTAAGTGTACACCTATCATTGGTACTATTGCATCATTATACCTATAAGATAAACCTCCCCAAAAAGATTTATTATATAATATTTTTCCATTTATTTGAATTTCAGGGAAACCTGAGCCATTAGATTGAACCATTCCTGTTCCAATCAAATCAAAAGAAGGATTTGGCAATGAATATTCATAACCTCCAGTTAAATAAAAATGTCTTGCTATATAACTTGGGTTATCAATATCAAACTTAATTACTGGATTCAACAAATGTGTTGATGATAATCCCACCCAAAACTTCTCTCCAACAAGAGTTGCTCCGAAGTTAAGATCGAAAGCAGTTTTTGACTCCATATGTGGTATGGTTGGGTCAATATAAACAGGTTGCCCAATCAAAGACCCCCAAGTTCTCCAATTACCATTAATAGAGCGATTAATTATACCTGCTCCTACACCAACTCCTAGCATTCCAAAATCCAACTCTAAACGATATGCAACATTAGCACTTACATTCAAATCTTTTTGGAAGCCAATTATATCTTGTTGAATGTTTAAACCTACACCTATCATATCAAGACTTGGGATAGGCATGTCAAACAAGAACAAAGTAGTAACTGGACGTCCTTCTTCTTTAAACCCTACCCATTGCTGACGATGTAAACTAGTAACACACATAGCATTATTACTACCGGCAGCTCCTGGATTATATATATTTTGAGAATATTCAAACAAGCTAAAGTGTGGGTCTGACTGAGCCTGCGAATATTTAACAAAAATACTCCCGAAAAATACTATTAACAATAAAACTTTCCTCATATAATTCTTGTTTATCACTTTCAATACTTAAGTAAATTTTATTAATTTGTAAATAAAATACATTTTTTCTATATCTCCAAATTTTATTAACATTTTTTTGTTAATTTAATGAAAAATTGTTAATAACTTTCATAAAACAAAAATTCATTTTTTCATTTTTACTTTTTTCTAATCATTTTTCTGTTTTAATTTTCATAAAACAAATCCCAAAAATAATAATTATTTCATTAAACCAACGTTTTTTTATTATTTTTTATTATTAAAAACATAAAAACTTATTGTTTTCGTCATAAATTTCGCATTTTTACCTTTATTTTCTACTAAAACCAAGTAAAAATTATACTTTTTTACTTTGAGAAATAATAGTTTTACAATCTTCCAAACTCATTGTTTCTGGATCATAAGTTTTTGGTATTCTATAATTTTTCTTCTCATATGAAATATAAGGTCCATATCTTCCCTTTAATATAGTTAAGCCTGGCATTTCTTCAAATGTGCGACCAAAGGCTTCTTTTTGTTGAGATTTTTTTTCATTGATAATTTCTATTGCCCTCTCTTTATTAATGGTATAAGGGTCGTCTTGCTTTTTTAGACTATAAAACTTTCCATTATTTTTTACATATGGTCCATATTTTCCAATAGCAACTATTAAATCGTCTTCTTCGTATGTGCCAACATTTCGCGGAAGCTTAAATAAATCAAGAACTTCTTCTAGTGTAACGCTTTCAATATTTTGATTTTTTCTCAAACTAGCATGTCGTGGTGGTTCTACACCTTCAATAGAAGCATAAGGTCCATATTTTCCTATTTTCAAAACAATAGGTAAACCTGTTTCTGGATGAATACCTATTTCTCTTTCCCATTTTGTAGTTTCTTTTTCTTTTAAACTATCTTCAACTTGTTTTGAAAAATCTTCATAAAAATCAGCTAACATTTTATTCCAAGCAATTTCACCAACTGCAATCTTATCAAATTCTTCTTCAATTTTTGCAGTAAAATCATAACTAACTATATTATCAAAATGATTTTCCAAATAATCTGTTACAACAATTCCCATGGAAGTAGGAAATAGTTTATTAGCTTCGCCACCGAATTTTTCCTCTTCTTTTTTCTTCTCTATCTTACCGTTTTCTAAAACTAAATTAACAAGACTTCTAGTTTTTGGACTACGGTTTTCTTTTATCACATATTCTCTTTGTTGAATAGTTGAAATTGTTGGAGCATAAGTTGAAGGTCGTCCAATTCCTAGCTCCTCCATTTTCTTTACCAAACTAGCTTCTGTGTAACGATATGGTGGTTGCTCAAACTTTTGATTTGCTTCAATTTTTGAAACTATGGCTTTATCTCCTTTTTTAACCTTAGGTAAAATTGATTGAGTTTCGTCCATATTTTCATCGTCAGTAGATTCTATATATAATTTTAAAAAACCATCAAAAACAACAACTTCGCCACTTGCAACAAAACTAATAGTATCATTAGAATTATTAAGTGTAATTATAGTTCTTTCTATCTGTGCATCTTGCATTTGAGAGGCTATAGTTCTTTTTCGAATTAAATCATAAAGTTTTTGCTCTTGTTTTGTTCCTTCAATAGTTTCGTTTGCAACAAATGTAGGTCTTATAGCTTCGTGTGCTTCTTGGGCTCCTTTTGTTTTAGTTGTATATTTTCTTGTTTTAACATATTCAGCACCAAATGTATCTTCTATCACTTTTTTTGAACTGCCTATTGCTAAATTTGACAAATTAACAGAATCTGTTCTCATATAAGTAATAAAACCATGTTCGTACAGACTTTGAGCTAACTTCATTGTTTGCCCAACAGAATAGCCTAACTTACGTCCTGCTTCTTGCTGTAAAGTAGAAGTTGTAAAAGGTGGTGCAGGAGATTTTTTTCCAGGCTTTTTTGTTATGTCAGATACAACAAAATCTTCTGTTTTACAAGTTTCTAAAAATGCTTCAGCTTCTTCTAAAGTTTTAAATTTTTTATTCAGTTCAGCCTTTATTGTATTTTTATCAACTTTAAATATACCTATAATTTTATAATAAGACTTAGATACAAAATTATTAATCTCACGTTCTCTTTCTACAATTAATTTTACTGCAACAGATTGAACCCTGCCAGCAGAAAGAGCTGGTTTTATTTTTTTCCAAAGTAAAGGCGATAAATTAAAACCTACTAACCTATCTAAAACTCGTCTAGCTTGTTGAGCATTTACAAGATTTTCATCAATATCTCTAGGGTTTTTTATAGCATTTTGAATAGCTTCTTTTGTGATTTCATGAAAAACAATTCGCTTTACTTCATCTTTTTTAAGGTTCAAAACTTTTTTCAAATGCCAAGATATTGCTTCTCCTTCTCGGTCTTCATCGGAAGCTAACCAAACTGTTTTTGCATCAGCTACATGTTTTTTTAACTCTGCAACTATTTTTTTCTTATCAGCAGGAACTTCATATTGTGGTAAAAAACCATTCTCAATATCAATTCCTAAATTCTTTTTCGATAAATCTCTAATATGTCCAAAGCTTGATTTAACAACAAAATCATCGCCCAAAAACTTCGTAATGGTTTTTGCCTTTGCAGGGGACTCTACTATAACTAAATTTGTACTCATTTGAATTGTTAAAATTTTTGTGGGTAAAAATAAAGAAAAACTATATACATATTAATAAAAATAAATTTAATTTTACACCATAAATTTTTAATATGATGGAAAACAAAAATGCAAAGGTAACATTTTCTAAAAAATTTACGAAAAAATTCTTAATTACTTTTTGGACATGCATAGGAATTTTTATTGTTGGGCTGTTTATTTACTTCCTTTTATTATCAAAAGGTGTTTTAGGATATATGCCCAGCTTTGAAGAATTAGAGAACCCAAAAGAAAACTTAGCTTCACGCGTCTATTCGAGCGATTTAGTCTTGCTTGGAACTTATTTTCGTGAAAATCGTTCAAACGTTTCATATGATGAACTTTCACCACATTTAATCGATGCACTCATTGCTACAGAAGACGTGAGATTTCATTCTCACAGTGGAATAGACTTTAAAGCCTTACCCAGAGTCTTTTCTGGAATTTTAACAGGCAATAAAAAAGGCGGAGGAAGTACTATTTCGCAACAATTAGCAAAAATGCTTTTCCCTAGAGAAGAAAGACTTTCAAAATTTAAAATGGTAAATCGAAAATTTCAAGAATGGGTAATTGCCGTAAAACTTGAAAGAAATTACACCAAAGAAGAAATTATAGAAATGTACTTTAACAAATTTGACTTTCTAAACTTAGCTGTTGGTATTGAATCTGCTTCAAGAGTTTATTTTGACACAATTCCAATTGATTTATCCATTACACAAGCGGCTATGTTAGTTGGAATGGCAAAAAACCCTGCATTATACAATCCGCTAAGACGACCAGAAGAAACTCTACAACGCCGTAATGTAGTATTAAATCAAATGCGAAAATACGGAAAAATTACCAGAGAAGAATACGACTCTCTAAAACAATGTCCATTAGGTATTAGATATCAAAAAGTTGATCACAATATAGGTTCTGCAACTTATTTTAGAGAATTTTTAAGAGCTTGGCTAAGCGCTACCGAACCTCAGCCTAATGACTACATTGACCAAAGAGATTATATAGAAGACTCTATAAATTGGCATACTGACCCATCGTATGGCTGGTGTAATAAAAATGTTAAACCTAATGGTGAAAACTATGACATATATAGCGATGGACTCCAAATCTACACCACCATAGACAGCAGAATGCAAAAATATGCAGAAGAGGCTGTAAAAGAACATATTGGCGGTACTATTCAACCCGAATTTTTTAAAGACCAAAAATATAACAAAAATTCTCCTTTTACGAATGACTTAACTAAAGATCAGATAGAAAAAATAATGAATGCTTCTATGCGTAGAAGCGAAAGATGGAGAGTTTTAAAAGCTAACGGAATGAGCGAAGATTCTATAAAATTATCGTTTAGCAAACCCGAACAAATGAGAGTTTTCTCGTGGAAAGGAGAAATAGATACTGTAATGACACCTTTAGATTCAATAAAATATTATAAAACATTCCTACGTGCCAGTTTTATGTCAATGGAACCAAAAACTGGATATGTAAGAGCTTATGTTGGAGGGATAGACCACAAACATTTTAAATTTGACCAAGTAACAAAATCTAGACGACAAGTAGGTTCTACAATAAAACCTTTTATTTATTGCTTAGCTATGCAAAATGGATACTCGCCTTGCACAAAAATTCCAAATGTTGAAGTTACATTCAAACTTCCCGAAGGTTCGGCAGAAGAATATTATACACCACAATTTTCAACTTCAAAGTTAGATGGCGAAATGGTAAGTTTAAAAACAGGTTTAGCATTATCCTTAAATCAAATTTCTGCTTGGGTATTAAAACAGTTTTCACCCGAAGCTGTAGTTTCTGTTGCAAAAAAGTTAGGTGTAAATAGTCATATTGACCCTTATCCCTCAATTTGTGTAGGAGCTCCCGAGGTCTTATTAAGCGAAATGGTTGCAGCTTATGCCGCTTTTGCAAACGGAGGACTATACACTAAACCCATTTATGTTACAAGAATTGAAGACCAAAATGGAAATGTTTTAGCTACTTTTGGACAAATTCAAGACCAAGCACTTAGCGAAGAAACCGCATATCTAATGATTGAATTAATGAAAGGTGTAGTAAATGAAGGTACAGGTTCTAGATTACGCTTTAGATATAACTTAAAATCTGAAATTGCTGGAAAAACAGGAACTACAAATAACAATTCTGATGGTTGGTTTATCGGAATAACTCCAGAATTAGTAAATGGTGCTTGGGTAGGTGGAGAAGAAAGAAGTATTAGATTTAGATATATGACCTTTGGACAAGGCGCTTCTTTAGCATTACCAATTTGGGGACTATATATGCAAAAAGTTTATGGCGACAAAAAACTACCTTATAGCAGTAATGCAACTTTTATTCGCCCAAACGAAGTCTCTGTAGAAACAGATTGTGCTGAATACGACAGAAACCATAAAAATATAAATTTCAACGAGTTATAAAAATATTTAAACAACAAAAAGCAAACTAACAAAAAAAAGAGGCTATCCTAAGACAGCCTCTTTTCTTTTAAAATTTCGCGTATGAAAAAATTATTTTTTAACGTATTTTTTAACAAAATCTTTAATAATTGTTCTAAAATCAGGTTGTCCGATTTCTTGTAATTCATACTCTACTTTTGCAGTAGGTTTGTTAATTTTCACAACTCTTGATAAATCAATTGGAGTGGCAATTACTACTGTATCACAAGGTGTATTTGCAATAGTTTTTTCTAAGTCTGCTATTTGCTCTGCACCATAACCCATAGCTGGTAACAATTTACCAATTCCTGGATAAGTTTCAAAAGTTGTAGTTAGTTTACCAACAGTATAAGGACGTGGGTCAACATATTCGCCAGCACCGAATTTTTTAGCAGCTACAGTACCTGCACCAATAGTCATATTACCATGAGTTAGAGTTGGTCCGTCTTCAACTACTAATACTTTTTTACCTTTTATTAATTCTGGTTTATCAACCGAAATTGGAGAAGCGGCGTCAACAACTATAGCATTAGGATTAACTTTATTAATATTATCTCTAACTTCTTGAATACCTTCTGGAGAAGCTGTGTCAATTTTGTTAATAACAACAACATCTGCTAATCTCAAAGTGGTTTCGCCAGGATAGTAAGACAACTCATCTCCTGCTCTATGTGGGTCAACTACAGTAACCATCATATCTGTTTCATAAAAAGAGAAGTCGTTGTTACCACCGTCCCAAAGAATAACATCACAACCGTCTGGATCATTTTCAGCAGCTCTTAAGATTGCTTCATAATCCACACCTGAATAAATAACATTACCTCTAACTACGTGTGGTTCGTATTCTTCCATTTCTTCGATAGTACATTTGTGTTTTTTCAAATCTTCTACAGTAGCAAATCTTTGAACTTTTTGAGCATTCAAATCACCATAAGGCATTGGGTGACGAATAGCAACTACTTTTATACCCAATTCCATGAAAGCTTCAATAATTTTTCTTGAAGTTTGACTTTTACCACAACCAGTTCTAATAGCACCAACTGCAATTACAGGTTTTGTACTTTTTATTGAAGTGTCTTTAGGACCTAATAAAACAAAATTTGCACCAGCTGTATTAACCATTGCTGCAATATTCATAATATCTCTATATTCGATATCGCTATATGCAAAAACGCAATCGTCAACTTTATGTTCTTTAATCAATTTTTCAAGATCTTTTTGATCATAAATTGGAATTCCATTTGGGTATAAATCTTCACCTGCTAACTCTTTTGGATATTTTCTTCCTGCAATATCAGGAATTTGAGCTGCGGTAAAAGCTACCACATTGTAATTCGGATTGTGTCTATAATAGGTGTTAAAATTGTGGAAATCTCTTCCAGCTGCACCAATAATAATTACATTCTTTTTTGCCATAATTAATTTAGTTTTTAATAAAAATTAAACATTATTTTCAATTGCCACAAATATATAATTTTCAATCCAAAAAAAAGAATAGTTTTTGTTAGAAATAATGTGTTAAACAACATATTTTCGACAAACAGTACAAAAAACCTGAATTTTCTTACCCTATATTTATGGAATAATAAAATATTTGTATCAAAATAGTAAACAAAATAATAAAATTTAATTTATTGTTTTGTAATAAAAAAAAAAGTTGTATTTTTACGTTTTTAAATTTTTACAATTATGCAAATAAAAAAATCTAAAAAAGCTGACCTTGAATCAAGAAAATCAATGTTTTTCTTAGTTGGTTTAAGTTTAACATTAGCATTGTTGCTTTTAGTTTTTGAATGGACTTCAAGAGATGTTGTTGCTTCTTCATTAGGAAGTTTAGGTGGTAGCGACATTATCGAAGAAGAAATTGAAAGCACAGTACAAGAAACCCCACCAGAAGAGCCAGAACCAGAACCAGAACCAGAACCAGAAACTGTTATAGAAGAACTTACTGTTGTTGAAGACGACGTAAAAGTTGCTGATATTAACATCAATACAGAAGCAGACGAAAAAACACAAACAAGCACAAAAGTAGTTCAAGTTACCGAAGTAGAAATAGTTGAAGAAGAAATTGAACCTATTGCTTTTGCTGTAGTTGAAACCAAACCTGAATATCCAGGTGGTGAAGCAGCACTACTAAAATATATTGCAGACAACACTGTATATCCACCAGTTGCTAAAGAAAATGGAATTCAAGGTAGAGTGTTTGTACAATTCGTAATAGATGTTACTGGTAGAGTTACAAAAGTTCAAGTTGCCAGAGGAGTTGACCCATATCTAGACACAGAAGCTGTAAGAGTAGTTAAAACACTACCAAAATGGACACCAGGTAAACAAAGAGGAAAAAGTGTGCCTGTAACTTATATAGTACCTATTAATTTTAAATTATATTAAAATTTACAAAAATATTTGTGCAGGCGGTGTCTCATAAGTGTCAAACTGCTTCGTTGCTTTCAATATTCGGACTCAGTCACGTACCTCTGTACGCTCCTTCGTCCTCAATTTCAGCGCCTTGCATTTTAACACTTCTGAAACACCTTGAGAGGTTGTTGGTTCAACACTTGTTTTGAGACAGCCTCTTTTTATTAATATATGATAAATAAAAATTTTTACGTAAGCGAAGAAGAAGCAGTTTTAGTTGGAGTTGCCACTCAATATCAAACAAAAGAAGAAGTTCAAGAACATCTCGAAGAATTAGACTTTTTAGCTAAAACAGCAGGAGTAGTGCCAAAAAAATATTTCATTCAAAATTTAGATTTGCCTCATCAAAAAACTTATGTAAGAAGTGGAAAACTTTTAGAAATACTAGATTATATCACAGAAAATGAAATTAAATTAGTAATATTTGATGATGAACTATCCCCTACCCAACTTAGAAATATCGAAAATGTTTTACAAGTAAAAGTTTTAGACAGAACAAATTTAATACTAGATATTTTTGCACAAAGAGCCAGAACCTCACATGCAAAAGCACAAGTTGAATTAGCTCAATACCAATATATTTTACCTCGCCTAACAAGAATGTGGACTCACCTTGAAAGACAACGTGGTGGCATTGGCATGAGAGGACCTGGAGAAACTCAAATCGAAACAGATAGAAGAATAATTCTTGACAAAATTGCTAAACTAAAAGAAGAACTTAAATCTATTGATAAGCAATTTATTCAACAAAGAAAAAATAGAGGGCAAATGATTAGAGTTGCTCTTGTTGGCTATACCAATGTCGGCAAATCAACAATTATGAATCTTCTAAGTAAATCTGATGTTTTAGCCGAAAATAAACTTTTTGCAACCCTAGATACAACAGTTAGAAAAGTAGTTATCAATAATTTGCCATTTTTATTAAGCGACACTGTTGGATTTATTCGCAAATTGCCTCATAAATTAATAGAATCTTTCAAATCAACTCTAGATGAAGCAAAAGAATCAGACCTAATAATTCATGTTATTGATGTTTCGCACAAATCTTTTCAAGAACAAATTACTGTAGTTGATAATACCTTGAAAGAACTAAAAATAAACGACAAACCAATATTAATGGTTTTCAATAAAATAGACGCATTTGAATACTCGCCACAAGATGAATTTGATTTAACTCCAAAGACAAAAGAAAATTATTCACTTGAAGATTTTAAAAATATGTATTTTGCAAAAACAAATAATCCAGCAGTATTTATCTCTGCAAAAAATAAAGAAAACATCGAAGAATTCAGAGAAGTACTTTTCAATCTTGTTAGAGATTTGCATTTTGAAAGATACCCGTACAATACTATATAATACCCTTTTGAACAATATTTTTGCCCAAAAATTTGGTGGTTTCATTTTTGTTTTGTAATTTTGGAGAAAAATATAAATCAATATGGCAGCACCTAAAATTGTAATAGTAAAAGAAGACATCAAGTT
>Ga0209719_1002715_pt1 | contig 17588 bp, 15 predicted proteins | sample AD_JPNAS2_MetaG_FD_184421 | JGI IMG/M metagenome (GOLD analysis project Ga0209719, IMG submission 184421) | Active sludge microbial communities of municipal wastewater-treating anaerobic digesters from Japan - AD_JPNAS2_MetaG (SPAdes) (version 2) | ecosystem: Engineered > Bioreactor > Anaerobic...
TTATTGATGACCGGATTGGCCGGGTTGGTATTGATGTCCACCACCGGTGCAAAATTAATGTGAGCTCCTATCAGGCGGCATTGTCTGGCCATTTCCAAGCCGTAATCGTAGAGCACGAAAGTATCCCTGAGAGCTCCCAGCATGGTGTTTTTAGGAAACGAAGGCGTACCTTCCAGGCGCATAGCCAGACCCCATTCAGCGTCCATGGATATCAACAAAGGTACTTCGGCCAGGGACTGAGCCCTATTAGTCGCCAGAACCTGCTTTTCAAGCTGGCCTTTATCAAATAAAAGCCCCCCTACTCCCGTTTGTTGAACCAGTTCTTCGATTTTTTTCTCCCAGGCTCCGTCACCGGCATTGACTATAGGCATCAACAACTGGGCAACTTTGGCTTCGGGACTCAAGTCTTGCATCAGGGAATCGGCCCATAAAGAGGCGGCACGGTATTTTTCTTTGTCCCTGAGTAAATAGGGTCTTGTGGACGATCCCAGGCTGGAAAGGCCTACATACCAAAAAATCAACACCAAAATCCATCCTTTATTCATACATACTCCCTATTTTGGACAGCTTCGCCCCAAGTGTACAAAACCTGTCTGTTTTTGCGCTGCGAATATACGTTTTTTCAGACGCTCCCAGGCTTGTTTTTCCGGTTTTACAGCTAAAAAAACTTATTTTAATCCCTTCTCAATAGAAATAATGACGTACTTTTGCACAAATACAGAATCTTACATGAGAAAATACCGTTGCGGTTGTTTATTGGGGCTTTGTTTACTGGGGATCTTTCTGTTTTTTCCCCAGAATAGCGGCGCAGCAGGCGACCAAAAATCCAACCGCTTGAATGAAACAGGCTTGTTTTTTTCCTCTAATTTGAAAAACGAGCCCTGGCAACAAAGCCAAAATGCCCAGGCTTTTTTTGCCGGACTGGAAGACTGCCGCAGTTTTACTTTCGGTGTCTTTCAAAATATGCGACTCATCAGAGGCATTTATTGTCAACCGGAATTGTCTTATGTGGTTTACAACGGCCGTGAAGACCACCGCCTGACCATGATTTCGCTGGTGCCCGCACAAATACAGTTGGGATATCACTTAGGTTGGGTAAGGCCCTACGTCTCCGGAGCCTGTTTTGGCAGTGTGGTCGTCGCAGCCAGGCAGTCAGACAACAGCCCACTGGTCATGAACGGATTGGCTCAGCGCTCTGCCTGGGGTTTTTATTACGGAGGAGGAATGGATATTATCAGTGCGGTTCAACTCAACTTTAAATTACTGCATTGGATGGAAGGATTTAATAATTTGCGGCCCGGTCCGCTGAGAGAATATCGGCTGGGACTGGCCATCCTTTTTTAAAAATCGTTTAACTTTGCAGTATTCGGATAAACCGGACTGAAGGCTTTTGTATATGGAATACGGATTTGTCAAAGTAGGAGCAGCACTGCCCGCGGTGCGGGTCGGAGACTGCATGCACAATGCTAAAGCCATCATAGAGCTTATGCATGAGGCCGAAAAAGAACAGGTCGCTGTAGTTTGTTTTCCGGAACTGGCCGTTACTGCTTATACTTGCGGGGATCTGTTTTTTCAGCAGCATCTGCTCGATTCTGCAGAACAGGCCCTGGGCAAAATAGCAGAAGCCAGCTCAGGCATGAAGCTCCTGGTTTTTGTGGGCTGCCCTTTGCGCCGGAACAACAAGCTCTACAACACCGCGGTTTGTATTCAGGATGGCAAGATATTGGCCGTCGTACCCAAAACTTATCTGCCCAATAAACACGAGTTTTACGAAAAACGTTGGTTTTCGTCCGCCGGAGAAGACACGCACAACAAGCTGGAATTGCTGGGACAACAAGTGCCCTTCGGCAGCAACATTCTGCTTTGTTCGGGTCAACTGAAAGTGGCGGCCGAAATCTGTGAAGACCTTTGGGCTCCCATACCCATGAGCAGCCGTCATTGCCTGGCAGGGGCAAACCTAATAGTCAATTTGTCGGCCGCTAACGAACTGAGCGGCAAAAACCGCTATCTGAAACAATTGCTCTCACAGCAATCGGCCCGTTGCCTTTCGGCCTATGTTTACGCTTCCTGCGGCTGGGGAGAGTCCAGTACCGACCTGGTTTTTGCCGGCAACGGCTACGTACTCGAAAACGGGGTGATTTTGGCCGAAAGCAAACGCTTTCACATGGAAAAACAATTGATCTGCTCAGAGATCGACGTTGAATGCCTGCTCTCGGAGCGTCTGGCCAACGATTATTTCGTTGAGGAATCCCTGTCCTATACCAAACTGGATTTCCATTTCGTGCCCGACAAAAAACTCAAGCTGTCGCGAACCATCCATCCCCATCCTTTTATACCTGCGGCCGGCAATATGAACGAGAGCTGCGAAGAAATCTTTTCCATTCAGGTGGCCGGCCTTGCCCAACGCCTGCATCAGACCCATATTTCCAAACTCGTTTTGGGCATCTCCGGAGGTCTGGATTCCACTCTCGCATTGATGGTGGCTGTGAAAGCCATGGACAAACTGGGATTGGACAGAAAAAACATTCACGGCATCACCATGCCCGGCTTCGGCACCAGCCAACGCACTTACCGGAATGCAAACGACCTGATGAATTCTCTGGGTGTCAGCATAAAAGAAATTGATATCAAAGCTGCCTGCACACAGCATTTCAAAGACATCGGACACGACCCATCCCTCCACGATGCCACCTACGAAAACACCCAAGCCAGGGAACGTACCCAAATCCTGATGGACTATGCCAATAAAATTCAGGCCCTGGTAGTTGGCACAGGCAATTTATCGGAACTGGCTTTGGGCTGGGCCACCTATAACGGAGACCATATGTCGATGTACGGAGTCAATACCGGCATCCCCAAAACCTTAGTCAGCTGTCTTTTACAGTGGCTGGCAGGGCATACGGCCGACCCTCAGATCAAAAACACTCTGCTTGACATCATCGATACCCCCATAAGTCCCGAACTCCTGCCCCTGAACTCCGGGGGCAAGCTCAGCCAAATTACCGAAGAAGCGATTGGTCCCTACGAACTCCACGACTTCTTCCTTTTCTACCTGATCCGCTACGGTTTCAGGCCGAAAAAAATCTTGTTCCTTGCCACGCAGGCTTTCGAAAACCGCTACAAACCCAACGTTATTCGTCAATGGCTAAAAGTGTTTATCGAACGCTTTTTTAAACAACAGTACAAACGCTCTTGCTTGCCCGACGGACCCAAGGTAGGCCGGGTAAATCTTTCTCCCCGGGGCGGCTGGCGTATGCCCAGCGATGCCGAGTGTCGTCTTTGGCTGCTCGATTTGGACGATTGAATATTTTTTTAGTTGCCCGGTTGCACTTCTCAATATTTTTTCCTTCCTTTGCAGCCGTTTTGCGTAACCGCTGTCGACTATAGTGAGGCTCGATGATGTTGCGTCATTGCTAATGACTTAAAAGAGTATTTATCATGGACTTGATCAAAGTTGCCGAAGAAGCCTTTGCTACCGGCAAAGTTCATCCAAAATTCAAAAGCGGGGACACAGTGACTGTTGCCTACCGCATTAGAGAAGGTAATAAAGAACGTATTCAGAACTACCGCGGTGTCGTTATTAAAATCAACGGCAGCGGCAGCAAAAAGCGTTTCACCTGCCGTAAAATGTCCGAAAACATCGGAGTTGAAAGAATTTTCCCCCTCGAATCTCCCTTCATTGAATCCATTACCGTAAATAAGGTTGGTAAAGTCAGAAGGGCTAAATTGTATTACCTCAGGGCCCTGACAGGGAAAAAAGCCCGCATCAAAGAAAAAAGATTCTAAGGGCGCTCAATTCATACAGAAAAGCAACCGGCGCAAGCGGTTGCTTTTTTTGTCTGCATACACATTCATTGCCCCTATCCGCCATGAAAAAAAACATCGCTCTTCCGTTCCTGTGCAGCCTCTTGATCCACCTGAACTGTTTTGCCTCAGAAAACCTGCCAGAGCAAACGAGTGCAGAAGAAAAGGCCATACAATACATGACAGCCCAGCTCAAGGCTTTCCCCCAGGAAAAGATTTACCTGCATCACGACAAACCCTATTATTCGGCCGGAGACACCATCTGGATCAGGGCCTATATGGTACATGCCGCTCTGCATCAACCCATGAGCTACAGCCGTTACATCTACGTAGAACTGATCAATGACAACAAACAGGTGGTTTCAAGAATCAAAATAAGACCCGAAGAAGGGCTCTATTACAGTCAGATACCTCTAAAAGCCGATATTGCAGCCGGGAAATACCACCTGAGGGCCTATACCAACTACTTGCGCAATCTCGAAGAGGATTATTTTTTTCATAAAGAAATTTACATAGGCAATTTGATCACTCCCGAAGCAGAGACAAACCCGGGCGAAGCCTATGCTCCCATGCAGGTGGCTGCCGCAAAAAACAAAGAGCAAACCTCGCAGGGGAACCGGCAACAATACGACATACAATTTTTTCCAGAAGGAGGCCATCTGATCAGCGGCAACATGCAAACCATAGCCTTTAAGGCCATCGACTCCGAAGGCTGGGGAACCGATGTACACGGCCGTATCCTGAAAAACGGAACAGACGAAGTCTGCACGTTCAACAGCACACACCTGGGTATGGGCTATTTCGGGCTTTACACTGAACCGGGATGCCGTTATACGGCAGAATGCGAAAATCAGGCAGGAGAAATTCTCAACATCGAGCTTCCCCAAGCCACCGACTCTTGCTATGCACTAAGCGTCACCCAAATGCCCGATAAATTACACCTAAGCATCCTGAGACCCTACAACAATCCACTACAGGAAGAATTGTCCATTATAGTCCATATGCGCGGCCTGCCCCTATTTAAATCCAGAGTCTCGGCAGGCACCGATTTGCTCAGTCTTCCCAAATCTGCTTTGGGCTCGGGGGTGTTGCATATTCTTCTTCTCAATGACAGAGCTGAAGTGCTCAGCGAAAGGCTGGTTTTCATTAAAGGCAACGATCGGGCCAGTGCCGAAATCACTTTCGACAAAAACGTTTACGGTCGCCGCGAAGCTGCCGGAGCCAATTTGCAGGTATGGAACAGCATAGGACAAGGCCTTCAGGGCAGTTTTTCCCTGAGCATCACAGACGACAACCTGATTAATACCGATTCCAATGCCCTGAGTATAGAAAGTTATTTATTGCTTTGTTCCGAGCTCAAAGGTTATATTGAACAGCCCCAAGCCTATTTTTTACCGGAAAACAAAGCAGCGAACTCTCAACTCGATATCTTGATGATGACTCAGGGTTGGAGACGCTACAAGATACCGGAAGTCGTCAAAGGCGAACTGGATTTGGCCGATCGCTACGAAATGGAAATAGGATCTACCTTGTGTGGAAAGATTCAGAGTTATCCCTTTCGCAGAGGCCTGCCCAACATAAACGTTTTCAGCCTGAACAGCAAACACGGCTATTACGATGCTACGGTGACGGATATAGGAGGACGTTTTTGTTTTGATGGATTTGAATTTCCCGACAGCTCGATCTTTTTTGTACAAGCCGAGAAAAAACCGGGCAATGTCATGGAATTGGTAGCCGAAAGCGAAGATTTCCCGCCGGCCCTCTCTTACGGGCTCGAACCCAAAACAGCTCTTCAGGACGAAACCATCGACGATTTTCTTGCTTCCAGCCGCGACAGGTATTTTTATGAAAACGGCCCCCTGGTTATCAACCTCGAAGAAGTACAGGTGATAGGCAGAAAAGAAGACAGGGCCAAAAACCTTCGCGAAGAAAGAGGCGCTATGTATTTTTCGTCGAGCTACACCGTCGAGGCGCAAGAAATTGAAGAAATGGGAGGCGCCACCCTGCTCGATGTTTTAATCCGTGTGCCCGGCATCACATTGAATGCCGACAACACCGGCGTATTATTGCGCAACGCAACCCCTCTTATTCAAGTCGACAATTTCAGGGGCAGAATGGAAGATTTGAGCATAATCAATCTTTCCGAAGTAGAAATGATCGATGTTTTGAAAGATCCGGCCGAAACCGCCCTTTTCGGCAACGAAGGCCAAAACGGAGTCATTTGCATCTATCTTAAACGCGGAGGCCGAAACGCCCCAAGGGAATTGGGCAGCCACCAAAAACTCATTACTTTTATGGGCTACACACCTCCTGTCGAGTTTTACCAACCCAAATACTTTATTTCTTCCGTAAAAGAAAGCACCAAACCCGATCTTAGAAGCACCATTTACTGGAAACCCAACCTGATTACCGACGAAAACGGACAAGCTCAAATCCGCTTTTACACGGCAGATTTAGCCGGAACTTACACCCTCATTCTCGAAGGCATAAGCTCCGAGGGAGAAATCTTACGACACGTCCAAAAGATTGAACTCCGCAAGTAAAGCTTGAACTCCGCAAATAGAGAAGATTGTTGAATTCAGGTGTTCCTGAGGTCCTTGCCCCACATCATTTTGGCTCTGAGCGTTTGCACGAAGCTCTGGCTTTTCCTGCGTACGATCTGTATGGGGAAATCGGCCCTCACCACACGTAGTTGGGCGTTTCCGGGCAAGGGAAATGAACGTCCGTCCAAGGCCACTAAAAAGTTTTGACTGCGGCTTTCAACCCTGAGGTCTATTACGGAACGGTCGCTCAGCACTATGGTACGAACCGTCAGGCTGTGGGGAGCCACCGGAGCCAGAACGATGCTGGGATTTTCGGGAAACAATATAGGGCCGCCCACACTCAGGGCATAGGCCGTGGAGCCGGTGGATGTAGATATAATCAGACCGTCTGCCTGATAATCGTTCAGGTATTCCCCGTTCAGAGAAACATGAATATGCAACATGGCCGAAATATCCCTTTTTAGTACGGCAATCTCGTTCAATGCGTAAGGATAATCGGGCAACTTGAAGTTGGGACTTTGCAGGCAGAGTTGGCTGTGATTTTCCAGAACGACATCGTCTGCCAGCAACTCCGACATCATTGCTCCTGTTTCCTTGTAATCGATGGCAGACAAAAAACCCAGGCGTCCGGTATTGATACCCAGGATTGGAATACCCTTGTTGCCCACTCTGCGCGCCACATTGAGCAAGGTGCCGTCCCCTCCTATACTCAGGGCGTAATCGGCATTAAAATCATTGTCCTCCGTCAGGCTGAATGCCGGAAGAATGGTATGCAAATCCCATTGTTTCAGACAGGCATGGTATTGGCTGCACAGCAGGACTTCCACCTTGGCCCGGGCAATCTCCTCCAGAATAAATCTGATTTGATCTTGTTTTTCTGCCTGAAAAGGTTTTCCAAAAAGGACAATTTTCATAAATTTTTAACTTAAGTATATTAAATATTTGCAATAATAATCTTTTTTCCGAAAACTTAAGCATTCATCGGATTATTCTATTATTTTTGTGGTTTTAATTGACTTTGCACTATGCTTGATGCCGCACCGGTTGTGACGGCACAAAAGTGGGGAAAAATATTTGATATGACAAAGTTAAGTGTAAACATCAACAAAATAGCCCTGTTACGCAATTCCAGGGGAGGCAATTTCCCCAATGTATGCGAAATGGCCTTGCTTTGTGAAAAATACGGTGCCGATGGCATTACGGTACATCCCCGGCCCGACGAAAGACATATTCGCTATCGGGACGTAATAGATCTAAAACCTCTGTTAAGTACCGAATTCAACATCGTAGGCTATCCTTCGGCAAATTTTATGGACCTGGTTCTGAAAGTCAAGCCCCATCAGGTGACCCTTGTGCCCGACGCTCCGGATGCACTTACTTCCAACGCCGGCTGGGATTGCATTAAACACGCTGCGTTTCTGACCGAAGTGCTGGATGCTTTTCGTTCCAAAGGGATAAGGACTTCCCTCTTTATTGAAACCGACAATAAACAAATAGAGCAGGCAGCCAAACTGGGCACCGACCGGGTGGAGCTGTACACCGGCCCCTATGCCGAGCGTTACCCTAAGGAACCCGTCGCCGCCATAAAACCCTATATACAGGCCGCAGAAACAGCCAGAAAAAACGGTCTAAGCGTCAATGCCGGCCACGACCTGAATCTGCATAATTTGCCCCTTTTCTACCGGAGCATTCCTTTTACCGAAGAGGTTTCCATAGGACATGCCTTAATGGTAGATGCTTTACTTATGGGTCTGGAAAACAGTATTAAATCTTATAAAAATTGTCTTAAATAATGATTTGTATGAACCTTTTACTCTTACTTCAATCCGTCGCCGGAGACAGTTTGCCCGATTTAACCGCTTTGGCGGAAGGTGTGGAAACCAGTCAACGTATGAACTTTTTTGATATGGCTGTCAAGGGCGGCTGGATGATGATCCCACTGCTGCTGCTTTCGCTGGTAGCGGTATACATCTTTATTGAACGTCTCATTGCCCTGAACAAAGCCTCTAAAGAAAATCCCAATTTCATGGAGCGCATCAAGGATTACATTTACGACGGCAATATCGATTCGGCCATCAAATTGTGTAAACAGGCAGATAATCCCGCAGCCAGGATGATCGAAAAAGGTATCTCCCGCATAGGTCGTCCCATGCACGACGTACAAGTAGCTATCGAAAACTTAGGAAACCTCGAAGTGGCCAAAATGGAAAAAGGCCTCTCACTGCTGGCGGCCGTAGCGGGCGGAGCGCCGATGTTGGGTTTTCTGGGCACCGTGCTGGGTATGGTCAGAGCCTTTTACGATATGGCCTCGGCCGGCAGTAATGTCGATATTACATTACTTTCGTCGGGTATTTACACAGCTCTGGTAACTACCGTAGCGGGCCTTATCATTGGTATTTGTGCCTATTTTGCGTATAATTACCTGGTGTCTCAAATAAGTAAATTGGTCAATAATATGGAGGCCAAAACCATGGAATTCATGGATTTATTGAATGAACCCGCAAAATAAAAAACGGCTATGGCTCTAAAAAGACAAAACAAGATAGATCCGAGCTTCAGTATGTCGTCTATGACCGACGTCATCTTTTTGTTGCTTATCTTTTTCATGATCACCTCGACGGTAGTCCATCCCAACGCCATCAAGGTATTGTTGCCCCAAAGCAAGCAACAGACCTCGGCCAAACCTCTGACACGGATCGTAGTGGACCGGGACCTGAATTACTACGTGGCTTTCGGTAACGAAAAAGAAAGAACCATCGCATTCGAAGACATTGAGCAATTTTTGATTGAAACCATACAAAAAGAACCCGATATGTACGTTGCCCTGTATGCCGACGAAAGCATCCCTTACAGAGAGCTCATTAAGGTTCTGAATATTTGCAACGATAATCATTTTAAATTGGTATTGGCCACCAGGCCTGCAAAAAAATGACATCCAAAAAAAATGACATAATAGCTCTTGCCGGCACCATTCTGGTTCATGCCCTGCTGATTCTGTGTCTGATCCTTTCTGGCTATACGCCTCATATCCCCGACGGAGAAGAGGGACTGACGGTGAACTTCGGAAACATCGACCTGGCAGCCGGCACTTTCGAACCCAGAGGCGAACCCCTGAGCAATCAGCAATCACAACCTCAATCCCCAGCCGAAAGAGTACCGCTGCCGTCTAACGACGAAGAACTTATCAGCCAGGAGGACGAGTCCATAGCCCTGGAGGCTGCCCGTAAACGTCAGGAAGAGGAAGCAGCCCGCAAACGCGAAGAAGAGCGAATACGTCAGGAACAGGAACGTAGAGCTGCCGAAATCAGGGAACAGGCCGCCCAAGCCTTCGGATCCAAACAAGGACAACAAAGCGAAAGCCAGGGTTATGAACAAGAAGGCAGTGGCAATCAAGGAGATACCCAAGGCAGTCCCGAATCGGCCAACATAAGCGGCGGCGGATCGGGCTACGGCAACTTTTCGCTCGACGGCCGCTCCGTTGTCGGCAGTTTACCCCGTCCCAGCTATTCCATCGAAACCGAAGGGGTGGTTGTAGTACGTATTACAGTAAATAGTGCCGGAACCGTTATTTCAGCCGGCATAGACCTTCTGGGCACCGACACCGACAACATTGAATTGCGCAACGCTGCTTTAGCGGCAGCGAAAAAGGCCAAATTCAACTCCATCGACGGTACCCGCAACCAAACGGGTACCATCACCTACCGTTTCCAATTGAGATAATATCTAAGATTTCAGCACATGTTTAACCTAACCTAACCCATTTATATCTAACCTAACCTAAATTAAACCGAAATGAAACTTTTATTGTTTTTGGCTCCGGGCTTCGAAGAAATAGAAGCAGTTACTGTCCTGGACATTGTACGAAGAGCAGGACTTTCAATTAAATCTGTTTCCATAGGCGACAATAAAACAGTAATTGGAGCGCATCAAATCAGCATTCAGGCCGATTTGACTTTTGATGAAGTAAATTTTGATGAGGCAGAAGCCCTGATCCTGCCGGGAGGAATGCCCGGGACTAACAATCTAAACGCCCACGCCGGACTCAAGAAACAGTTGGTCATTTTTGCCCGGGATCCCGACAAAACCGTTGCAGCCATATGCGCCGCCCCTTTAATCCTGGGCGATCTGGGGCTGCTGGACGGCAAAAAAGCCACCTGCTATCCCGGTTTTGAGAGTCACCTGAGCAAAGCTAAATTATCCAGAAAGCCAGTAGTCAGAGACGGCAATATAATTACAGCCGACGGACCGGCCCACGCTCTGCTGTTTGCCATCAAACTGGTTGAATTTTTAGGAAATACCTTCCTGGCAGACGATATTACCAAGAGTTTGAACTTCTGATTACAGCCAGCGTTTCTTTCTGAAATACAACAATATAGCCCCGGAAAATAGGAACATCATGCCCATGGAAATCCAAAAACCGGCTTTATTGTGGAGGAAGGGCATTCTTGCGAAGTTCTGACCATATATACTTGCCACCAACGTGGGAGGCATGAAAATTACCGATACAATGGTAAATATCTTGGTTGTCTTGTTCTGATTGATGTTTACCAAACCCAAAAAGGTGTCCTGCAGGTAATCCAGACGATCAAAACTAAACTTTGTGTGGTCTATCAGGGAATTGATGTCTTTTACTATGATGGTCAGTTTGGACGACAACTCCTGAGGCATCAGCTCGCTCTTGAGCAGATTGGAAATAGAACGCTGTTTCTCGATGATGTTCTGGCGTATGGCCAAAATTCGTTCCTGCAATTGGGTGATATCCATCAACACATCTTCGTCGGCATCTCTGATGGTGTCGCTCAAAACAGTGATTTTGTCGATGATATCCTCAATAAGGTCGGCATCCCTTTCCACCCTGGTTTCGAGTATGCCAACCATCACGTGGTAACCGCTGGGATAGTTGCGCGGGCTGGTGGTTATTTTTTTGGCAGCCTCCAGTAGCGAAGGCAACTCTTCGTCGTGTACCGTTACCAAAATATCGTCTTTAAGAATGAACGAAACCGTATCGGTTTCGAAATCACTCAACAAGAAATTTGAGTTCACAACCAGCGTGTCGGAAGTTTCTATGTAACGGGAGCTCATTTCGATCTCTTCCATTTCTTCCTCTTCCTGGATGTAAATTTTCAGGAAACTTTCCAATTGACTTTCGACCTCTCCCTCCACATTATTTAAGTCTATCCAGAGGAACTTGTCAATAGGAGTCTGCTTAAGAAAATCAATACTGCGGCTTACTTTGATTCTTCCGTTTTCGTGGTAAAAAAGTTTAATTTCGGCCATATCTCTTAACTTTGTCCGATGCCTGCACCGGAAGGTGAATTACTGTAATAAAAATCGCTTATCAGCCCGGTCAGGTATTCAAATTGCTTGACACTGAGCTGCTCGGGACGCTTGTCGAAAATAGCTTCCGTATAAAAAGGGGCTTCTTTCCCCAGCAATGGCTTTAAGGAATTGCGCAAGGTTTTTCTGCGCTGATTGAAAGCTGTTTTAACCACCTTTCTAAACAAATTTTCGTCGCAAGCCAGCTTTAGGTTGCTGTTACGGTTCATACGAATAACAGCAGATTTTACTTTTGGAGGAGGTTCAAAAACCTTCTCGCTCACAGTAAATAAATAGTCGATATCGTAATAAGCTTGAAGAAAGACACTCAGAATACCGTAACTTTTCTTGCCGGCCGGAGAACATATGCGCTCGGCCACCTCCTTTTGAAGCATGCCCACGCAATGCTGCACCTGATCTTTGTTTTCGAGTACCTTAAAAAAAATCTGCGAAGAGATGTTGTAAGGATAATTACCTATCAGGCAGAAAGGCTCTCCCCGGTAAAGACCATTTAGATCGGTTTTTAAAAAATCTTCGGCTAAAATACGGCCGCCGGCCAATTCGGGAAAATGCTCGTTCAGATAAGCTACAGATTCCCCATCGATTTCCACCACCCTGAGGTCGTGGCCTTTATCGAGTAAAAAACGAGTTAATACACCTGTACCCGGACCGACTTCAAGTACGGGCATTCCCTTGCAGTCATCCAGCGTAGCTGCGATACGAAGGGCAACAGACAGGTCCCTGAGGAAGTGCTGTCCCAGTGCTTTCTTTGGTCTTACAATCGTCATCCACAGCTTTAAGGAAAAAATTAAACATAAACCGGAGCAAGAGCAAACCGATCCTTTATTTTACGGTTGTTGTATTTTTGTCGCTTTAGAATGAAACCGGGCAACAAAATATACGTATTTTTGCCGCGGTCACAAAAGTAAGCATATTTATTGAATTGTAGCACAATGGATAGAATAAAAAAACTCTTGAAGTGGATAGTCCCCTTGTTACTGGGAGTTCTGCTTTTTGCATGGATATACAAACGCATGGACTGGATATCCATCAAAGAGATTTTCCAACTTGGCTTGCGTTACGAATGGATGTTGGTCTTTTTACTCATTTTTGTGATCGGCATGGTGGTGAGAGGATTGCGCTGGCAACAATTGCTGGAGCCGGTTTGCCCCGAGGCGGACACTAAATCGACTACACTGGCCGTTTTTGTGGCTTATGCCGCCAACCTGATCTTTCCGAGAATCGGCGAAGTAGCCCGTTGCGGCCTGCTGAAACAATACAAACAGCTTTCTTTTACCAAAGCTTTGGGCACAGTACTGGCCGAACGCATTATCGACCTGATCTGCCTGCTGATTATGGTTGTCGTGGTAGTGGTATTTCAACTGGATGTGTTCAGGCAATTTTTTACCGAGTATCCCGACAAAGCCAGTGGTCTAATGAAGATCTTGTTTTCCTGGCAATTATGGGCATTGCTGTTGGGCTTGTTGCTGGCTCTTATCTTGCTTTGGAGGCGTTTACGCCATTTCCCCGTATTTAATAAACTGAACGAGGGATTCAAAAAAATTTGGCAAGGAATGAAAAGCATAAAAGCTCTCAAGCGTCCCTGGTTGTTCGTTTTTTGGAGTTTTTTTATTTGGCTCTCGTATTTTGCCACCTTCTACATAGGTCAATATTTCTTTAACATTCCTTTCGGCCTGAGTGTAATTGCCATGTTTACGGCACATATTATGGGCAGTTTAGGTATGGTGGCTCCTGTGCAGGGAGGGCTAGGTGCCTGGCATTTTATGGTGATATACACCATGGTGTTGTACGGAATCAATGAAACAGCCGCCGGCGCCTTTGCGCTGACCGTGCATGGCCTCAACACCGCGCTCACTTTGTTCTTCGGTTTCGTAGCTTATCTCTGGTTATGGCTGGAAAACAAAAAGAGCAAAGTGGAAAAATAACTACTAGCGGCAGTAATTGTACTGTCCCGAAAACGACGCTTTAAAACAGAGCGGCTACAAACTGATAAATCAAATAAAGGGAAACCACCAACTTGGACACGGTTCCTAATAAAAAACCAAGGAACGAACCCAAGCCGGCTTTGAGAGCAGCCCCCGACTGCTTACCTGCCAATAATTCTCCTACAACGGCACCAACGACAGGGCCAAGTATCAAGCCGTAAGGCGGGAAGAAAAACATGCCGGCTACTACTCCGATACTACAACCCCAGATTCCTTGCTTGCTGCCTCCAAAACGTTTAGCTCCCAGTATGGGGGTCAAATAATCGAATACTTGTACCAAAACCACCAACGCAGCCCAGAAAACAAGTTGCTTTCCACTGAACTGCACCCGGCTGGTAAGGTGTAATAATATGATTCCCAAATAACTCAGTGGCGATGCCGGAAGTATGGGCAATACGACGCCGGCCAGGCCGGCCAGCATACAAATACTTCCCAACACAATAAGCAATATATCCATACTTTTTAACCTGAGAGATTGTAAGCGAAGCCCAAAAATAAAACAGCCTATTTGATATTCCCAAATAATTTACGTTTATTTGCGATTGCTTTCAATGAGTCCTTTGAAAGCAGTAAGATTTACAACTATGGACATATCCGACACCGACAAGCTGCAGGAGAGTGCAGGCTTGGAACCGACACCTGAAAAAGTTGACCAAAGCAAACAAGCAACTACAAACGACACTCAAGACCTGCCCGCAGAAGAAAAGACAAGCCCGCAAGAGGCTGCTACGGCCCAACCCGTGGAAGTTGATGACGCCGCTCAGGAAGTAAAAACGCCAAAGGCTAAAACTCCCAAAGCCAAGACTAAAACTGAGGCTGAAGCCGGAGCTTTGGTCGAAACCGAACTTGAAACAAAAGCCGAGGCAAAGGTTGAGGCTGAGGCAGCCAGCATCGAAGCAGAAGCAGAAACCAAGGTCGAAGCCGATGTTGTGGCCAAAACCGAACTTGAAACAAAAGCCGAGGCAAAGGTTGAAGCTGAGACAGCCAGCATCGAGGCAGAAGCAAAAGTAGAAACTAAAGCGGAAACCAAGGTCGAAGCTGAAGTCGAAGCTGAAGTCGAAGCTGAAGTCGAAGCTGAAGTCGAAGCTGAAGCTAAGGTCGAAACTGAAGCCAAAGTCGAAGCAAAAGCTCCGAAAGAAGAAGAAGCTCCGAAAGAAGAAGAAGCTCCGGCCAAAACCGAAACTGCCCCCGGAGCCGCTTCCCTTATTGACCATTCCGTCATCAGAAATTTAATAGACCAGCTCAGAGAACTCATACAAAAAGAAAGTATCGACGTAAAGAGCAGGATAGAGAACATAAAACAATCCTTTTACAAACAACTTAAGCTGGATATTGAGGCCTCCAGAAATGCCTTTATCAAGGCCGGCGGCGATCCTGCCGATTTCGTTCCGAGCGAAGTCAATGCCATCGAGGCCGAGTTCAAAGAACTGATGAATCAGTGGCGCGAAAAACGTATCAAATTAACGGCCGACCTTGAAAAACAGAAAAAAGACAACCTGATCAAGAAAAATCAGCTCATCGAAGTGATCAAGGCCCTTACCGACAGCTCCGACGATATTCGCCAGAAAATCCCCGAATTCCGGAAACTCCAGCAAGAATGGAAAAACATCGGGCAAGTTCCCGCCGAAGACGTAAACGAACTCTGGAAAAATTATCAATTCGAAGTTGAACGTTTTTACGACCAGATCAAGATCACCAACGAATTCCGCGATTACGATTTCAAAAAGAACCTCGAAATTAAAACCGAACTCTGCGAGATAGCCGAACGGTTAAAAGAAGACAGCGATGTAGTCAAAGCATTCAAACGCCTGCAGAAACTGCACGAAGAATGGCGCGAAACCGGCCCCGTCGCCAAAGAATTGCGCGAAGAACTTTGGCAACGCTTCAAGGACGCTTCTACCGAAATCAACAAAAAATACCAGGCCTTTTTCGAAAGGCTCAAAGAAATAGAAAACGAAAACCTGGCTCAGAAAACTGCCATTTGCGAAAGCCTTGAAGCCATCGATTACAGCAAATTAAAAAGCTTCCGCGACTGGGACCGCAAAACCACCGAAGTCATCGAATGGCAGGAACGCTGGAAAACCATAGGTTTTGCTCCCAAAAAAGCCAACGCCAAGGTCTTCGAACGTTTCCGCACTGCCTGCGACCTGTTTTTCCAGACCAAAAGCAACTACTACAAATCGGTTAAAGAATCACTCAGCCAAAACCTGGAACTGAAGAGAGAACTCTGCGAAAAAGCCGAAAGCCTCAAAGACAGCACCGACTGGAATGCCACCTCGAACCAACTGATTCAGATTCAGAAAGAATGGAAGACCATAGGTCCGGTACCCAGAAAACATTCCGATGCTTTGTGGAAACGCTTCATTTCGGCTTGCGATTATTTCTTTGAACAAAAAGAAAAAAATACCTCCAGTCAGCGCAGCGTGGAATACCAAAATCTGGCAGCCAAAAAGGAACTGATTGCCCAGGTAAAAGCTTTGGCCGAATCGGAAGAAAGCACAGACAAGGAAAATGAAGAAACCTTGCGCACGATCAGGGAATTAAACGCCAAGTGGAATGCCATCGGTTTTGTGCCCTTCAGGGAAAAAGACAAAATCTACAAACAATGGCGCAACGCCATGGACAGCCTGATGAGCCATTTCAACATAGACAAGGCCAGCCGGCGCCTGAGCAGCTTCCAAAGCAATTTGGAAGACATCAAAGGCAAAGGGCAATCCAAGGTGCTGCACGAACGCGAACGCCTGATGCGTCAGTTCGAATCGATCACCAACGAAATCAAGACCTGCGAAAACAACATCGGGTTTTTCAACACCACCAAAGCTTCCACGGGTTCTGCCCTGCTAAAGGAAATGAACCGCAACATCGAAAAACTCAGAGAAGAGCGCGACCTTATCTACAAAAAGATACAGATCATCGACGGCGAACTGCAGGCCTAAAACTTCTCAATAGTTCAAACATTTTTAGCCCGGCGACGAAAGTCACCGGGCTAAAAATTTAAAACAGACACCAAGGACTTACTGTAAGAATCGGCCCTATCAATAGATTTTCAGCACTAAAGGTGCCGGCAGATCCTGAATATCGGGCAGTCTGATCTCCAAACCTGTTTTACCGAAATTGTAAGTAACAGACTCGGCGCCCAGCAGATCGACCTTATCAAATTTCGTCTCAAAATAGGGGCTGTCGGCAGCCAGCGACTTGATCAGAATACGCTGCTTGGGAGCGGGTTTCTCCATTATTACAGCATAAAGCGACTCCCCTTTGCGGGTAAAACGAATATCGTCTGCGGTGTAAGGCCCGCCCCTACCCTCGTTAAAGCCTTGAGCATTAATAGGATTGGCCTGTTCAGCTTTGGGGCCTTCGCCGTATATATGCCAAGGACGGGTTTCGTAAATGCACTCGCTGTTGATATCCATCCATTGAGCGATATCTTCTACAATTTTCAAGGCTTTATCGTCTATGGAGCCGTCTCCGCGAAGAGGAATACTAAGCAACATATTTCCGTTTTTACTCACTATGTCCACTAAAAGCTGCACCACAGTTTTGGCCGATTTATAGCCATTTCTGTTGTAAATGCCCCGTTCGTAATGCCAGCCTCCGATGCAAGTACAAGATTGCCAGGGCAGTTCCTGAATTTGATCGGGAGCTCCCCGCTCGACGTCCCATACCATACAGGCTTTTTGTTCCTCGGTGAGCACTTTACCAAACAAAACGGCCTCGAGCTTGCCCTCGTTTAGCCGCATATTTGAATTATAAAAATGCGCGGCCACTTCCAATCCTACATTGCTGACCGGCCACAAGGGCAAACCGGTGTCGTCGAAATAAATTAAGTCGGGCTGGATCTGATTGATCATATCCACCGTGCGGTTGTAGAAATTCAGGCAATATTCCTCCGAAGGAGCCAAAGCGCCGTTGCCCCAAT
>Ga0209719_1002720_pt1 | contig 17574 bp, 18 predicted proteins | sample AD_JPNAS2_MetaG_FD_184421 | JGI IMG/M metagenome (GOLD analysis project Ga0209719, IMG submission 184421) | Active sludge microbial communities of municipal wastewater-treating anaerobic digesters from Japan - AD_JPNAS2_MetaG (SPAdes) (version 2) | ecosystem: Engineered > Bioreactor > Anaerobic...
CGCCCTCTTTTTTTCCATGAAACGTTCAACGGGATTTAATGAAATATTAAAGAACAGGTAATAAGTAATAGGGGTATTGGGTATTGGGTTTTGAGCGGGAAAGGCGGGAAAAGGTCTGTTCCTATTGCGTCCGTTGCTTCCGGCTTGGGCGTCGGGCGTTGGGCGTTAGGCATCAGGCGTTGGGTCAGGAAAAGTGCGAAACGGTTGTTGCTTCTGGTTTTATTCTGGCGTAGTTTTTTATCTCAACTTCTCACCCTCTCACCTCCTTTCTTTCCGGTCGTCCATAGGCCGCGGTGTTTTGATTTCAGCTTCTCAGCTTCTCAGCTTCTTCGTTCAGGCGGGTTCCTTCGTCCTCTGCAGACCCGTTTCTACAGGCGGGCGCCGAAACCGTTATTTTCTTTCCGAAGTGCGGCCGTCGCGGCGCCGGCGCTTCCGGACGCGAGTGTCCTGTCCATTCGATCCCTGAAGAGACAGAAATTGCGGATACGGCTTTTCGGAATCGCGCCGCCCCGGGGAAAAGCCGCCGACAGCGGATCGATGCTTTTCCCGCCGCGCCTCACTTCGAAATGCAGATGCGGGCCGGTGGCCAATCCGGTGGAGCCTACGCTCCCGATAACCTGTCCCTGAACGACCTGCTTTCCCCTCCTCACCAATCGCGAGATCCCGGACAGATGTCCGTAACAGGTTTTCCAATTGTTGGGATGGCCTATGATCACTAAATTTCCGTACTGTCCCCTCCTTCCGGCAAACAGGACGGAACCGTCGCCCACGGCGGAAACGGGCGTTCCCTTCGGGGCAGCATAATCAATCCCCCGATGGGGCCTTCTGATCTTTAGAATAGGGTGAAAACGCCGGGACGAGTAATACGAGCTTATTCTCCGGAAACTCAGCGGGGCCTTCAGGAACATCTTTTTCAGGGAATTTCCCTCTTCATCGTAGTAACCGCTTTTCCCCTCTTTGTTTTCATAACGGTACGCCCTGAATACCTTTCCCCTGTTCCTGAACTCCGCCGCCAGGATATTGCCGAACTTCCTGAATTTTCCGTCCAGGTACATGCCTTCGGCGGCGACCCGCCAGGTATCTCCCTTCTGCAGGTCGGAAGTGAAATCGATGTCCCAGGCATAAATATCCGAAAGGTCCATGGCGAGGGACAGATGCTCCCCCTCGTCCCCTATCGAGCTTATGAGAGTATCTTCTATGGTCCCCTCCAGCACCAGGATATGCTTCTCATACGGAATCGATTCTTTGCTGCCGCAGAATCCTTCTTTCCCGCGGCGGATATCGAGAATGGAATCGTCGTTGATCCAGTACCGGAAGGAGCTGACCTTTCCTTCCCCGTCGAGCTCGAATCGGTATGGTTGGCCTATCTGCAGCTTCCTGACGGGGAAGATTTCAAGGGTGGCGTTTCTGACTGGTATGAACTCATTCATGTGCAGGTCGTGTTTTGAAAAGATCTTCAGGAGCGTTTCCCCTTTTTCAACCGTATCGCAGATCGTCCTCAGGCCGGATTCGACAGGGGGGATATCTACGGGTTCCGGATACTGCGCATCTTCCGAACTCCAGAAAACCGCCGCCGCCGCGGCAAGGATTCCAGCCATAATCAATAATTTTCTTTTCAAAGCGGGTCCTCGAAAACAGACCGGCGGAACCGCCCTGGCGGCGATTTCAACCGGGATATCGGCGATAGACAACCGGGGCCTGAACGGATACTCGGGACGTACAAATCGAATCCGGCCTGCTGAACGCCGCAGGCGCGGTTCAAGAGGCGGCGCAGGAATCCCGCCACGGGGATTTCTGCGCCGCCGGGGCATTCGTGTTTGTTCCTGAACGAGCAATATACAATCGGCGCCGGTCTGTCAAGTCTTCAGAGTCACATCGGCCCCGATTTTCCGGAAAAGCTTATTGCAGAAGCAATCGCGGAACGGTTCCGCACGCCCCCAAAAAACCCGCGCCCCGACTTTCAGTTTTTCACGGTCGGCGCAGTCGAGAAAATGAGACAGGGCCGTATCCGCTCCGTCCAGCCTGATGAAAGCCGTGCTGTAGGGGACGGGGCGCTCGATCCCCGTGCTGGGATCCACGAACCCGAACTCCACGATTGCACAGGCGACGACTTCGCCTCATCCGACACCTGGACCATCTCGTTCATCCGGGCGTAGCACCTCCCGCATACGGCCCTCGGCGGCACGTACACTCTTCCGCATTCGGGGCATTTGACGCCCAGAAATTTCTTTCTCTCCTTTATTTCCGTCAAGAACCTTCGAAGTGATCCATGTTGCCGATAACCACGGCATCTATATCGCCTATGCCCAGCCCTGCATCCGCAAGAGCGGCGCGCACGGCCTCGTTGATAAGCTCGACCCCGGTGACGTCACGGCGGGAACTGCTGCCCTTAGTCTGGCCGAATCCCACGATCGCTGCTCTTCTGCCCATTTCGCCCGAATCCTCCCTATGCTTCAACTATCATCACGGCATGGCACTGCCCGCAGGGTCCGTTGATCCCATGCGCCAGGGCCCTTTTCGCTCCGGGGACCTGCCGCCGGCCCGCGTCTCCCCTTACCTGCAGGACCGCCTCGATCAGACGGACGAGTCCCGCGACCAGCACCGGATGCGCCGACAGGGTTCCGCCGGAAGGATTAACCGGAAGCTCGCCGCCCGTCTCCGTAGCCCCGGACCTCAGCAGCTCCGCGCCTTTTCCTTCCGCCGCCAGTCCCAGCCCCTCGTACCACATGAGCTCCATGTACGAGTAAGCGTCGTAGACCTCCGCCGCATCGAGCTCTTTCAGCGGGTTTGCGATTCCGGCCATCCGGTACGCCTTCTGCGCCGCCGCCCTCAGGGCGCGCGGGTCGGCCAGATCCCTGTAGCCCAGCGTGTAGGAATCGGAGCAGTAAGCGGCTCCCCTGATCCAGGCAGGCTTCTGCCTGAACCGCAAGGAAATCGATCCCGACGAGCTGACGGAAAACCTCTGCAAGATCCTGTTCAAGGGAATAGAAAACCCGGAGAATCCTCAGGCAACCTGATCAGCGTGTTTTATTTCCGGAAGAGAAAAATAGAAAACGGCGCCTTTATTAACCTCGCCTTCGGCCCAGACCCGGCCCCCGTGGCGGGTGATGATCCTGTCGACGATAGCCAGACCGATTCCTGTCCCCCGGAACTCGGAGGCGTTGTGCAGCCGCTGAAACACCCCGAAGAGCTTGTCATAATATTTCATATCGAAACCCGCTCCGTTATCCCTTACAAAATACACGATATGCTCGTCTTCAGCATGGCTTCCCGCCTCGATCAATGCTTTCTTTCTGGGCCCCGTAAATTTCACTGCATTCGAAATCAGGTTTACGACTACCTGGCGGATCATATTTACATCTCCCCGCACCGACAGCAATTCGCCCACCGAGAATTTCATGTCTCTGCCGGGATTCAACGCGGCGATTTCGTTCCAGGCCCTTTCGAACAGGTCTTTCATGTTGAGTGCGGAATAAGACAGTTCCTTCCGTCCCAGGCGCGACAGAGTGAGCAGCCCCTCGATAAGGCTGCCCATGAGATGCGAATTATCCCTGATCACCTCGATCTTTCGCTTCATGTCGGGATTCATGGAATCTCCGTAATCCTGGAGGACCATTTTGGCGAATCCGTCCATCGCCCGGACCGGCGCCTTCAGGTCGTGGGAAACGGAGTAGCTGAACGCCTCCAACTCCCTGTTTGCCTCTTCCAGCTGCGTCGTCTGCAGCCTGAGCTCCTCTTCGGCTTTCTTGCGTTCGGTGATGTCCATCATGACAACTACGCACCCGAGTATCCGGTCGCCGCTCCTGATCGGACCGCCGCTGAGGAGCAGGTCATAGATCCTGCCGTTGCTCCGCAGCATGACCTCCGTTTTCCGGTATACGTCTCCTCTCAAGATGTGTTTTATTGTGAAGATACCGCCCCCATCAATGCGGCTCAGCGGGAAGGCGCGATCGAACGCCTGGAAGTAAAGATTTTCTTCCGTCAGGCGCTGAGCCTCTCTGCTTGCCCGGATTATCACCCCGTCGATATCGCAGATGACAAAGGCCTCGGCAGTCTGCTCGAAAATGAGCTTGGCAAGGCGCTCGGAGGCGATGATTTCTTCGCTTCGCTTCTGCTCGGTAAGATCGGCCGTCACCAGGCACACCATTCTATTGTCGTCCGGCGACTGCAGCGGACTCACCGAAAGCAGCACCGGCACGGACTTTCCGTTTTTCAGCAGGACGGATAATTCCATTTGCCCGGTTGTCTGCAGGCCCTCTTCGATCAGGGCTGTGAAAGCAGGCAGGTCCACGGGATGAAAAAACCAGCCCATGGGGCTTCCGATCAGTTTCTCCAATGGTGTCTTCAGCATATCCGCCAGTTTCTGGTTGCAGTAGACGATGATGCCTTCCGGATCAAGGGTCGCAGCACCTTCATTCATCGTCTCGACGATGACACGGTACGGATAATCGGCGCCTTTCAGGGTGTAAATCCGCTCCCCTTCCTCCGTGGACATGATCAGCGCGTCCACCGCGCCGGTCCGGATCGCCTCAAGGGTTTCCTTTGTCTCCGCCAGTTCCGTTTTAAGGTTTTCCAGTTCGTCGAGAATTTTCTGGCGTGTATTATATTTCCTGCTCATTAATTTTCCTTCAGGATATTTCAGACTTCAGATCGATTCCTACCAGGAATTTTTCCTCATCCGATAAATCGCCGATCATCCTCCGCAGGGGGTGTGGGAGTCTCTTGATCAGGGTCGGAACGGCAAGAATCTGTTCGCCCGCGGCGAGTTTCGGCTGCTGGTAAATATCCACAATCTCAAGCTCGCAGCGGCCGGCGAGATGGTCTGCGCAGAGCCGCTTTACGTTCTCGATCGCCCTGCGCGATCTGGGGGTAATCCCCGCCACGTACAGGCGAAGCAGATATTTTTCCTTCACGGCCTTCTCAACCGCCTGTTCAAAATTCGTTACTCCGGATTTACGGGTCTTCTTCGCCATGGCTGTCTCCGTTCGCCCTTATCCGGCCTTCCGGACATCGGATCGGATATCCAGTCCGACCAGGACTTTTTCCCTGTTGGCCAGGTCGCCGATTATCTTCTTTACCGGGGGAGGAAGCTGCCGGACCAGGGTCGGCACGGCAATGATCTGGTCGCCTTTCGCCAGTTTCGGGTTTTTCAGCAGATCGACGATTTCAATCCGGTACTTTCCCGACAAGTGTTCTTCGCAGATCTTTTTGAGGTTTTCGAAAGCCCGGATGGATTTCGGGCTCGTCCCCGCCACGTACAGCTTGAGAATCCAGACTTCCCGTTTTTTTTTGCCCTCTGCCTTTTTTTCGGTGGAACTCCGCGCCATTTCAATCTCCTTTTTCTTCCGGGACGCTCCCGGGGGCGCGGCCGGGTTCCGCCTTGCGGAGCCGGGCCATTTCGGAGCGCTCCGCCGCCAGCGCCTCGCGACCTTTCATGGCTTCCTCCACGATGACATGAAGCTCCTCCGCTTCGGAATCAAGCTCCGCGCGAAGCTCGTCGATCTTTGCTTCCAGCGCCTTTTTTCTGCGCTCGTGCTCCCTGATGCTTCTTTCCGTTTCCCGCCGGGCTTTCAGCAAGGCGGCGGATTCCTTTGCCTCCTGTGCGGCCCGGGCGCTTCCCGTAAGGACGCCCCCGGGGCCGAGATACGCTTCCACGAGCTCGATGCCGCGGTTCGAAAGCAGAAACTCTCTGATCTGATTGGAATGCGGCATTCCGCGGGACTTGAGAATATAAAGCCCCCGGTTGCGCTCGCCTTGAATTTCGATGTCCCGGAGCAGAATCCAGGTATCGATCAGGGAGGAGATCTCTTCGTCCGTAGTTTCCAGCGGCCCGCCGGCCGTCGACAGGCTCGTGACAAGCGTGGTGGTGCGCGACATTTTCAGAAAATCGAAGAGGCGCGTCAGCATCGATTTAACGTCGCGTTGCTCGCCGACTGTCCTCAGGTTGCTGATCGGATCGATGATGACCACATGGGGCTTGAATTCGGTGATCAGCTTATGAAAAGTCACCAGGTGCATCTCCAGACCGTAAAGAGAGGGGCGGCCGGCGTGGAACCGGAGACTTCCTTTCCTGAAACATGCCTTCAAGTCTGTTCCGATTGAGCCCATATTCCGGATGATCTGGTCCGGTGATTCCTCGAATGCGAAATAGAGACAGCGCTCCCCGCGCGTGCAGGCGGATTCGGCAAATTTAGCGGCAAGGCTCGACTTCCCCGTCCCGGCGGTCCCCGAAACCAGAATCGTCGAGCCGCGGTAAAATCCCCTGCCGCCCAGCATGGCGTCAAGACCCGGAACGCCTGAAGAGATCCGTTCCGACGAAACGCGGTAATCCAGCCCCAGCGAAGTCACCGGCAGGATGGATATTCCTTTTTCATCGATGAGGAACGGATACTCATCCGCGCCGTGGGAAGAGCCCCTGTATTTTATTATGCGCAGCCGCCGGGTCGCGATCTGCTCGGTTACCCTGAAATCGAGAAAGATCACGCAATCGGCAACGTATTCCTCGAGGCCGTGGCGGGTCAGGGTTCTTCCCCCGCTCTCTCCGGTTACAACGGCGGTTATTCCCCTTTCCTTGAGCCACCGGAACAGCCGGCGGAGCTCAGCCCGCAGAATCCCGGTATTGGAGAGGCCGGAAAAGAGGGATTCGATAGTATCCAGGACAATGCGTTTTGCTCCGACCGAGGAGATCGCCTCTCCGAGGCGGATGAAAAGACCCTCCAGGTCGTATTCCCCGGTCTCCTCTATCTCGCTCTTTTCGATGTGGACATGGTCCATTACAAGCCTTTTTTCTGCGATCATCCGTTCCAGTTCGAATCCGAGCGAGACGAAGTTCTTGACCAGCTCTTCGCCTGTCTCCTCGAAGCTTACGAAAACTCCCGGCTCATTGAACTCCAGGACGCCGCGGACGAGGAACTCCATCCCGAACAGGGTCTTTCCGCACCCGGCGCTTCCGCAGACCAGCGCGGGACGCCCCTTCGGCAGGCCCCCGCCGCTGATCTCGTCAAAACCCTTGATTCCCGTAGGAGCTTTCTCGATCGCCTTTATTCTCCTTGTCATTTCAACTTTCTCTTGCGACGCTGTAATTTATTGTTTTCGGTACTGCTTTATAATTATATACCCTAAAAAAAGGGAGGCAGAGCTTTCAATGGGCCGGACTCCTGTTTTGATGTCAACCAAATCCTTATGTTCAGAATCAGTACCATTGACAATCAGGTGAATTGCCTTTAGAATGCACTCCATTTCGGGAAAGGAGGTGAAAAGACATGATCCGTTTCTCCAGGCGTACCTGATGCGGCTTGAAGATCAAGCAGGTTGTGCTTGATTCCTTGAAGTCGGACGAATATTCGCGGGAGCCGGCCTTTATGTCTTTTCATCCTGCCGCATCATTTTCCCGGCAAAGATGCCGCCATAAAGGCTGATCGAACGATCAGTTTTCTTTTTCTCCTGGAATATCGGCCCGGAGCGGCCGGGATTCCTCCTGATCTTCCCCGCATTCGCCCGACCAAACCCGTTCCCGTCTCTTGTTCGTTCGCGGGAATTCAACCACCCATATACGGGATACAGGGAGAAGATTATGGAGACAAAACCACTTTTCAACGACGAATTCGCCGGCGCGCCCGCCAAGCGGGTCCTCGCGCATCTGCTCAAACACAAGGGAAAGGGAGACGTCATTGCCGGCACCTATTGCGGTTATGCCCCCCTTGAGGTATTCCGGGCTATGGGAATTGTTCCGGCGGTCCTCTGCGCTTTCGCGAACAATACCGTTGCCGCAGGCGAGGCGGTCCTCCCCTCGAACCTCTGCCCGCTTATCAAATCGAGCATGGGATTCATAGAAACCGACACGTGTCCTTTTTTCTCCATTTCGCAGGCCGTAATCGCCGAAACGACATGCGACGGGAAGAAAAAAATGTTCGAGTTTATTTCCGAACGGCGACCCATGTATATCATGAACCTGCCGCACATTCCCGAACGTAAAGAAGCCGCCGCTTACTGGCTCGGGGTAGTGCGGGATCTGAAGGCGTTCCTGGAATCCGTCTTCGGAAAAAACGCCGAGGACGCCGACCTCGAAGCGGCGATAAAGGATTCCAATGAAAAAAACCGGCGGGTGATGAGGATGTTCGGTTATGCGGCCCTGGACGCCCCTGCCCTTCACTGGTCGGAAATGCTCGATACCGTATTCCTGGCGACGCCTTTGAGCGGAGCGGAGATAAACGGCATTCTGGATGAAAAACTGGATACCCTTGCTGAAAGGGCTGCGGCCGGCAGACGGATCGGCGATCCGGGGGCGCCCCGGGTGCTGATCACCGGATCGCCGGTTGCGGGCGACGCCGTCAAGGTATATAAGATTATTGAAGATGAAGGCGGGGTTATCGTGGAGATCGATTCCTGCGTCGGCACGAAGCCCTTCAGAAGCGGGATCAAAGAGGACACCGGCGATCCCCTGGCGGCGATCGCCGAAAGGTATCTGAGCATCCCGTGCTCGTGCATGACTCCCAATTTGCGGCGGATGGAAGAGTTGAGCGCGCGCATAGAGAAGACGAAACCGGACGTGGTGATTGATGTCGTCCTCCATGCCTGCCATTCCTATAACATTGAATCGTCCAGGGTGGAGAAGCACGTCCGGGAAAAACACGGCATCCGGTTCCTGAAAATTGTCACCGACTACGCGCCCGGCGACGCCGGCCAGTTGAAGACAAGGATCGGGGCGGCGCTCGAGATGGCGAAACAGGAGATGTCATGAACGTGATCTATTTCGATAATGCCGCCACTTCGTGGCCGAAACCGGAAGCGACATGTGCGGCAATGGATCGCTACAGCCGGAATTACGGCGGAAGTCCGGGCCGCTCCGGCCACAGCATGTCGATAGAGGCCGGCCGCATCGTCTCGGATACGAGGGAAACACTGGCCGCGTTTTTCGGGATCGGTGATCCGTTCCGGATCGTTTTTACGAAAAACGCCACCGAGGCCCTGAACCTGTCGATGAATGGGCTCCTGGTGCCGGGCGACCATGTGATCACGTCGAGCATGGAGCACAATTCTGTGATGCGGCCCCTCCGGGGGCTGGAGACAAAGGGGATCGAACTTTCAGTCATCGACTGCTCCGAAACAGGAGAATTGGAGCCGCGGAGGATCGCAGCCGCCGTGAAGAAGAACACCAGGGCCGTCTTCCTGACGCATGCGTCCAACGTGACGGGTACAATCATGCCCGTCCAGGAAGCGGGAAAGATCGCACGCGAGCACGGCCTCGTCTTCGCCCTGGATGCCGCGCAGACGGCCGGCGCCCTTCCGATCGACATCGAGGAGATGAACGTCGATCTCCTCGCCCTCACCGGGCACAAGTCTCTCTTCGGACCGCAGGGAACGGGCGGACTTTACATGCGGGAAGGTCTGGAGCAGAGGATTCTTCCGCTTACAACCGGAGGCACCGGCAGCCGTTCGGAATTCGAGCTGCAGCCCGATTTCATGCCGGACAAATACGAATCCGGGACAATGAACACGGTCGGGCTGGCGGGCCTGGGCGCCGGGGTTAAATACGTTGTTTCGGAAGGCCTGGAGTCCATCAGGGGCAGGGAGAGCATGCTGACCGGGCTTTTTCTGGACGGTTTGAAATCCATCAGGGGGGTCTGCACATACGGTCCATCCGATGTTTCAGGCCGGATTCCGGTCGTTTCGTTCAACGTCGACGGGATGGCCCCATCCGAGGTCTCCCTGATCCTCGATGAAAGGTTCGGGATAATGTCCAGGCCGGGCCTTCATTGCGCCCCCGCTGCGCACAAAACAATCGGGACATTTCCCGGAGGCACAGTCAGGTTCAGCTTCGGCGTGTTCAATACCGAAAAAGAGATCGAATATGCACTCGGCGCACTGGCGCAATTGAGCAGCCGCAAAAGAAGAGACAGGAGATGAATATGGAAACAATAATTGATTGCAGGGGCCTGACCTGTCCCCAGCCGGTCATACTGACGAAAAACGCCCTGAACGATCAGGACAAGGTGACCGTCATCGTGGATAACGATCCGGCCATGCAGAATGTCAGGCGGCTGGCGACAAAAATGGGTTGTCAGCTCCAGATGGAAAAGAAAGAAGACGGGATGTATCACATCCGCATTTCGCGTTCCGCAGCGGCCGGAAAATCCGCTGAGACTGCGCCCGCAGCAGCGGACGCCCCCCTCGTTATCGCGGTCTCATCCGACCGGATGGGGAGGGGCAGCGACGAACTCGGAGACGTGCTGATCAGGAGCTACATTCATACAATTCTGGAGCTGGACCCTCTGCCGGATACGATGATCTTCTATAACACGGGAGTGAAACTGACGGTCCGGGACTCCGCCGTGCTGGACGATCTGAAGGAACTCGAGGCGGCGGGGGTGTCCATTATCGTCTGCGGCACCTGCCTCAACTACTTCGGCCTTACCGACAGCATTGCGGCGGGCGTCGTTTCCAACATGTACGAAATCGCCTCGACGATGGCGTCTGCGGGGAGGCTGGTCACGCCATGACGGCGAGCCCGGAATTCCAGGTCATTATTTTCAAATCGGTCCATCACGCCCTGCGGGCTGAAAAGATTATGAAGGAGATCGGGATTCCGCACAAGCTTATTCCCGTTCCGCGGCACATCAGCTCGGATTGCGGCGTATGCCTGCGTTTTCCCGCCGGCGAGAGGGAGCACGTGGAACAAGCCCTTGCCGGCAAGGTCGATATTGATGAAATCAGGCCTCTTGAAAACCAGGGTTGAGATGACGAAACCCTCTGGAAACGGCAATGCAGGAACAAAAAACCGAAAAAACGTGAAAAGGTATTCCAAGTACCCGGAAATTTGCTTTTTTTAATCTTATCAGTATACTTATATCCAATACCAACCCTAAATTCTCTCTCAGGGACGAGTTGATTAACTCCCAACGGCCCGTAGTGCTTCTGTAACATGAAAAACGAGAAAGCCATTTGCTCACCCGTGGCAGCGAATAAATCAAATTATTCAAAAGTACCTGAATATGCACAGTCGAAGCGACTCACCGCCGACCGGACAGTGCTGCTGTTTATCGCTGTTATTGCATTTATCAGCGCGGCCGGATGCAGCCGGAAAGAAGAACCGAAGCGGTTGGAGAAAATCACTATTGCCGTAACGCCCTGGCCCGCTTCCACACCCATCTTTATAGCCCGGGAGAATGGGTATTTCAGGGAGGAGGGCCTCGACGCCGAATTTCAGTCTCATGAATCCGGGCACTTGGGACTCGCTTCCGCGCTTTCGGGCGAGGCGGACCTGGCCGAGGCCGCGGATACGCCGATCGCCCGCGCCGCCGTCAATGCAAAACCGCTGGCCGTCATCGCGACTATTACTGAAATCGACCGGTTGATCCTGATCATTGCAAGGAGGGATCGAGGGATCGAGGCGCCCCGCGATCTCAAAGCAAAGAGAATCGGTCTGACGGCGGGGACCGGGGCAGAATATTTTCTTCATTCATATCTTGCCGCATTATACATCAATCCCAGGGACATCCGGATGATCACCTATGCTCCGGACAGGATCGTTGACGCCCTGCTGAAGGGAGAGGTCGATGCCGTCTGCACCTGGTCGCCTTATACAGCAAGGCTGCGGGACAGACTCGGCGCCAGGGCGCTCGTCCTGTCCGATCCGGGGATCTACAGAGGCACATGGAATGTCGTATCCACACAGGATTACGTTAAGAAGAAGCCGGAATGCGTCGCAAGATTCCTGCGCGCCCTTCTAAAGGCCAACCGCTATATCGAAAAACATCCTGATGAAACGCGGGCCATCTCGGCAAAATACATCGGCATGGAGAGTCACCTTTACGCAAAAGAGTGGAAAGACTACAGGTTCGCCTTAATGTTGGACCAGACCCTGATATTGAATTTGGAAGACCAGGCAAGATGGATGATCAAGCGGGAGGCCGGAAGCGCCCGGAAAATGCCTAATTTCCTTGATTACATTTATATTGACGGCTTGAAATCTGTACAGCCCGCGGCCGTTACGATACCCGGCAAGCAGGAATAACGTGAAAATAAGTACGAGACTGAAGCTGGCCGTTTTTGTGCCGGTGACCATGGCGCTCATCGTCAGCCTGACCCTTGCCTTTTCCTACAGGATGATGGAAGAGATCCAGGCCAATGGTAATGTCGTCCGGCAGATCAGGACGAGCGTTATCGGACTCAATCATATCGCTCACTCCTATATCCTCTATCGCGAGGAACGGCCGAAGCAGCAGTTCCGGGCGGAACACGATTTTCTCATGCAGCTCATCGCCAGTATCAGATTCCGGAGTCCCGACCACCAGCAGATACTGGACAGAATAAGCGTTGAGAGCCAATTGATGAAAGAAAACTTTCTGAAGCTGGTGTCGTACTACGAGCGTCCGGCATCTCACGGAAACGATGAAATGTTTATGGACCTGGAGGAGAGGTTGGTGGGACAGTTCCTGGTAGGGTCCCAGAAAGCGGATACCGATGCTTCGCTGCTGCGGGATATGGTCGATGACGACATCAGGAACGCCCAGGCACAAACCATAGCCCTTATCTTGGTTGTCATGTTCATCGCCATTGTTCCGCTCACGATTATCCTGTTCCGGACGAAGAGGAACATCGACGCATCGCTTACGGTATTGCGCACAGGAACAGAGACCGTCGGCGCCGGCAATCTTCATCACCGGATAGGGATATCGGGAGATGACGAGCTGGCGGAGTTGGCCCGATCGTTTGACGGCATGACCGGGAAGCTTCACGAAGTCACAGTTTCCAAGGACGAGCTGCAGAAAGAGGTGGAAGAGCGCAAGAGAGCGGAAAAAGAACTGAAAAAACGCACATTCGAACTTGAATACGCCAATAAGGAACTGGAATCCTTCTCCTACTCGATATCCCACGACCTGCGCGCCCCGCTACGGACGATAAACGGGTTCTCGGCAATGCTGACGGAAAAACTGGGGAATAAGCTGGATGAGGAGGGAAAGCGTTTTCTCGACACTATCCGGAACAGCTCGAAAAAGATGGACAATCTCATCTGCGATCTCCTCGCTTTTTCTCGCGTCGGCCGCGCTGAACTTTCCCGGAATACGATCGATATGAGTAAACTGACCGACGATCTGTGGCAGGAGCAGGTCGCCGCAAACCCGGGACGCATGATGGGACTGAAAAAAGGGAATCTCCCGCAAGCCACCGGGGACAGAACTCTCATCCGGCAGGTCCTGTCGAATCTTCTCGCCAATGCCGTCAAGTTCTCGCAGAAGAGGGAACCCGCCCTGATCGAGATCGGGGGCGAATCGTCCGGCAGGGAAAACGTGTACTGCGTCAGAGACAACGGAACCGGCTTCGATATGAAGTATTACGAAAAGCTCTTCGGGGTATTCCAGCGGCTTCATAATGAGCAGGAATACGAGGGCACGGGCGTGGGGCTCGCGATTGTCCGGCGCATTATCCAGCGGCACGGCGGCCGGGTCTGGGCGGAAGGAGCGGTCGGGAAAGGCGCCGTTTTTTATTTTTCGCTGCCGGCAAAATGACGGCTTCGCAGCGGATATGTTTTTGTTTCATTATTAAACAGACTCGCTCCTGGATTCAGTATTTACTCCCGTGTAAAAATTAGGGACACTCCCCATATTATACACAAACAGGGGAAGTGTCCTTTATTTTTCTGATTTTTAGATATGTGAAGCAAATTGAGCAGCAGGACTCTGCCGTGCGGACTTCGCTGTTTCATTCTCTTGCTGAAAGAGAAATATGGGGAGTGTCCCTGGTTTTTATGCTCACCTTTTGATGACCTCTTGTGAACTGCCGAGGCAGTCGGGCAATGAGCCAAATCCTTATTGCTTCGGGCTTTTCCCGATTCATGCACCTCCGCTCCCCTATTCCGAAACTCTCCTTTTCATGATTGTTCAAGGCTGCCGTTGATGTATTCTGGTCGGGGAGTTTACAATGAATCCCATGGAAAACGGCAATTCAGGAACCATCATTTCCGTCCGGATGGGACCGCCTGTTTTCGCTTCTGGTGCGCCAGTACATATTCGTGAATCTGTACCGGGCACTGGTCGAAAGCCTGGCAAGCGAAAACGCGAGCAGGATGGCTTCCATGCAGGGCGCTGAAAAGAATATCGAAGACAGGAAAGAGGAACTGGCCGGCGAACTGAGACGGGTGCGGCAGGATGCAATTACAGGGGAACTGCTGGATATCGTGAGCGGCTATGAAACAATTCTCACGGAGACGGAAGCTTCATAGTTTTTTATTCGGCTTGAACAGTGGACCTGGGGAGGGGTCAGGGGAACTGCTCCCATCCGATATCGTCTGTGCAAAGGTCTTCCGGCATTACGCATCGGGCCTCGGCTGTTTTGCGTTCTGAACGGAAGCCCCTTGCGCCTCACTTTTCCCTCCTTACTTTACTGCAGTTTTGTCAGATCGGCGCAAAGCCCTGATTGACAAAGCAGCGCCGACCTGCCTACTATCCCTTTGTCGTACGGCGATATTGCTCCCGATTTCTGAATAATAAATATGAAGGTGCAGATCATGAAAAGATCCATTCCGGCCTTTTTTGTCCTGTTCCTGGTCCTGTTATCCGGAACCGCTTTCGGAGGCGCCTCAACCGAATTCGGCTTAGACTACTTCTATTTCGATTACAGGGAAGATCTCGTCAGGCCCCATAAGAGTTCCGACTACGGGTGGCTTCCGGGTATTTATGGGAGCGTGGAATACAGGGGGGAATCGCGCCTGTATGCAAGATTGTACGGAAGCTGCGCCGGCGGCGAAATAACCTACGACGGATCTACTCAGGGCGGGACCCCTCTCTATTTCACCGACGAGAGGGAAAGGCTCTATCTTGTCGAGGGAAACCTGGGCTGGATAGCATTTTCGGACGGCAGGTCCTCGGTCGTCCCTTACCTGGGATATGGGTATTTTTATTGGGAGAGGGGCAGAGCCAGGAGAATCGGCAACGTTCAGGATTACCAGGAGGACTATCGCTGGAGCTATATCCCGGTCGGGATCAGGGTCGATTACAGGCTTAACGAACAGTGGGGGATCGGGATGAACGCCGCGGCGCACATCATGTTCGGCGGCAAGTTGACGGCTTACTTCGCGGAGGCTAATCTGGGGAACGATCTCACTTTCGATCTGGGAAACAGGACGGGATACCTGTTCGAAGTTCCCGTTTCCTGGAGGGTGATGCCGGGATGGTCTCTTGTCGGGACGCCCTGGTACAAATACAGCGAGATAGGTGAAAGCAATGTGGTGGGCGGTTTTTATGAGCCGTCGAGCCGGACCCACCAGTACGGGGTGAAACTCGGTCTTTCGTATTCATTCTGAACAGGTAAAAAGTAGACGGCAACCCCTGACGCCTTACGGCTCATCACCCGTTACTTGCTCCTGATTACCCGATCGGTTTATTCTGAACGGCATGCAACGTGATCCCGGCGTTGTTCTTCACCCGGACCTGATTTTTTTACCGGGACCCGTTTTTATGGACTTTCACCGATAAGCCGCCCCTTCCCTTCCCGTCCGCTCCGGCCGCCCTGGAGGGATGAGGTCCAGGCGAGGCATTATGAAATCGAGCTCCGGCTTTTGCGGAAGAGGGAGACGGTATTTTCATCCTTCTTTCGCCCCCGGAATAGAGGTTGCGGTTCCGGGCATCGCCTCCGGCGCGATGGACGGCGGCAGCGCCGCCGCGGATGAGGGAGCGGTCTCGCGATATGCTGTCCCGGCGCCGTCCGGTTTTTTCCCGTTCATTACCGGCTGTCCGGTTCGGAAGGACTTTCATATCGCGCGGAGAGGGTTCCGGATGAATTCGCCTGATCTCCGCTTTCTTCACCTGAGGAGGTATCCGCGAATCAGAAGCAAGGCTTCGCTTCCCATCCTGCTGAAGGGACTTCCAGGGCCGGCGTAAACTTCCTGCTCCGCGGTCCTTCGATGGATTTTCATGCACACGCGTCCGGTCGGTCCGGAAAGTCCGGGGCGCTCCTGGACCGGAGCGGTCCGGCATGCGCATCGCTCTCTTCCGCACGATCGTGACCTGGTGAATGTCCCGGCGGATGTAATATCCGGAAAAGGGAGACCCGCAATAACGGAATGCATAAGGCACCCAGACATAGAGGCCGACGAAGCCGGGCGGAGGAAGTTGATAGGTTATCACCGGCGGCCCCTGGATCTGATAGTATTCCTGGACGTGCGCCGAATCGGGATAATCGCCGGGTCCGGAATTTTCCGCGTCGGGCAGTCCCGAAACGCCGGGAAGGCCGAGACTGTGATTAAGATAATCGAACCTCTTCAGGGCTTCCTCCCTGGTCAGGGCCAATAGCCCTGCATCTGCCGCAGCTCCCGCGGCAGCCCTGAGTTCTCCGGCTGTATCGGGCGTAACCGGGTGATCGGAGATCCACCCGCTGCGGGGAGCAATTCCGATCCTGCTGAGGCGGTCCTCGGCTTCTTCTTCTCCCTCGCATGCGGCTAAACCGAGGGCGAGTGTCAGCTTGACGGCAAAATCGCCCTCGCGCACCAGAGGAGGGCTTACCGGAGAAAACCTTTCCTGTTCCGTATGGGCAACTACGGCAACAAATAGGCAGAGGACGACGAAATACAGGATTCGAATCAGTCGAAAAAATATCTTCATTGATCGATCCCCCTGAGCAGCCCCGAATCAGCCGCCCGAAATCCTTTTCTGCTGCGGGTACTGGCAGAGCCGGAGTCCGGTCTTATAACTCCGGACCCCGGACTCTGAAGGGTAAACAGTGAACTGCGAACCATGAACTGCGAACTGGAAACCGGGAACTGGGAACTATTTACATCCCCATACCGCGCCCCATGCCCTGGCCGGGTCCGCGCCCCATGCCCTGGCCCGGTCCGCGTCCGCCTTTACCTCCGCGCATGCAGGCCGTGCGGAATTTTTCCTGCTGTTCCGGAGTCAACACTTTCATTACTTCAAAGTGATGGCTGGTCCGCTTGTCCTGAATCTGGTCGCGCAGCGCCCTGATCTCTTTCTGCATCGACGTAATCTTTTCCTGGTTGGGATTTTTCTCCAGCCAGAGGATCTTCAGGTCTCCCGATCTGCTGAACAGCTTATCCCGCAGGGGCTTTACTTCCTTGAGGTGCGCCGTCCTGAGGGCTTCTATCTTCGCCTTCTGGTCGGCGCTCAGATTCAACACCTGCATTGCGGCCGGATTTCCGCATACGCCTGAACCTGCGTAGGGTCCTCCCCGGCGTCCCTTGCCATGAAAAGCCAACGTCGGAGACGCCGCAGCCGCGAGAAACAAAAGCGCTGTCGCGACAATCATCACCTTCTTCATGATACTCTCTCCTTTCAGAATTTATCTTTTCACTCGTACATGGCAAAGAGCGTGCCGCGCCAGCCCGTTATTCATAACATGCCGTAGTACTAAGGCTTTCATGGTGGAATGAATGTCGGGAGCGCATTCTTCGAAAAATTTTTCTGGATAAAAAATATCCGATCGTGTATCCACTTGCATTATAAGTATCCAAAAAAAGGCAAGAGGCTAAGGCCAAAAGCTAAAGGGAAAAGACTCTGTATAGCCAAGGGCTTGCCCTTTGCCCTTTGCCCTTTGCCCTTTGCCCTTTGCCCTTTGCCCTTT
>Ga0209719_1002734_pt1 | contig 17512 bp, 16 predicted proteins | sample AD_JPNAS2_MetaG_FD_184421 | JGI IMG/M metagenome (GOLD analysis project Ga0209719, IMG submission 184421) | Active sludge microbial communities of municipal wastewater-treating anaerobic digesters from Japan - AD_JPNAS2_MetaG (SPAdes) (version 2) | ecosystem: Engineered > Bioreactor > Anaerobic...
AGAATATCTACATAACGCTCAACAGATGATTGACGCACTGAAGCAGCAGGTTGAAGATATGCAGCGCTGCGGGAATTGCAAGTTATTCTTGCGCGGAAACTGCCCAAAGAAGGAGAGAGGAAATAAACGAATATTTTGATAATAAATAATTTTTAATATCGGCAAGATCTAGTTAAAGATCTTGCCGAATTTTTATTATTCACATAAAATATATAGAAATTATATAATTAATAAATTAAATAAAAGAACCTTTAGAGCATTCGTTCTAGAGGCTCTTTTTAACTCAAAAAAGAAAGGAGGAAAGGAAATAATGAGAACAAGATTATGGATATCAGAACCTGATAAAGTTCATGGAAATTATGGAGTACAATTTTACTCTGAAGATAAAGATCTTTGGAGGAAAGCTTATGTTCTCCTTCGAAAAACATTTTTCCTCAACGCATCAAGAGACATTTCATTTCGTCCTTTTGAACAAGGAAAAACAAATGGAGAATGGTACTATATTGAGTTTTTCACTCATCCAGATTTAATCTATGAAATTATGGCAATTGTGGAAAATGAAATATGTCCAGAACTAGGTATTAAACTTGAAATTGGAGAAATAACAAATGAATAAACTTATCAAATGGTTATATTCTAGAAAACCAGATATCATCTACAGTGGGTGCTGTGGAATCTGGGATACAACGGCTTGCATCAATTAGATTCGATAGAAAGGAGGAAATGAAAAATTGAAGAATTATTATCTCGTGTCAAATCAAGATTATGTATGTGACTTCTGCTACAAAGATGTAGTAGAAGTAGGGTGCATTAAGATAATCCATGAAAGTGGAGAAATCGTAATGTGTAAAACTTGTGTGAAAGAATTATACCAAATCAGCAAATTAATCAAAAAAAAGAAAGGAGGAAACAAGAAATGAAACACACCCATCACTCGCGTCAGCGAGTGAAAGAACGTGTCGGATCAGGTTTTAAACTGATCCGACACAAATTAGCTCGAAAAGATTACATCGGCTTGCCAAGACAGTCTCTTAATAAAAGAGTTAGCTTAGTTAAGCTAACTGAAGAGCAAGCGACGATAGTAATATGGTCAAAAAACGCAAATAAAATTATAACAGTGTTAACACCAGATCAGTATATGAAAAAATTTGGTAACACTGTTTCGGAAAAAGCTTTCAACGAATTATTAAAATATTGCTCAAAAGAAGGAGCAGAAAAGGAGATTGATTGTGAAGAAAATAATGATATTAATAATTATGTTAATAATGATTGTATCGACAACAGTTGATGCGGTCGTTATTACGGGAAGTGGCCAAACGAAAGAAGATGCTATTAATAATTGTTTAAGAGAAGCTGTGGAGATGTACACTGGAAGTTTAGTGTATGCGGTAACAAACGTTGAAAACTATCAACTTCAGAAAGATCAGATAGTAGCGACATCGCTTGGTCACATAAAAAGCTATAGAATCGTTAACATGTCAAATATTGACAATTCTATACTAGTGACTATTGATGTCAAACTAGCTGAAGAAAAAATTGAAGAGATCGTAAGAGAGAATGTCAAAATTGTAACGATTGATGATGTTCTTAAAGATTATAATAATGTTTATAAGCGGCAAGAGCAGATGAAGGAACTTCTTCAGATGTTGCAAATCTTGTCGGAACGGCCAATCTCTGAAAAATACTATGTTAACTATGTTGGTTATGAGATTGTAAGAATCTCTCCAACAACAGTCGACACAGTATTATATATGAAGCTCTGTGCGAACCCATTCTTCATGAGAACGTATAGAGAAGTCATCAAGAATCTGTCGGAAGAGAAGTCGACAGTTGATAATTTTGGAGTCGGAACTAACTACCGAATTGAATTCGGCAAGTTAGTCAACGACATGTACTTTATATCGTCAGATCCCCAGATCATTGATGATATAAAAGTATATATCACTGTCGATGATAAAAAAGTTGACAGCAAATATTATCAACTCCGAGACAATCTCTTGGTAAAGTTTAGTACAATTGAGATCGTTAAAATCTTCGCTAAATGCTTTCCCAAGCACTTCAAGGAAGCATATAATGGAGAGGAAGTAAATATTGATAAGAAGTGGAATAATTTTGCGATTAAGAAATCGCGAATTATTCCAGAAGACGGTCTGCCACTTAAGATCAGATATAAAGTGACAGCAGAACAAGTTAAAACTCTTGCGAACCTAAAATTAGGTTTGCAAGTGAAACAGCGTTAAAAATATGGCCAGAGGATTAATTCCTCTGGCCAATTTTTTTCAAAACTTATATAGAAATAACTCATTTATAAATTCAATTCAATAGGAGATCATTATGTCAAGTATTATTGAAGATAGAGCTAAAGTTAAACAAGTTATAAATATTCTAATTCAGAAAACTAAGAATAAAAATATATACGGATTAGTATCATCATTATCAAGTAAACTAAATAAAAAATATCAACCAGTTATTCAAACAATCGTTAAAGTTACAGATTATTTACCAGTAACTACTCATATTAAAGAACGTATTTATCATATTATGAATGATTTGTATGAATTACCAGTTTGTCAAAATTGTAAAATTAATCATCCAAAATTTGTAGATTTGAATCTAGGTTATAGAGAATATTGCTCATATGAATGCTCTCGTAAAGTAATGGGTGAAAAGCTTGGACAATATTCTAAAGATCATAGTAAAGAATTGCTAGAGAAACGTACTAAAACAAATTTAGCAAAATATGGTGTTAAAAATGTATCAAATATACCAGAAGTGAATCAAGCGAAGAGCGATGCTTGGAAAAACAAATCTCAAGAAGAAGTTAAACAAATTGTTGAAATGCGGCAAGAAACTCTAATGGAACATTTTGGTGTAACTGTTCCGAGTAAAAGTGATGTAATTAAAGATAAAATAAAACAAACTAATATTGAAAGATATGGGGTAACAACCACTCTCAATACTGAATCTTGCCGACAAAAAACGACAAATGCAATAATTACAAAAATGCCAGAAATTATGGAAAAACGTAAAGAAACAAATTTAAAGAAATATGGAACAGAACATGTCTTTCAATCAGATCAATTTCTACAAAATAAGAAAAAAGAGTTTTTCAATACACTGTTAAACAGTAGTCGATTGAAAAAGCATTATATTCCAAATTTTGAGATTCAAGAATATAATGGTGTGCAGGAATATTATGAATGGAAATGTCTAAAATGTGGTACAATTTTTCAATATAAGATTAACAATGGTCAAATCCCACGATGTCCAACGTGTTATCCTGTTCAATATTTATCAAAAAGTGGGCAAATTCCTTTACTCAAGTTTTGTAGATCTTATTTTGATAAAATTTATGAGAATTCAAGAAGTTTAATTCCACCATATGAGATCGATATCTACATTCCAGATATTAAATTGGGAATTGAATTTCATGGATTGTATTGGCATTCAGATCTTGCCGGCAATAAATCATCAGAATACCATCAAAACAAATTACTTTTAGCACTTCAAAATAATATTCAATTAGTTCAAATTTTTGAAGATGAATGGAGAGATCAATCTGATATAATCAAAAGTATCTTATTAAATAAATTTAATGAAAATCAAAATAAGATCTTTGCAAGAAAATGTCAGATATATTCAGTTCCAGTGGAAGATGCTAAACAATTCTACTTTGATAATCATCTTCAAGGATTTATTAATGGTCAACATTTGGGTCTATATTATAATAATGAATTCGTATCGATGATGACAGTTGGTCGACCTAGGTTTAATAGTAACTATGAGATCGAAATATATAGATTTTGTAATAAATTAAATACTAGTGTTGTTGGAGGATTATCAAGATTACTAAATGCTTTTACCAAAATATTGAATCCAAGATCTATTATAACTTATGCAGATGCGAGATATGGAATAGGAGATGGTTATTATAAATGTGGATTTAAATTTGTTGGGACAACTGAGCCAGGATATTATTATATGAAATATTACAATCAAAGAAAATCAAGAAATCAATTTCAGAAACATTTATTACAAAATAAATTGACGTCGTTTGATGAAAAATTAACGGAGTGGGAAAATATGCAATTAAATGGTTATGATAGAATATGGGACTGTGGTAATTTCATTTATGAATTAAGATATTAATTTATACCGGCAAGATCTAGTTAAAGATCTTGCCGAATTTTTATTTTTTGTTAAAAACTCCCCCTCTATCAAAAAGATAGAGGGGGAGTAAGGAAGAGAGCGACGGCAAAGATTTGTTGGGAGGCGGGCATCAAATCTTTTTTGCTCTCACGAAAGCCCGTTTTAATTGCGGGCCGAGGAATTAGGGCTTCACTTCAGATGTTACAGAACCTCCATGTGAACCCCAAGCAGATATATTATTTGCATGATCATGATACTTAGCATATGTAGAATCGGAATCTCCCATATACTTTAGTGCCTTTAAGAGATTAACAACTGTAGCGGTCACATTCGGCTCTGCCGAAGTAAGTGGCGCTCCATCAAAACTAAAAGGAACTGATAACTGAACAGTATCGTTAGCAGTAATATCTTCTGCAGCTGCAGTATCAACAGGAATCGTAGTTGGAAATACGCCCTGATAAATATAACATTCTTCAATATCACCAATTGTAAGATCTGCTCCATCAGAACGCACAGGTTTAGTCTGAGCGACTGCAACCCACCCTTTATAGTTCTGAGGGATAAATTTATTACCTTCAAGCGGACTTACACCAGTATAAGGATCAAACACTGAAGCCCATCTACGAATAATATTTAAGATTGGCTGATTTTGGTATTCTCTAAATGTAAGAGTAAACTCTCTTGTTGTAGTAACATTTACGACATAGGAAGAACCAATTGCTCCCTGTCCCATAATATCAACTTTAGTAAGAGCTTGTGTATGAGGTGTAAAACCTTCAACAGTACTATGTAACCACTTTGAAGCTGTCTGAACATTATCTGCTCCAGCAAAAAGCTCTGAAGGCAGACCATAAATTACCTGGAAATATCCAGAAACATACGGTTGATTTGAACGCCAATGTCCACCAATGTCCCTGGTTAGAAAATCCGGCTTTTCTCGATCTTTAATGGCATTAGTAAACCGAGTCGAGAGTCTACTAATGATGGTTGTTGCATCTGCCATGTTATACTCCTTAAAAATAATTTTTGGATCGGCAAGACCTAGTTAAAGGTCTTGCCGGATTCATTTTTGTTAGTGGACAATGATGAACACATTAATTCTTTCAATGGCGCGGATAGGCGTCACATCGATAATAACATTTAATTCTGACGCGACATCGTCGAAACTTACCGCAACATTAAAACTCTTAAGAACTGAATATCTTTCAACACTCGATTCTAAGAATTTACTTAAGAAATTAGCAACCCTAAACTGGGCTTGACCAATCCAGTACTGAGTTGCCCTTCTCTGTAGAATGTCCTTTAACAGAGTAGGAATGACTTTCCGAATATATGCAATAAATTTTGCAACATGTAAACGTTTCAGAACTGACAATCTCTTCCATGTAGTAAACTGAGTAAGAATGTATTTGCCCTGAGGTTCAACAATTATACAATTTAATTCAGCATCCATCAAATCGCCACGTTCAGTATGATTTGACTTATAAGCTAACTCAATCGGTTCTGCAATAGCGCCTTTTTCAATACCGGCAACTGGTTCTGCGATGAAATATGCTCCATCACAATATAGATGCCTCTCAAGTGCATGATACACTGGATTCATCCAAATACGTTCACCAGTAAAGGCATCAAAAATCTTCCGATACTGAACATACAAAGCTGACGTCCAATCATTCCACGGAACATCATTTAATCGAGCTGTCAAATCTGCAGAATATGTAGTTACCTTAGCACCAGTATCACCAAGATGAATACAATCCTGCCTATAAGAAGCAAGATAACGACCACCATTCTGAACGGCAGCTGAATAACCACCTGTAATAATGTAATCTGGTTGATACCAAGGATACACACATTCAGGAATCTGTTCAATAGAACCATCAACACTAACCATTGCACCTTGATAAGCTAGTAATATCTGTCCGTCAAGATAATCTCTATCTGCTTCAAGATTATTAGTAGAATTATACATTGGAAGTGTTCGACCAGTATTAACTGTTCCATCTGTTCCATTTTCAAATTGTACACCACCTGCAGCAATACTACCAGTTGAAGAATCAACAGTACTTCCAGAAACGGTCATCAGTAACTGAACCTGTAATCTCCTCTTTGTAGCTTGTGTCTCAGTGGTTGCACCAACTGCAACAAGACCATCGACAGCTGCAGCAGAAATACAGCCAACAAAATTACTATTGTTATTAATTGCATCTTCAATATATAATGAAGTACCAGATGTAAGATCTTTAATTGTTGATCCAAATGCATTACGTCGAGTTAATGAAACAGACCATGGACCTTCCAATAGAGTAGTTGTACCATCATCATTTAGATAGTACACTCCGATATCCATAAATAGATATTTATATAAAACCACTCCATTAGTGTCAGTATACATCTTTTCAAGTTCGACGTTACGAACTCCCATAATTTTAATATTGTTGTAATATGTTCCAGCACCTTTTGCATAAAAATACCAAACCACTGTTGAAGTAACTTCAGGCATTTGGGCCTCAGAGGTTACACTTGCAGTGGAACCAGCAATATATGGTGAACAAGAATATCCATCAACAGCTCCAGAAATTGTTCCAGCGTAAACATTATCAAGTGTAAGGGTTAGCGTAGCAAGATTTTTAGCGACAACCTGTCCTGCATCAGCTACAGTATCACCGTCTGCAAAAATCCAGGTTCCAACAGCAACAGCATTAAATGAAGATGCGTTAGATGCTACAACATTCTTACTACCCGGAGTAAATGTAAAAGTAGCATCAGTTGGACCCGGTAAATAAGTAATTTTAGTACTTGAAGTCGATGTTGAAATATTTTTATTTGCCCAATATGCATCATCTGGCATCGCTCGAACAAGCAAAAGATTGCTCGAGTACTGTAAAAATTTATCTGCAAGATAATGCGCTTGAGAAGTTCTTCGATAATTGGGCTGTCCAAATAATTTATAAAATTGTTCTCTTGATGTTAACGTGACAACCCTATTATGTGGTCCACGGTCACAAAGAGTAACAATATATCCAATTCTTCCAGTCTCTAGAGACTCAGCAGCATAAGAAGCATCCTCAATGCTTACATATACAGCTGGTTCACGACGATCTGTTACCGGCATAATTCTTAACTCCTTTAAATAAATTTATTTTAATAATCTTTCAATGCCGATCTATCTGTCTTTATTTAACTCATAAACAAAATTACCACAATCCCAGATTCTATCATAACCATTTAATTGCATATTTTCCCATTCTGTCAATTTTTCATCAAATAGTTCTAACTTATTTTGCAATAAATGTTTCTGAAATTGTAACCTTGACAATCTTTTTCGTGTACCACATTTTACATAATAATATCCTGGTTCAGTTGTCCCCACGAATTTAAATCCACATTTATAATAACCAGTTCCTATCCCATATCTTGCATCTGCATAAGTTATGATGGAATTAAATGGTGTTATGGTATCAATAGCTCTCAATAATTTAGACAAAGAACCTGGAACACTAGTATTGTTTTTATTACAAAATCTATAAATTTCAATATCGTGAGAGGAACTAAATCTTGGAGAGCCTATAGTCATCATCGATACGAATTCATTATTATAATACAACCCTATATGCTCACCATTGATAAATCCTTGAATGTGATTAGTTGTATAGAATTGTTTAGCATCTTCTATTGGAACTGAATAGATTTGACACTTTCTTGCAAAAATTCTGTAATCATTCTTTTTAAATTTATTCAATAACACACTTTTAACTATATTTTGTTTATATAACCATTCATCTTCAAAAATTTGAACTAAATTAATTTGTTTTTGCAAAGATAATAATAATTTGCGCTGATGATAATCTTTATCTTTTCTACCAAATACTTCAGAATGCCAATAAACACCATTTAACTCGATTCCCAATTTGATATCTGGAATGTAGATATCGATCTCATATGGTGGAATTAAAGTTCTATTTCTATTTTCAATAATAGAATATTCTTGACAAAACTGCACAATCTCTTTTTCGACAGAAGATGTCCCAACTACAGGATAGCAGGTTGGACATCTAGGCAAATTACCATTATCAATATCGTCATCAAAAGTGGTATTACATTTTAAACATTTCCAAAGATATTTTTTATTATGTTTGACACCAGAATAATCAGAAATTGAAAACAATGGTAAATATCTTTCTTTTAATCTATTACTCGAGAGCAACTTTTCAAAAAAATGATATTTTTGTGTTTGTGAAATTTTTTGTTGAATTTCTTTGTTCTTCGCTGGATTATCAACTCCATACTTTTTCAAATGAGTCTGGCGAATAACATCTTGAATCACTGGATCTTGTAGAGAACAATCATATCCTGTTTTATTCCGATACGTTTCTGCTCTTTTTTTAATAACTACATGATTGAAACTTGGATTTTCAAAACCTGTTTTGCTCATATATGTGTTTTTTATCTTCTCTTTTACATCAGGATTTTGAAATGGGTGATTGTACCCCGTTTTTTCAAAATATTTTTTCTGTCGAATCGTATTGATTCCAGGAATATAATTAATATGAGAATATCCAAAGTGTTCAAATGTTGTTTCAATTTTCTTATTCTTTATCTCTGGGTCTTGAGAAGGATTTTTGTAACCAGTTTTCTCAAAATAAGTAGTAAAAGCTTTTGTATTAATATATTTTTGATCATCAATTCGGCAACCAATCGAACAATATGTTTGATAACCTTTTGAAAACTGTTTTGTAAATTCAGTTGCTTTACCACATACTTTACATTTTACTGGATTATCCTCATAAAAATTAAATAAAACATGATACAATCTTTCCAGAGGAGCAGCAGTGAGCAGATATGGTGTCAATTGTTTTAAAATATCTTTGCACCGTAAATTATCAATTTTCAAGACTGTGATGCTTCTCACAAATGTTTTTGGATTTTGATCATAATATTCTTCTAATGATGATACTTTGAAATGCTGACACAAATTATTTATAAAATTCAATCTTTGTTTTTCAAGATTTTCAATTTCTAGCATAATTAAATCTTTAAAATAAAATGTACCACTGAATTGTTAACACTGATTCTTTTTCTTTCCATTTTGGCGCAAAACAAATATGCGAAAACAATTTCGCTGTTGAACCTGATACAAAATATAAACCAGCTTCATCAATTTTTGTTGTTGCACCTGGTGCAAGAGAACTTGGTTCGCCATTGGGGATGATACATGTACATTTCATTTTTGTATAATAAGTACAAGATGAACCTCCACCAGAATAGGAACTACTTTCTAAGTATCTTGTTCCACCACTCGCTGTTATTGATTTAACTGCTAATGTTGTTCCACCTGGCTCTGTAAGATATCCCGCAACTCCCAATGATGTTGCAGTAATTAATCCCGTATCACAAATATATGGTCCATTTAGAGTAACCGTTGGCGGCGCACCAGCAACTACTGATCCTCCACTTCCAACTGCAAAATGAGAAATTACATAACTAGTCCAATTACTTCTCACTCCTCCACTATAGGCGTTGCTATTAAAAACTCTTTGAGCAACATATTCTCTACCTTGTGCTGTTACCAAATTTGGACCTTCATCAAAAATCAATCCATTTTTTGTTTGTAAGTAAATTTGTACCCAACCAAGTGGACCTCTCGTTTTATAACCCATCTCATTTGCTAATTTGTCGAAGATCTTATAATCTTCTTTAACTATCACATTATCATTAAGCACGTGAAAATTTCCTCCATAAAGTAATATGGACACATAATTCAAAAAATGTTTGAATTACTAACAAAGCTTAAAATAAGCACAGATCTTCCGGAAACTGTTTTTGTTTTATAATTCAATCCACTTTTGAATCTTTTAAAGAACTTTAGTAACAGTATATGATTCGACACATATAACATCTGATACTAGATCTTTATTTAATTCCATTAAGTAATCAGTAGATGTTTGTAAAATACTTGTAATTGTAGTTCTGTAATCCATTGCCGCTTCATCATATAAATCAACTGATTCATCATCAGTTGTTGGAATTTCAACATTAGCTTGAGAAAAAATACTAATAATTGGCATCGAAATTTCTGGTGAGAAAATAATCTCATTAGAATCATCATCAGAAATATTCTCAACACTACTTATCGGATAGATGAGATCTAATATGTTAGAATCAGAAATATTAGAAGCTTCATCTTCATCCGGAAGGGATGCAAAAACATTAAATGTAAAATTATTTAATAAATTAACATTTGATTCAGCATTGAAAACATAATTAAATAAACACTCATCAGAGAATGTTAGTAAACTTGCATACATAATTTGATATAGAAAATTTGTATTTGATTCATCATCAATAAATACTTGATTAAATTTATCTTGACATCTTATACCAGTGTTAGCGATACTATACAAATCAACATGATATGGTTTTAAATTATACAATATTGTATATGATGTAGTATTTTCGGGATTAATTAAGACCTGTGGTAGATATCTTAAAAAATAATCCACATATTGAGAAAAATAAATATCTCCAGAGTATGTTGATGCATATAGTAATAATGATGAATAAATTTCAGTTAGAATTAGATTGATCTCTGCTTGTTTACCAATTGATGTGTTTGTAATCCTATCATCTACATATGTAATTAATGCTGAATTTAAAATAAGTAACTCATTATACATATCAGTGTCAGTTTTTGCCGAACCTCCTGAAAATGTATAAAAAGAATCTGCTATATCTTTATAAAATTCATCTCTAAGTGTCCCACAATTATCATAATCTCTTGTTGCAGTCGATACAATTTCAATACTATTATATCTATCAATTATTTTATCAAGCTCACTTATAGTCGTCGGTGTACTTCCAATAAAGGCAGGAAATGTAACATCACCATATATGAATCTTAGCATTGGTTGTACGGCAAAAGCTGTCCAAGGTATTCCATAATATCTCGTTAAAAGATAATACCAAAGATAATAAATGGTTTTTAACTGAACTGTTTTTGCATCATCTTTAAAATAAATGTCAATATAATCTTCTTTATATTCATGTAGAAATATAGCAACAATTATATCATATAGTATTGAAACATCATTCATTAAATCATTATCTAATAACATTAGATTTGATTTTATCGGCAAGATCAGTTGTTCATTACTATAAAGTTCGGTTAATTGACTTTCACTTAATAGAAGAGTTGGAACCGCATTATAAAGGGTAGCATATGGTATATCATTAACATTTAATGACATATCATCATTTAAATATACTTTTACTGGTTTAAATACCCAATCACCACTTGAATTTCTATCAATAAATAATTCATAAATACTTACTCTATCATTGAATGTTTCTGCTACTTTTTGAAAAAATGATATTGTTCCTTTATATCTTTCAAAATCTGCCAGAGTTTTGAGAAAAATTAATTTATCAGCTAAAGAAATATTATCTATAATTGTTTGTGGAACTCCTATAGCTATCAATAACTGATTATAAATCTCTGGGGTTTCAAAATTAGCATCTTCGTAAATTTGCTTCAATTCATTTGGTATAACAGTGTATACTTGACCATAATAATATTCAGAAAGCGTATTTATTAATGTATTATAAACCTTCTCTTCACGATAGGGAGCATATGGTTTAATATGTGAATCAAAGAAATTTCGAATATCATCTAATGATAATGGAGAAAGACCTACATATTCGCTATCTACATTCGGATCTGTCGCCACATGAAAATCTCCTCAATGTTTATAGACTTGGCCAATTAAACGCTTCTTTAAGCAGCTGATATGATAATAAAAACATTTCATCTGCTACATTTTCTGATGTTTTATGAGTAATCGACCAAGTATAAGATTCAATACTTTTAGTTGCAAGATTTAAAACCTTGTAATCATAATTTCCAATGGTATATGGTAATGAATTTACATTATCATAGATTTGTGTAAAATTCATTTGATCAAGATATCCATACGGAAGTTGAAATTTTTCAAGAATTCTTTTGTATTTATTAGCAAATTGTTTCTTAAAGAAAATCATAATTTCATTTACTTCTACCGGCGCGAGCTGATTGATTTGATATAAATCATAATATGGGTCGTAATACTTTGCAAGACTATTTAGAATTGTTTCTAATTTATTTAACTTATCAACAAATGCTTGATAGTCCAAATATGATATATATTTTTCATCAGTCATGTCATACACATAATGATTTAGTAGTTCAAGCTCTTGTATCTGAGCCTGATGTATCGGCGCATATTCCAGTTCCAGTTCGAACCATCTTACATTAGGATCGGAATGTACAGCATTTACAGCCGTCCGTAATCCAGTTACACGGAAGATCTCGCCGCTTTGAACTGGTCCATAGAACATTATTAAATCATGAATTCTTGGAGATTCTATTGTATAAACGACAATAGATGACGTTGCATCCATTGACTGACCACGTAAATCTTGAACGCTCGCAGCAGCATTAACAACCGGTGCCAAATAATAAGTGGGAGTAAAATCATACACATTAAATTTTAATGATGACACATGGTATAGATCATATGTAGCTTCTAATTTATCATCATATATCGATGCGCCAATATCGATATTATAATATCGTACAAATGAACTTGGTCGCTTTGTATTCATATAAAAATTAATTAGTCTTAAATATTCATTATGATATGATTGAACTATTTGTGGATCATACAAAGCATTAAGCATCGTTGTACTCCAACTATACTTCTATTTTTATATAGAAATATTATTTTTAATATTTTAAAATTCTATTTTACTAAAGGAGGATCAACAGTATTTATGTTAAACAAACCTAGAAGTCAAGGAAACATTACTCAAGCGGTTATTTCAGTTGACCAGAATTTCATTCTGGCCAAAAGTATCAACAACTTTACAGACGTGATCAGTCCGTTTAAAAAGACCAAGGATCGTTTTTCATCCAAATTCACACTGCCGATAAACCAACTACATCGAATAAATACTTTATACGAATCTCTCTCAAGTATTTCCCAGTATACTGTTGTAGATAACACTATCAGATTTGATTGTGTTAGCAATCTTCCCGCAGATATGTTCGGAAATGCTACAGACGGATATATTCATTTCTCAGCAGTAAAGCAAACAAAGAAAGATAAAGATAAAGTAGAAATCGAAGTTGATCCTAAATTAGTTTTTCAGAATGTAGAAGGGGAAATGCATACGTTTATAAGGAATCATAAAATCAAATTTAAAAGTGATTTTCTTAAAGCATTCCCAATTATATTAAGACCTGGCATGATGTTTTCTACAGTAAATAAATCCATCAGCCAATTGTTCATATCTGTTCTTAATCCAGCAGAAAGATATGTTGGTGAATGTTCAAAATATGAAATCGTGAATGTCATTCAGTATCTGTTACCACTTTGGCCAATCTTTGATATCAGTATTGGTAGTTCTATACAAATTAAGTTTCGAGAGGATTTTATCCAAGATTTTTACAAAGATGAACATCATCCAATATTGTTATATATTAGTTATTCTCTCGATAAACCAGAAGAGATTAGCATGGCAAAATTCGGTCAGAGCGTAAATATAAATAATGGGCAATAATATAAAACACCTTCTCTAAAAATTAATTTAGAGAAGGTGTTTTTAACCAGTAAACTCGAGATTTATTTTTTTTCTTTGATCGTTATTAATCTTTAACATTATAACTGCATTATATTCAGTATTAGATCCTGTTGAAGTTGGTATAACCTCTGCACTTTCAACTTCCACATCAGCACCTGTTTCAGCAGCTACCACATTAACGATATTATTAATTTCAGATGTTATCAGAGTTTTCCGTAAATTTAGATCTTTTGTTTGAACTTGATATTTTAATCTACAACCAAATTCTGGATCAAACGGATACGACTCTGGAAGAATAACCAAATAATTTTTGAGATATTCAACTACTAAATCACTTAAATTATCAATTGATGTGAAATCACTATATTTTGAAATTTCTGGTTTAAGATCATACGAAACATTGTATGATACAGAAAGTTCTTTTTCAAAATAATTTCTAATAATATATTGAACCACTATTGGCAGTTCTTCAAATACGTGTATATTCTTATATGATCTTAACGATATTGGTATTTGACGCTGTATCGAAATTGGGAGTTTTGTAAAATCTACTTCCATTGTCATTACCTTCTTCTAGCGGTGGAAGATTTTTTCGGGGACTTAGTATTCATCTGTTGCATTTTCTGATCATATACTTTTTTCTCTCTCTTCTTTTCATCAATTTGTTTAAGTATAATGTCATTATACAAAGGATAAGGAAGTGAGAGAATAGATATTGGATCTCCACCGTTTTCAAATAATGTTTGATACAATATAAATGTATCAACAAAATATTTATAATTCTTCGCTGCCCTCCCTTCCACCAAATAAGCTTCGACGAAAAAACTCGATTTCAAGATCAAGTTGGAATTTCATCGAATTTCCGCAGCTTGGGCAGGTTACATTCGTATAAAATTTTGGATAGTACTTATCAAATTTGTCTCTATACTGTTTAAAGAAACTTTCAGAAACAATGTGAGGAATATACTCAGCAAAAGCCATTAACATCTCCTGCATATTTTCCGTTTTCGGAACTTCAGCCTCAGTCGTCAATCCCTTACGCTTAATTGCTACCGATTTTGAAAGTAGCGTCATCTGCTCACGCCGAGTAAACAAAGAACCAGTCTGAGTAAGATTATTCTGTAAAGCATCAATTGAAATGTTACTTAATAATTTATTATTATCTCTAATGGATGGTAATCGTGTTTCAAACACATAAATAAAATCATCATAAGGTACTTCAATATCATAGACAAAATTATAAAATGGTTTATCTTCTTCCCAAATTGTAAAAGTATCTTCCTGAATCAAATTTTCTAATAAAATTTCTTGTTTAAATTCAGTCTTACAGTTTTCCTTATCACATTTAAAATTTCTCTGACCCAATGTTTCGTAGGTCGATTTATACAATGCCCATATTAGGCAAATCTTATCAATATTAGAGGTCGTCCCACAAAATTTTTCGAAGTTTTCTTTCTTTGGGGTTTCACCCTCGGCAAGAACTACTTCAGTGTGCTCATAGAGAAGTTTGGACATATCTCTATCATAATTAACTGGGGACGTTAAAGACGATCTGAGTGATAAGTCATCACCCACCCGTAAAGGGGATACAATCGCCTGCATTTGTGCAATTGGAAGTGGAACTTCCTGTTTCTTAATTCCAGCTACTGCCGCTGCTTCTTTTAAAAATGAACTTAGCATTTTGCCTCCTTATAAGGTTATCTATCTGTCTGCAGTCTGTCTATCTTAAACTTTATTTAAACTTGCGTTGTAATACATATATTTGATTACTTGATTCAAACTTTTATCGGTTCTTATACCAGAAATAATATCACGTATAAGTTTTGTATCGACATGTTCATCTGAAAAATATACTCTACGAGTTATTCCCGGAGTAGTATTTGAAACTAATCTGAGAATTGTTTGATTTATATTCATATAAGAATCAAGTTGAAATAAATGTTTTTCAATTTCCTTTGGTGCACTTCCTTTAACATTAATTATAAGAACTGCCGCCATTTTTTATTTGCCTTTCTTATTTGTTGGATCGGCAAGATCTTTAACTAGATCTTGCCGATCCATTTTAATTTTTTAACGATTATGCAAAGTCAACCATGCCAGCAACATTGATGACCCCAAGACCATCGGTCCGAGGAATTTCAATCAATGTACGAGCCTTCACGAAGTTACGGGTGTTGCCATCAGTTACTTCGGTCACAATGTAGATAGGTTGATAAATCAAATCTACGATTGTGGTTTTCTCAAGAGCATCGTTTGGAGCTTTAGTGGAAAGGTAAATCTTACCTTCACTAATAGCATTGGACTCAAGAACCTTCATCTTCAGGAACTGTGCGGAATCGCCAGCCCATCCAAAATTACCATCACCCTGTCCGATTCCAGGCATTCCGATAGCTAATGTCTGTAGCGAACGCAGCAGTGCAGCAGTCTTCAGACCTGCAACTAAATACGAAGGATACATATTGAAATTCCTACGAATTGTACCAGAAAGGATAGCAATACGTGGAATTACTGCCTTGAAAATGTCAATAATGTTATTAGGTTCGAACCGTCCACCAGTTTGATCATATGTTGCCAAATTAAGGGCCAGACTTGTTCCATTGGCAGCCATGTCAGCTTCAGCAGCTAACAAGAAATAAGCCAGATCAGTATCCTTATTCAGAAGAATCTGACGCTTGACAGCTTCCGATAGCGTCCGGATTATGTCAATTTTGAAGATCGCTTGATAATCCTGAATATCTTCAGGCGGCAATTCAATTAAGAAATCCTCATTCGGATCAATGGTCACGTCGGACATCTCTGTTTCGATCTTAACACGAATACGTCCGTTCATCGTATTGGTCGGCATAAAGCGCATACTTAAAACTGCACTTACTGTAGAATAAGTAGATGTGATTGTACCGCCAGAATAAATGATATTATAAGAAAATACACCAGTGTCATAATTAATATGACCATTGACACTACCAACAACAGGTACGCCAACTGCATCATTGTAAGTGAAGGAACCAATGAACTGGCTTCTGTTATCGGGTTTCACAACAACCGCGACAGTTGTATCAATAGTAGCACCACCACCAGTAACTTCGCGAGCGACGATACTCGTAATCAAAGTATACCGACGATTAATACGATACAGATCAGCTGTAACAGTTGCAGGAGCAACTGCAGCAGTTGCAATCGTAAACATATTGTTAGCGACTGCAGGAGTCACTGTCAGAGCCAGCGCGCCGGGACGCACGGACTGAGACATGGTGGGAATACGAACCTGAGTAACAGCTCCAGAATATCCACGAATATCCAAACATTCAACCAGAATCGCTACTTCTGGTTTGTCGAAAAAATAAGAATTTTTTCGACTACTCATAGTTACCTATGAGAGTAGACTATATCATCATCCTGAATTTTATTATTTAACCAACGAATATGATTTATTGTGCCTTATATTGCTTATTAATCTTGGATCAACATTATACAATTTACCAATAGATACATTAGATTCGCTATTCATAATACGTCGTCTTATATCTCTAATATCTTGTTCATCAAAGTAAAATTTAGATCTCATTTTTTTCTTTTTCATTCAGGATGCTCGGCACTTCCACTCGCTTGAGTGTACTCCCTCTCGGGATAGTCGTTACACCTTCAACTAATAAAGTTAGCAGCTTTATTAGAAGCTTGGCTCGGTATTGTCCTATAAATAGGAGTTTCACCGAATTCACCGAGTTATTCGACTAAGATCACTCTT
>Ga0209719_1002741_pt1 | contig 17451 bp, 10 predicted proteins | sample AD_JPNAS2_MetaG_FD_184421 | JGI IMG/M metagenome (GOLD analysis project Ga0209719, IMG submission 184421) | Active sludge microbial communities of municipal wastewater-treating anaerobic digesters from Japan - AD_JPNAS2_MetaG (SPAdes) (version 2) | ecosystem: Engineered > Bioreactor > Anaerobic...
ATAAGTGGAGTACCACAAGTACAGGCGGCAAGAACTACATCGCGGGAAATCGGTATAGAGGTACAGTAAGCAGCGGTTGGGCGAAGATTCCGCAAACCCCTCTCCAATATGTTGCCGAATACAATATTAACCCGGGCGGAAGCGGTTTCGTGACGAGCAAGACTGACTGCACCTTGAGCGGTTACTTCACGTACGACCATGCCGAGGCGTATTTCACCACTAAAACCATTGACTATGTAACCTACCACCTGCCCAGCCGTGAAGAGTGGCGAGGTGTTGTGCCGGAATGGCTAAATACCTTCTACGTTGGTTTTGATTATAATCACTCTTATACTAATATATCCGAGAGTGCAATAGTCGCGGGGACTACTTATAGCGGTACGAGCGATTTCAGGCAGATCTCCGCTGATAAAGTCACTTACGCCCTGCGTTTCAAGGGCTCCGATATAGTATCGGCATGGCGGTATCAATACGTGAGTGATGGAATGAACACTCACATGAAAATTACCTCTCGTAACGTTTATGGGCAAACGTTAATCATTGATAATATCGCGAAAGAGTTGTATTGGAGCAGCAATACGAGTAACGATTACGAGCGCTACTTCCCCGCCAGTGGGTACAAGTACGACAACCAAAACTGGCCCCTCAACCAGGGCTCCAGCGGCTACTTCTGGTCGTCTACGCCCGGTGACGGCGCCTTCCGCTGGCACATGTACTTCGACAGTTACTACGCGCGTACGAGTACCTACCGCAGCTTTAACGGATTGTCCGTGCGCTTGTTCGCCCCAGGAACTTAACCAAGCGTATTGCCGGATTTTTAAGTCCTTAGCACGAGTCTCCTCTTCAAGAAAGAGATATATCTCGCCGGCAATTCGTATCTGTAGAGATACTAAATGTTGACGAATATGATTTGGTGGCAGTGTGTAGTGTGTAGTGTGTAGTGTGTAGTGGTGTGTGTCATGTCCTGAAATAGGTTTACACTTTAATCAGGAAAAATTATGACAAAAGTTCAGAGAACAACAACACGGTACAGCGATTGCTTTAAGTTACAAGTAGTAGAAGAAATTGAAAAGAATGGTTTAACTATTGATGAATGTCGTTTAAAATATGGCATCGGTGGTGGCTCGACCATTCAAAGATGGGTTCGGAAATATGGTAAACAGCACTTATTAAATAAAATAGTCCGCGTGGAAACCAGAGACGAAATAGACGAACTAAAACGCCTTCGAGCAGAAAACAAAGCCTTGAAAGAAGCTTATGCAGATCTTTCTTTACAACACAAAGATCTGTCCCTACAATACGCAGAGCTTTCCGTGAATCACAAATGCTCTGAAAAGGTTATAGAGGTAGCCGATGAGCTTTATGACATGGATCTAAAAAAAAAGTACGAACAAGAGTTATCACATTACTTCAAGAAGAAGAAACGGTAACGTCAACTTGTGCTTACTTTGGAATAACCCGTCAAGCCTATTATAAGAGCATAAAACATATTGAAAACAAAGCATTTGAGGAAGAAATAGTCGTTGAGTTGGTTCAGGAAAAGAGGCAGATTATGCCCCGTTTGGGTGGAAGAAAACTCCACTATTTGCTAAAGGATGATTTGTCTAAAATAGGCAAGATCGGAAGGGATAAGTTCTTTGATATACTCGGTCAAAACGATTTGCTTGTGAAACCCAAGAAGAGTTTCACCAGGACAACCTATTCTTTCCATCACTATTACAAGTGGAAAAACTTGATAAAGGATTTGCTCGTAACCCGGGTTAATCAAGTGTGGGTAAGCGACATAACGCACATACGAACACTTAATGGCTTTGCCTTTCTCTTTTTAATTACCGACTTGTATTCCAGGAAGATAGTAGGCTGGGTACTGAGTAACAACTTGGGTGTCGAAGGTGCTCTGAAAGCCTTAAAGATGGCCTTTGCATCTCGTGACGACAAGTCCGAATCGTTGATACATCACTCTGACAGAGGCATACAATATTGTTGTAAAGAATATGTAAAAACACTTCAAGAAGCAGGGATTGACATCAGTATGACCGAAGAGAATCATTGCTATGAAAATGCCGTTGCAGAGCGTGTGAACGGCATATTGAAGAATGAATTTTATCTGGATGCCACGTTTAACAACTTTGAACAAGCCCTTTCGGCCGTAGTATCCGGAATAAAGAATTATAATGAAAACCGCCCTCACTGGGCATTGGAACTGCAAACTCCGTCTCAAGTTTATTATAAGACAAAAGTTGCATAGAATGAAATTAGAAAAATGTTTTTTAAATTGGTCGCAAATATAAGTCGAAAGCTAAATTAAGTAAAGGTCAAGCCCTACGGGTTTGCCGGAAAAATCTCCATCCTGACGGATAGTATTTTTTCGCAAAACCTTGACTGAATTTATCTTTCTAACTTGACAAATAGCTATCAATTTCAAAAAGGAAAAAAGAAATAATGACAACAGTAAAGTTTAACAAAATGTGTCAACTTTTTTCAGGACGAGACAGCGGGTTACACGGTGCGGGGTGCGGGGGCCAGCTCTACCGTAAAGTGTCTCATAATAGGCAGCTCTTTCGTTATGACATAACCTCGGGTTATGCTATTCCTGCGATCATATACATTTTTAAGAGCGGCGGCTATGTAGTCCATGTGGTTGTTGGTATAGACACGACGGGGAATGGCTAGACGTAGCAATTCCAGTGCAGGATAACGGTTTTCTTTAGTCACCGGATCACGGTCTGCCAGAAGTGCTCCGATCTCCACACTGCGTATACCTGCCTCCAGGTAGAGCTCAATACCGAGCGTCTGAGCTATAAACTCCTCTTTTGGCACCTTTGTGAGTATCTTTTTGGCATCTACGAAAATTGCGTGTCCGCCTGCGGGTCTCTGATATGGAATACCATACTCATCCAGTTTTTTACCCAAATACTCCACCTGCCTTATTCGTGTTTCGAGATAGTCAAACTCGGTACCTTCGCGCAATCCTTGTGCAAGCGCATTCATATCCCTGCCGGCTTGTCCTCCGTATGTGAGATAACCTTCATTCATAATGCAGTACATGTGGCATTTCTGCATATCCTCTTCAGCCCTGAAGGCCACGAAGCCACCGATGTTTACAATGGCATCCTTCTTAGATGACATCGTCATCATGTCCGCATAAGAAAACATTTCACGGGTAATCTCCCTGATTTCCTTATCCTGATAACCCCCTTCACGGGTTTTGATGAAATATGCATTCTCTGCAAACCGGGCTGAGTCTATAAGAAGTTTCACACCATATTTTTTTGCCAAAGCAGCTACGCCTTTGACATTTGCCATGGAGACAGGTTGGCCTCCGGCTGTGTTGTTGGTAACAGTAAGCACAATTGCGGGAATCTTCTCTACGGGATTGCTCTTTAAGACCTTCTCCAGTTTATCAAGATCAATATTGCCCTTAAAGGGGATCTCAAGTTCCGTATCTTTGGCTTCATCTATAGTGCAATCAATTGCAAAGGCCTTGCGGAATTCTATATGACCTTTAGTCGTATCAAAATGAGAGTTACCGGGAAGGATGTCTCCCTCTTTTATAATTGCCGAAAAAAGCACGTTTTCAGCCGCTCTGCCTTGATGCGTGGGTATGAAATACCGAAACCCCGTCACCTCTTCAATCGACTCTTTTAGGGCATAATAGGACCTTGCGCCGGCATAACTTTCATCACCCTCCATAATGGCCGCCCACTGTTTGTCACTCATCGCCCCTGTACCCGAATCTGTCAGAAGGTCAATGAATACATAGTCGCTCTTGAGATTAAAAAGGTTATACTTTGCCTCAGCGATCCACTTATCCCTCTCTTCGCGAGTGCTGCGCTTGAGATTTTCAACTGTTTTTATCTTATAAGATTCTGCAAAAGGTAACTCCATGATTACAATTTTTAAAGTTTAACGGCCACAAAGTTACAAAAAATAAGAGCAAACCGAAGATTTGCTCTTATTTGAAATTAAAATTATTTTTCCGGAAGATTACTTCTTCGCAGTTTTTGCTGCAAGCCTCTTTTCTTTACGGGTATTTAGATCATACATGATGGGAGTTCCAACAAATATGGATGAGTAGGTACCTACAATAATACCGATAGCAAGTGCAACGGCAAATCCGCGTATGCTCTCTCCACCGAAAATGGAAATTGCTACAAGCACGAGCAAAGTGGTCAGTGAAGTGTTTATCGTTCTGGAAAGCGTACTGTTCAGAGCCTCGTTTACATTCTGATCCAGCGGGCGCTTGGGATAGAGTCCCCTGTATTCACGGATACGGTCGAAGATCACTACGTTGTCATTGATGGAGTAACCGATGATGGTCAGTACGGCTGCAATAAATTGCTGGTCAACATCGAGGGTAAAGGGAAGTACGCCTGTAAAGATTGAGAAGAATCCCACTACTATTATGGTGTTGTGAATAAGTGAAGAAACACCGCCAAGACCCCAGGTCCAATTGCGGAATCTGATCGCTATATAACCGAATATGGCTATAAGGGCCAGAACAACGGAAATGATGGCATCTCTCTGCATTTCACTTGCAACAGACGCGTCCACGCGGTCCGAACTGATGATACCGTTGGGGTTTTCAAGAGTAGAAGTGAAACCATCAAGGGTAAGTGGTGTTACATAGAAATCTTTGAGAGCCTCATAGAGTTTGGCCTCTACCTCCTTGTCAACCTCTTGAGACTGGTCGCTCACTTTATATTTCGTAGTAACCCTCATCTGGCTGGCACCTCCGAATTGTTTTACTTCTGCCGCCTCGCCAAATTCTTCCATTGTTGCCGCACGCACATCTTCGGGAGTTACCGGGGAGTCAAACCTTATCACATAAGTACGTCCTCCGCTGAAATCCACACCGTAGGTAAAGCCTTTTGTAAAGAATGATACGAAACAAATCAAAATCACAACTCCTGAGGCAATGTAAGCCCACTTTCTCAAACCAAGGAAATTGACGCTCGTATTCTTGAGGAAGTTCTTTGTAGCGGGTGAATCGAATGAGATATCCTTATTCCTCTTGAGTCTGGCTTCCATCAGAAGACGTGAGATGAAGATGGAGGTCAGAACTGAAGTTATGATACCTATGATCAACACTGCTGCAAAGCCCTTCACTGCGCCTGAACCGAAGAAGAAGAGCACGATTCCCGTAATAATGGTGGTCAACTGACCGTCTATGATGGCCGAGTAGGCATTCTTGTATCCGTCAGCAATAGCCAGGCGGAGTGCCTTACCTATTTTGAGTTCCTCTTTAACGCGCTCATAAATAATAACGTTGGCGTCTACCGCCATACCCATGGTCAGCACGAGACCGGCGATACCCGGCAATGTAAGTACTGCACCAAATGAGACGAGTGCGCCGAAGAGGAAGAGTACGTTACAGAGCAGTGCTACGTCAGCATAGATACCGGCTCTCCTGTAGAAGAGTGCCATATAGATCAATACGAGCAGGAATGCGATTGCAAATGAGATCATACCCGATTTGATGGAAGCACTACCGAGTGAAGGACCCACAACCTGCTCCTGAACTATGCGTGCAGGAGTTGAGAGCTTACCGGACTTGAGCACGGTGGCAAGGTCATCAGCCTCAGACTGGGTAAAGTGTCCTGTAATCTGAGAGTTACCTCCGGAAATTTTATTCTGTACGTTGGGATATGAATATACGGAACCATCCATGACGATGGCAATCTGCTTTCCTATATTCTGCTCGGTAATTACCTCCCATCTGGCGGCACCTGAGCTGTTCATAGTCATGCTCACCTCAGCAGCGGCAGTCATCTGATTGTAGTTGACCCTTGCTGATGTGATGACCGAACCGTCCAGAACTGCCCCCTTGCCGGCTATATCCTTAAGAGCTACAAGTTCAAAAAAAGTATCAGGCTCAACACCAGGACCGCTGAATGCCTTGAAGCCCCACGCGGGTACAAAGTCATTGGGGAACTCTACGTGTGAATTGCGAAACCAGGCGTTGATATCGGCAGTATCACGATAGTGTGCAATACCAATACAAGCTGTGTTACCGCCGAATGGCTGGAGTTTTGCAAAGAGAGGATTGGCTTTCTCCGCTGCGGAAGTGCCGGTACTTACCTCTCCGGTTGCTGCTGCAAGCTCCTCTTCAATGCTCTTAAGTTCGCTATCTACAGACTCTTCGGGCTCAGCTACAGCTGCATCAGCCTCGGCTGCTTCAATGCGCACACGGACTTCATTGTTGAGTTCAATAAGGAAGGGCTGAATCTCCTGATATGTATATGTCTGCCAAAATTCAAGGGAAGCTGTACCCTGAAGGAGTTTTCTTACACGCTCAGGCTCTTTTACTCCGGGAAGTTCCACGAGGATTCTACCTGTACGGGCAATCTTCTGAATATTGGGCTGTGCTACTCCAAACTGGTTTATACGTCTTTCTACTACGGTGAAGGAGTTGTTGATAACGGCATCTGCCTCTTGCTGAAGCAGAGTAATGATCTCTTCATTGGTAACTCTGGATTTGTTCCTGATATCACCGCTGAGCCTGTCAAGGTCGATGTCGAATGACATCCTCTGGTTGGGAGCCACCTCATCCCATGCCTCGGCAAAGAGGGTAATGAAATCGGTATGAGTCTCAGCCGCCCTGGCTCTTGCGAGTGCCATGACCTGTTCAAACTCCGGAGTGGTCTTTTCACGTGCGCAGGAGCGTACCAACTCAGCCATATCAAGCTGGAGCATCACGTTCATACCGCCCTTAAGGTCGAGACCCAGATTGAGCTCTTTCTCTTTGACTTCCTTGTAGGTGTAACCGAGGTAAATCTTCTTGTTGGCTATGGAATCGAGATATACTCTCTTAGCCTCTGTTCTTATTCCGTCGAGATAAAATGCTTTGTCCAGCTCTGATATTTCGCTGAACGAAGGCTTGGACTGCTCTGCAAGAACCACTTCCTCTGCATATTTGGAAGCTTTATTCTCCTGGATGTATGTAGCCGCTGTGAATGATAGCTGGAAAATACAGGCTAGTCCAATCAGAATTGCCACAAATGTGATGGCACCTTTACTTTGCATACTTTTATATTTTAAAGTTATTTATTCTCCTTATATTCCGAAAAGAAGGGCAAAATTACGATTATTTTTTAATATATAAAGTATTTCCTATTTTTGTTTGGTTTTTTCGGAAGTGATTATGAGATACAGGTGCATAGACAGGGCTTTTTTTCTAATTTTGACACTTTTTGCGGCTACAAGCCTCATGGGTCAGGATTGGGGAGTGGAAATGCGGCGTGCCCAGGCATTGCACGAAAGCTACGATTTTGACAAAGCACTGGATATTTGGCATTCGCTCCTCGAAAGGAGCACGGATTCTCTTCAGCGGATAGACCTGCTTGAGAGGATTGTTCGCAGCGAAAATGGACGCAATATGCTAAGTTACGCAACCGAACCGAGAGTCCTTTCCCATCTCACCGTACCTCGCAGCGATTTTTTTCTATGGTACTCACATCTGGAGGATAAATCCTGGCTTCCCATTCCCAATGCTTTTGTCCCCAATAGCGCCTCCCATCACCAATATTATACATCCATCTATTTTCCCGAAGGGACAAGGAACATTGTATTCTCGTCACAGGACGAAAGCGGCTCCTGGAATCTCTACACCTCCACCTGTTCCGGAGATACTCTCTGGAGTCATCCGACACTTATAAACGAAAATCTTACATCCCCCGAAGATGACATCTTTCCTATTCTGAGCCGTAACGGCAAGGAACTCTACTTCTCCACTAAGGGTCTCTTTGGAATGGGCGGATATGACCTCTTCGTCAGCAGATGGGATGAGGAAATAAATGACTGGGGGATGCCGGAGAATCTCGGATTTCCTTTTTCTTCTCCATTCGACGATTTTCTATTCAGTGATACTCCTGACGGCAATTTTACCCTATTCGCCTCCAATAGAAACTGCCATAGGGACAGCATGACCATCTATGTGCTGGAGTTTGAAAACAAACCGATCAAAAAGCCTGTTACTTCCCTGGAACAGGCCAGAAATTTAGCTGCGCTATTACCAACGGTGGAGGAGCCTCTTTCAGCACCGGAAGAGAGCAAAGAACTCCCCATTGCCCCAGCCGTGGACTCTCTCTTTCTGAACTACACCTCCCTGCTGGCCACTATGCACGCATTGCAAGATTCTCTGGCTACCCTGGGAAAGGACCTTAAGATGATGAGAGAACTTTACACCTCTACGGAGAATGAGCAAGAACTAAGTTCGCTCTCAAGACTGCTGCTCGATACCGAACATCGCTCGATAGTGCTGCAATCGGAGATAAACAGAGTCTCAGGCGCACTTCAACAGATGGAGATGAATTTTCTGATGGACGGCATCATAATCAATCTCGAGGATATTTCGGAAGAACCACAGGAAACTTCCTCGCCTGAGCACAAACAATACACCTTTGCAAAGCTGAACCCTGCCCAACCCTTTGATATTCCCATTGAGGTTCCGAAAGAGAGCTTTGACTACTCATTCCGTATCTTGGATACCGCAGTCATCGTCGAACCGGTCATTACGCCCGGAGTATCTTACTCGATTCAGCTCTATGTGACCTCCCATAAAGTGATGTTACACCAACTCAAAGGGTTGAGCCCGGTCTTCGAAAAGAGACAGTCTTCCGGCAAATATCTCTACACCGCAGGTATTTTCCACACTTACAATGAAGCGCTCTCTCAGATCAACATCGTGAAGAAAAGGGGCTTCCCTTCTGCAATTCTGGTGGCCTACCTTGACGGTAAAAGCATCTCCGTACATGAGGCTAGAAAAGCGGAGAAGATGCCTGTTGCGGGGCCTAAATATCGTATCGTACTGGAAACCTTTTCAGAGGGCATCCCAGATGCCATTATGGCCATCATAAGGAATAATACCTCAAAAGAGGTAATCAGGAGCATCTCCGAAGGAAAAGTACTCTACATAATAGCTCCCTTCGATGAAAAAGAGGAGGCCGAAGCATTTGCCACCATACTAAAAGGCAATGGTGTGGAGGGAATAACAACAGAAACAATTAAATAATTAAATATTATGGGAACCGGACTTATTATAATGCTAATCGTATTGGGTATAATCCTGATACTTGTGGAAATTCTTCTCATACCGGGATTTGCCGTCACAGGTGTACTCGGTGTCGGATCCCTGGTGCTTGCCAGCTACTTCGGATTCACGCATCTTGGAACCCGGGCGGGTATTATCATCATCGTGGTTGAGGTCATAGTGCTTTCGGTATTGCTCTACTATGCACTCCAGGCCAAAACCTGGAAAAAGCTCTCTCTCCACACCAATATCGATGCCAAAGTAGATGAACATCCCGAGACCAAAGGTCTTACTTCCGGCATGGAAGGTATCTCAACCACCCGTCTCAACCCTATGGGAAGAGCTAAAATCGGAGGATTTGATCTTGAAGTGCGCTCCATTGAGGGATTAATCGATGAACGTACGGAGATCGTCATAGACTCCATTGAAGAGGAGAAAATATTTGTAAAAAAGAAATAACAATCTAAAATCAAACCATTATGGATGGAATTACATCAGTTTTTATTTGGATAGGGGTCGCCATAGTCGGCCTGATTATCCTTTTGTGGTTTTTCCCGATCACAATGTGGTTCCAGGCACTTATTTCAGGTGTCAGGATTTCACTGCTTCAACTAATTCTCATGCGTTGGAGAAAAGTTCCTCCCGGAACCATCGTCATGGCGATGATTACCGGTACAAAAGCGGGACTTACACTCAATGCCAATGAACTTGAAGCCCACTATCTGGCCAAAGGCAACGTACCGAAAGTGGTCAATGCTCTGATTTCTGCCGATAAGGCAAATATAGCCCTGAACTTCAAGATGGCGGCTGCCATCGATCTGGCCGGTCGCGATGTTTTTGAGGCAGTACAAATGTCCGTAAACCCCAAGGTGATAAACACTCCTCCCGTTACGGCAGTTGCCAAAGATGGTATTCAACTCATTGTAAAGGCTCGCGTAACCGTACGAGCCAATATCAAACAACTTGTCGGAGGTGCCGGTGAAGAGACCGTACTCGCACGTGTGGGTGAGGGTATCGTATCCAGCATCGGTTCATCCGAATCCCACAAAGAGGTACTCGAGAACCCCGACTCCATCTCTAAAGTGGTACTCAACAAAGGTCTTGACGCGGGTACCGCATTTGAAATCCTCTCTATCGACATCGCAGACATAGATATTGGAAAAAATATCGGCGCCGTACTTAAGATTGACCAGGCTAATGCCGACAAAAACATCGCTCAGGCCCGCGCTGAGGAGAAACGCGCAATGGCTGTTGCCGTGGAGCAGGAAATGAAGGCAAAGGCACAGGAAGCGCGTGCAAGGGTTATTGAAGCTGAGGCACAGGTACCTCTGGCGATAGCTGAAGCCTTCCGCAGCGGCAATCTCGGCATAATGGATTATTACAAATTCCAAAACATAAAGGCCGACACCGATATGCGCGAAAGCATCTCAAAAGGAAGCAAATAGGCTTTGGAGAAATATTAACAAAAAATGCACCGGCCGGTGCATTTTTTTATTACCTTTGGAAAAATACTATTACGATGGACTCCTTTATCAAGAAACTCTATTCGCGAGTCTCTGTACTTGCCATTTTCCTGATTGTTTCTACTCTTTCATCAGCTCAAAACTCTCCGGATGGATCTTTAGAATGGTATTTACCTGACGGGGAACACCAATTCAACACCTCGATACCGACCCCAGAACAAGTTCTGGGTTATCAGATCAGTACCTATTTCCTCAATTGGGGTGATGTATGCAAATATATGGAACGACTTGAGGCTGCCTCCGACAGAGTTTCCCTTAGAAGATTCGGTCGTACATACAACTACAGAGAGTTTATACAGATATACATCTCTTCCGAAAAAAACATCTCCAATCTTGAAAAAATCAGAGAGGAGCACCTGCTACTCTGCGATCCTACACGCTCCTCGCTGCTTGAAACGGATAAAATGCCGGTGATTGTAAATTTGATGGCTTCTGTGCACGGAAATGAAACCTCGGGAGTTAATGCCGCTATGCTTGCTGCATATTTTTTCGCAGCATCAGACTCTCCGCAAATCAAGGAGATTCTCGAAAATACGATAGTGGTCATCACTCCGGGGCTCAATCCTGATGGTATCAGCAGATTTGCTCACTGGACCAACTCCACGGCAAGCAAAAACAAAAGAGCTGACATTAATGGCCCCGGACAGATGGAACCTTGGCCTAGCAGCCGCACCAACCACTATTATGCTGACTGTAACCGAGACTGGCTCAGTGTACAACATCCTGAAGGGATCAATAGTGTCACCATGTATAAATGGTGGATGCCGAATGTAGTGCTGGATATGCATGAACAGGGTACTACTTCGGGTTTCTTTTTTAGTCCCGGAGATCCCAATAGAACCTATAGTGGCATCTCGCAGGCTAATCAGGATCTTACCCTCAAAATTGCGAAGAATACTGCAATCGAACTTGACAAAAAAGGTCTTTTATATTTCTCTAAAGAGAGTTATGATGACTTTTATATTGGTAAAGGTGCCTCCTATGGTGATCTTCAGGGTTCTATTTGCATTCTTCATGAGCAGGGTGCTTCTTACGGATATCTACGCAATACCCCCTGGGGAATTCTGACATTTCCTGAAACGATACGCACACAAACTCTTGCAGCTATCTCCGTGGTCAAATCGGGCTTCCAAATGAGAGAAGAACTGCTCAGTTATCAGAAAAATTACTTCATAGATCAGCTTAAAACCGCCCAAAAGGACCCGATTGCAGGAGTAAGATTTGCTGTCAAAGGGGACAGGGCTCGCGAATATCATCTACTGGAGATACTTCTGACTCACGACATAGAGGTCTACCGCGACAATAAGGAGCCGGGGTATATAGTCCCGATAGTTCAAAACCGCTACTACACTTTCAAGGCAATGTGGGATCACATTACCTCATTTAAAGATAGTGTCTTCTACGATATATCAACATGGAGTTTCCCTTCAGCATTCGGTATAGAGAGCGAAAATCTTAAATCCATTCAAGGGCGACTTTCGGAGAGAGTCACTAAGGCAATATTTCCCAAAGGAGGAATAAGCGGCGGCATAAGCCACATTGGGTATGCATTCAGCAATAATGAGTATTATGCTCCTAAGATGGCCTCAGAGCTACTCAAAGAGGGCTTTTTTTTAAGGGTGGCCGGTAAGAGTTTTACCTCCTTAGAAGATAATCGGGAGTATACTTTCCCTGCCGGTACCATTTTCATGCCTGTTATTGGACAGCCGGCAGACAAAGAAGCTCTCTATGAGAGGATTTCGGCTCTGGCGGAGCAGACCGGAGTGCAGGTACATTCTTTTAAAAGTGCCATGATGAAGGATTATGATCTAGGCAGTCCCATTTACTCCAGCCTCAAAAAGCCCGATGTGGCAATCATCACCGGCCGAGGACTGAGTGTTTCCAATATTGGAGAGGCATGGCTCTCCATAGACCGCAGGTTTGAATTTGATCACACGGTAATCGACCATTCACGCATAACCTCTTCACGCGACCTTTCGTCATACAACGTAATGGTTTTACTTGGAGGAGTACCATCCCCTCTTCAACAGGGTGATTTTTATGAGACTCTCGGTAGTTGGGTAAGACAGGGGGGCACACTGATTCTGGGAGGAGACGCTGCTCCTATAGCACAGAAGGCAGGACTTTGTGAAATTGTAACTACCACCGGTAAAACTATTTCCGGAGTGATTCTGAATTGTGAAATAGACTTAGAATCCCCTCTTTTCTGGGGTTTCAGCGAGAACGCTTTGCAAGTATTCAAGCAAAAGGCGACCGTTTATTCATGTGAAAAGGGTTCTACCCCTATGAAATATTCAAAGGACCCTTACATTTCAGGATACACCACCCCTGAAATTATTGATAATTTCCGTGGAGGACAAGCTATCATAACTCATAAGGTGGGAAAAGGGCGGTTAATTTTCTTTGCGAATGAGATGAATTTCCGTTCATACTGGTACAGCACATCCAAAGTATTTGCAAACGCCATCTTGTATGGAGGATTGATTTAGTACAAATGCAATGACATATTCATTATGAAAAGAAGACTGTTTTTTACTTTTTTGACGGCCTTCGCCATTTGTTTCATCCAGGCAGCGGGGCGCTCTTCCACCAACTCCATACTCATAAAAGGCGGTCTTGTATATGATGGCTCCCTCAATAAACCCGTCAAATGTGACGTACTGATCATAGGGGACCGGATTGCATTTGTCGGAGACTATACCGGCAAAACGGCCGACAGAGTAATCGATGCTTCAGGTTATATTGTCACTCCGGGCTTTATAGACCCTCATTCACATTCCGATGGAGATTTCCTCAAAGAGAGAAAATCAAACGAAAATTATTTACAAATGGGGGTGACCACAGTTCTTTGCGGACAGTGTGGATCGGGCTCCTGGCCTATGACCGAAACTTTTGAAAAGATGCGTAACCAAGGCATGGGTACTAACTGCGGACTCTTTCTTGGCCACTCTCCTTTGCGCAAGGCTGTTATGGGAGATGACCAGATGAGAGATGCCACCAAGGAAGAAATCGAAAAGATGAAACAACTCGCAATCGAAGCGATGAATCTGGGCGCCTTTGGAATTTCTACCGGACTTTACTATCTTCCGGGAACATTCACAAGTACTGAAGAACTTATTGAAGTTATATCTGCCATCTCCGATTACGGTGGCATTTACGCCACCCATATCCGTAGCGAAGGGACCTCCGGTGTGGGGCTGGATAGTGCAATCAACGAAGCCATACGCATAGCACGCGAAGCTCAAGTACAGTTAAATATCTCACATGTCAAATCCAGCGGGGGGACAAAAGGCAGTTCAGGCAGGATCATAGCTGCCATAGAAGCCGCTCAGAACGAGGGACTGTATATTACTGCAGACCAATACCCTTACCTAGCCTCAAGCACCTCACTCTCTTCTGCACTACTTCCTAAATGGGCCCAGTTCGGCGGCAGAAATGCTTACTTGCGAAGATTTGACCATCCTGATACCCTGCGTATGATAAAAGAGGAGATCAGTGAGAATATCTCCAATCGAGGTGGCGCAGGCTCCATAATGATCATAAAAGGTCCTATCAAGGAATATATTGGAAAATACCTCAACTACATAGCAAAAGAGATGAAACTTTCCCCTGTAGACGCAGTAGTGGAAATCCTTCGCCAGGGAGCTCCCTCCATCGCTAACTTCAATCTAAGTGAAAAAGATGTATGCAACTATATGAAACAGCCCTGGGTGATGACCTGTACTGACGGTAGTTTTGGAGGGCACCCGCGTGCCACCGGCTCATACCCCCACAAAATACAACATTATGTCCTCAAAAAGAATATCCTTACGATGGAGCAAATGATCCACAAAAGCACCGGAAAAGTGGCGCAGACATATGGCATTGAGGGGCGTGGTTTCATCAAAGAGGGATATTATGCAGATATTCTGGTCTTTAAACCAAAAGAGTTTCGAGCCAATTCCACCTATGCCGACGCCTCAGCATACGCATCAGGACTGAGACTTCAGCTGGTCAACGGAGAAATAACAATCGAAAACAGCAAATACAATGGTACTCTTGCCGGCAAACCGCTTAAAATGAAAAACAGTGCCAAGGATACTGCAATCTTTGAGTCGCTGATGGGGCAGAGAATGAAAAAATTTGGGGCTATCGGACTCATTACTGCTGTTGTCAGAAACAACGAAATCGTATATCATCACTCTTTCGGCAGTAAAGACCTTGAAGGCCATTCTTTCCGAGGAGACGAGCGTGATGTCGTGCGCATTGCCTCCATTTCCAAATCTTTCTGTGCTCTTTCACTAATGCAGTTGATGGAACAGAAAAAGATAGACCTGGATGCCGATGTAGGGGAAATTCTTGGTTTCAAGGTAAGAAACCCAAAATATCCTGATGATAAAATCACTATTTCGATGCTTATGAGTCACACATCGTCACTAAATGATTCCCAGGGCTACAAAACTCTTGACAAGATTAATCCTTTGAAAAACCCCAACTACAACAAATGTTATAGCAATTATGCTCCTGGAATGGGATACAGATATTGTAATCTTAATTTCAATATGCTCGGTGCAGTGGTGGAAAAAATTTCCGGCGTTAGGTATGATCGCTATGTCAAGCAGAACATATTGGATCCTCTCGGTCTTACCGGCAGTCTAAACATGGCCGACATACCGGATACGACAATTTGTGTTCCGCTTTATGAATACAACGAAGGTAAAGGGGGTTTTATCCATAGACCTGAGGCCTATGATCCTTTGGCAAAGAGTGATCAAGACTATGTATTGGGCTATGATCCCGCTCTTTTCTCCACCACGGGTGGAATGAAAATGAGTGCACTTGATCTAGCCCGATATATGATGATGCACATCAATTACGGTACACTTGATGGAGTAAGTATTATTAATGAGAGCAGTGCGCGCTTGATGCAATCCATACAGACTCCGACCGATTCCCCGGGTATATATTATGGCTATGCGATGAGGACGATGCAGGATGTCCGGATTCCCGGCATCGTAACTCACGGTCACACCGGATCGGCATACGGTATGAAAAGCAGTATGACTTTTGATCCGATTCGCAAAAATGGAGTTATAACGCTATGCAACGGACATAAAAGCAAAGAGCGGCCTACCGAAAGTTTCGATAGACTGCTCTTTGCATTCTTTTTTAGATAGAGACTACAGCGGATTCTGCTCGCAAAGCGGATTTGATGCGATCTCGTTGTATGGAATCAACCACTGCCAAACCTCATCAACCGAAGGTTTTCCTGTCTTCCTTGCCTGTTCTCCTGTCACCTGCTCTCCATACATGTTGTAGTTTGAAGCCAGAGGATCAAGAGGAGGTACTTTTGGATTGTTCCAAGGAGCCACCTTGGCACTTGTGCCCCATCCGTTTGCCGTACCACCCTGATTGTAGCCATCGCGTGGCTTGGGACCACGGTCTATCGCCTGGTCAAGGCGTTTAAGGTCGTGCCAGCGGGTACCATGTTCAGCCCATAATTCAACCCTTCTCTGCCATATCACCGCTTCAACAAGAGCCTCTCCGCTTGTTATCGGCTTCGCATATTTGGGATCGCGATGATTCGCTATAGTGTATAGCATACTCTGCGCTTTATCATTTTGCCCTGCACGTGCATAGCCCTCTGCCGCTATCAAATACATCTCAGGAAGCCGCATATAGGCAACATCATGGAAATCATTCTGTGTCTGATTGTCATCCACAATCCATTTCTGCGACATCCAGCAAGCTCTACGCGCAGATGAACTAGCCGGTAGATATAGTTCCTTGGCAGTATAGGGATCCTCCACCCACAGGCGTTTCCTCACATCTGACTCAGGGATTGTTTTATAGAGCAGATTGAGAATAGCCCTTGGGCTGTTTCTGTTGTAGGCTGCATAATTATTGGAGATGAAATTGTGCCAAGAGCGATTACCACCACCTTGTGAGTTATCTTCTTTTGCTATGAGTCCCCATAACCATTCAGTATTGGTTGCATCACTGGCGCGGTTGACCACAGTGGTATAGGTATCATCCTGGAGCTTAGCTCCGGAATTTTTGATAACGTACTCGGCATCAGCTGCGGCTTCACTCCATTTTCCCATTGTCAGATAGACTCGGGCACGGATTCCTCTTACGACATATTTATCGAAATGTGATTTGTTAACCTTTTTGATGGTACATTTGTCGAGATATTCAAACGCAGTACCAAGGTCTGCAAGAATCTGCGCATAGGTCTCTTCAACCGAACTTCTAGCCATAGGGTCCGGCGAAGGAGTAAGACGTAAGATTACACCGGGTTGAGTATTGTTGCCTGCAGGATTGTATCTTTTTGCCCATGCCTGAACAAGCTCAAACAATGCAAATCCACGATAAGCATATGCCTCCCCAACCGCCATATAGCCGTATTGTTCCGAACCGGGCATGCCGGCATCATAAGCTTCAATTACTTTGTTGGCATTATTTATTACCCTATAGAATAATTTCCAGTAATAATTGAGATCATTGTATTTGTGAGAGAGATCACGGTGATGAGTCAGCTGTGCGCAAAATTTGTACATCACATTGTCGTAGGTCCATACCACATCATCAGTCATAAAGGCGAGATGAAGGCAGAAAGTTTGATAACCTCCCTGTCCATTCCAGGAGGTAGTAGTGCCGCTGGAGTTCCCTTCGTACATCATACGGTGAATTCCGTTAATGGCCATCATAGCATTTTCTGTACTACTAAAGATACTGGCCTCATCAACTGAAGAGGTAGGTGCTGTGTCCAGAAACTCTTTGCTGCAAGACCAGAAGGTCAGTACTGCAGCTATCATAAATATGATAGGATGTATTCGTTTCATATCAAGTAAGCTTTACAGAGTAATATTAACACCAAGTGAAATGGTCCTTGAAGGACTGAAGCGATCTCCGCCG